>Ga0256407_10011432_pt1 | contig 12270 bp, 7 predicted proteins | sample RumenRJG_04DNA_FD_193489 | JGI IMG/M metagenome (GOLD analysis project Ga0256407, IMG submission 193489) | Bovine rumen microbial communities from Lethbridge, Alberta, Canada - RJG_04 | ecosystem: Host-associated > Mammals > Digestive system > Stomach > Rumen | place: Canada: Alberta | collected... | reverse complement strand
CAATCCCCATGTAATTAAATAAACTAAATTCTCAAATATATATCAAATTTTAATAATTAATTATTTTTTTTAATAATTTTTATTTTTAAATAATTATTCAAACAAAATAATTAATAACTTTTAATAAATGTAATTGCATATAATTGTAAAAAATATGATTTTTAGATATTCTAATATTTATACAAATTATATTTTTTCTTTACATCAAAAAAATTAAATATATTATATTTATAAATTATTATTTTAAATTTAAATTATTTTTTTTAATAAAATGGGAGTAGATTGTTGTAAAATCAATTCAAATAAAGAAGAAATTGAAAATGAAATAAAAAAAGATTTTAAAATTTCAGATTTTGAAACAAAAGTAACTAAAATAGATGAAAGTGAAAAAAGTTATGTTGTTAAAAATTCATTTCGTTCAGCAAATGAACAAATTTTTTTCGAAATAAAAGAGAGTCCATATGAAGATTATTCAAAATCAGTTTTTAGTAGATTAAATGAGATAAGATGTCATCCATTATATTTTCATTCAATTTCAAGAAAATATAAATTATCTAATCTTATAGAAAAAGTAATTAAAAATCAATTAATTTATAATAAATTAAATTGGTCTTCTTTAAAATCAAAAATAATATATAAAATAATGCATAACGAAAATCTTAAAATAAATGATAAATTATCACAACTAGAAAAAATATTTAATAAAGAAAATAAAACATTTATTTATTATTCAATTGGATATATTGATTTTATTGATGATTGTCTTTGGAATCTTTTTTCTAATTTTACAAATGAAAGTTATTTTATTTTAACTGAAAATTACTCTTTTTGTTCTATTTATACTGAAAATTATAAAAATGAACATTTTGTAAATTTAACAAATTTAAAAGATTATTCAAATGTTAGAAATTATAATAATACTAATTATGAACCTTTAATAACTTTTTTCTTTTTTTTTCAAAAATTACATTCTATATAATTAAAATTATTAAAAAATATTTCATATTTTTTTATAATTTAATTAAAAAACTTATTTTAATTAAAACAATAATTGATTTTTAATATTAATAAATATTAAACTTTTTCATCATTATCAAAAAGAAAATCAAAAATATTTAATTCATTTTTTTTATCATCTTTTTCAGTAACAGTTCTTCTTTGTTTTTGATATAAAGCAAAAGGAAACATATCAACTTTTCTTTTAGGAACATAAATAAACTTTTTATCTCTTTTATTAATATTTTTCTTTAATTCTTCAATTTTATTTTCTTCTTCTAATTTTCTTTGATTAGCAGTTGCAATTTTATGTTCTAAGTCAATTTGTTCTTGTATTGATTTTAATATATCATTATTATGATAATCACTTTTATATTCATGAAATTTAGAAATAAGAAAATTTAAAGTTATTTCAATTGCAATTATCATTTTCATAGTTTTATCTCCTTTTGAAATACATCTATCTATTTCTTTATTTAAATTAATATTTTTTAATTCATTTGATAATTCTTCATTTATTTTATTATATATACATTTTACTTTTATATAAATAGAATCTTTTAATTTTTTTGGTTTTTCATATTCAGTTTGTATTTTTTTCATTTTTTTTGGTGATGATATTTGAGATTTAAAACAATCTTTTTTTTCTCTTTCTAAATTTTTATTTCTAAGTTTTAATAAAACTAATAATTTTTCTTTTTCTTGTACTTCACTTTCAATCATTTTTTCATAATTACTTAATTTTTGATCTTCTAAAAATTCTTTTTTTAAATCATCACATTCTTTTTTTTTTATATTATATTCATCTAATAATTTTAAATTTTTATTTTGAGCTCTAACAAACCAATCATCAAAATCATCAATATCTTGAAAAATTAATTCATTATTATATTCATTTTTTAAAGTTTCTTTTAAATTACTTGGAATATATCCTTTATCCATTTGAATTTGAAAAATAATCCATTTTTCTAATAAAACTTTATTAGTATTAACTTTTTTAAGTTGATTTTTTAATATATTAACTTCTTTTAACATTTTAATCAAATGAAAATTTAAATTTTCATTTTTTGTTCTTTCTTCTTGATATTGAATATTTAAATTCCTAAGTGCCATATCATATTTTTGTATAAAATTATTTTCTAAATCATCTTTATAACGATTTATTTGTCTAATAGTATTATCTAAACTTTTAATTTCATTTTTAATATTATTTTCAATTCTTTTTTTAGCTTCTTCCTTAATTTTCAAATTATATCTTGCTAAAATAATACTTTTAGTTTTTTCAATATATTCATAACTAGTATCTCTAACTTTAGTTCTTTCTCTTTTAAAATTAATAATCATTTTTTTTTCTGGAGGATGAACCCAATATTTATCATATAAATTAGATAAATTATTAGCTTCATATTTTTCATCACAACAATAAATCATTGTTGGTGGTTTTCTTTTAACATGAGGTAAAATTCTTCCTGAAGTTGTTGGTTTAAAATCAAATAATTCACCCATTATATGAACAGATTTTCCTTTTGGAATTATTTGATCATTATTATTAAAGTCTGATACTTCTGTTAAATATAATTGAGATTTTATTGGCTTTGTTGTATTGTCTATTGAAGTATTTCTTGATTCAAATATTGATGAATTTAAATATCTGTTATTGTATTTTTGATTTTTATTTATTGATAGAATATTTGAGTTGTCTTGAGTTATTTTTGAAGAGTTGTTTGAGTTTATAAATTGCTTTTTATTTATATTCATTTATTATTAAGTTATTTATTTATTTATTAATGTTTTTTATTTTTGTTTTATTTATATTATTTTTTATTTAATTTTTTTTATTTTTTTTAAATTGTTTTTTTTTATTTTTTTTTTATGGAAAAATATATTGATATACAATATATTACTAATGTTTTAAATTTAGGTTTTATTTCAACATCAAAAATTGTTTATTTTGATGTTTGTAAAAATTATATTATTTTTATGTTACATACTAATGATATTGTAATTTATAATATAAAAAATGGAAAATCAATAAATAAACATTATACAAATGATGTCAATTTAATAAAATCACATAAAGATAAATTATTTTTAGTAAAAGAAAAAGAATTAATATTAATAAATTTAGAAAATTTTGACCATTTAATTTCATATGATTTAGGAGAAATAATATATCAAATTTCATTATTTGAAACTTCTCAATTAGAATCAGTTTATGTAAATTCACAACATGAAATAAAATATTATGCCAAAGGAAGAAAAAATACAATAGTAAAAAATTTATATAAAGAAAATTCAAAAGTAGATACTTTAATATATGAAAAAGGAATTTTATTATGGAGTACACATACATGTTTAAAAGTATTTAATTTAGGTTCAAAAAAAATGTTAATTAAAAAAATATTTCAAACACCAAATCCAAAAAATTTTCCAATTGAATGTTTTATTTATCATAATATATTATGTGTCAATATTCATAAAGAAGAAATTATTATTTTTCATCTTCCAACTGAAGAACAACCTTTTCCAATTGAATTAATTCATTTAAATCAAAAAAATATTTCTAATGATTATTTTATTGGTGCTTGGGTTAATAATTCTTTAACTAAACTTTCTTTACTTTCATATCAAGATAAATGTGTTAATTTGAAAATTATGAAAATTAATAATAAACAACAAAATCAGAAAATTGATATTTATTTTGAAAAAAAATTTAATTATATTAGTTCTGATGATACTATTAATTTTATTTTTGCAAAAAGTATTTCTTCTGTTTTTCTTTATAATAAAATTGAAATGTATTTTGTAACAATTATTGATAAAATTAAAAAAATGTTTAGAGATATAAATGAAGAAGATGGAATTTCTATTGAAAATTTAGAAATAATATATTTGAATTATTCATCTTTTTCATTAAATGAAAAATATTTTGTTTTAATTAAAATAATTGAAAATGATTCTACTAATAAAGATATTCAAAGTGTTGGTGGGATTAATATTGATAAATTTGAATTTTTATTTCAAACTATTTTTAATGAAAAAAATCCAAATAAAAATATATTTCAACTTTATAATAGTTTTGTACTTTTTCTTTGGAAAAAAAATAGATTTTTAAAATTATATAAAATGATTAAAGTTTATTTTAATAGTTTATTAAGTGAAAAAAGTAAACGAGAAATAATAAATTTATTTTTAAAAAATAATTTGTATTTAGAATTAATTAAATTTATTGAGGAAGATACAAGAAAAATAGAAATATCTAAAGAATTAACAAAAATATTTGATGAATATATTAATTCTCAAAAAAATAAAAACTTTGAAAAAGCAATTTATTGTTTAGGTCATATTTATAGGAAAAATGGTAATTATTCAAAATCAATTGAATTATTTATTAATATAAAAAAACAAGATGATATTTTTAAAATATTATCAACAGGAAATCAAGATTATATTTTTAAATATCCTCAATTATTTACTTTATTAGATATGGGGAAATTAATGAAAGTACTTGATTTTATTTATTATAAAGATTATTCTCTTTGTCAAAAATTTTATGATAAATTATTTACATTATGTAATGAAAAGTCAATTGCTTTATTTACATTTAATGTAATAGAATTTGATAAAAATAGATTATTAATAAGTAAAGAAATTGCAGAAAAATTATTTAATATAACATTAAAATATGGAGTTAATATTGAATTTATAAATATTTCAAAAAGAAATTATATTACAATACTATTAAAATTTTTAAATACTTATGATAAATTTGAATATAATAAATTAATAAATGAAAATAAAGAAGAATTAGAAAAAAAAGAAAATTATGAAATTTATGTTTCAATTTTAACATTTATTAATAATTATAAACAAATAATAGATATTTATATTGATATAGTAAGTGATCCTGAAAAATGTATTAAATATATAGAAAATGCAAATTTAGATGATAATACAAAAAATGATGTTTATAATTATTTAAAAGATAAAATTAATAATTCAAAAAGTTTATCAAGTGCAAAAAAATTATATTTCCTTTTACAATTTCAAGATGATTTTGATAGTAAAGAACATTTATCTTTATTAAATGATATTCAATTATCAGGAAATAAAGATAATATTGAATATGTTTTAATGATATTAGAACAATTAAAATTAAAAGTTGATATTTTAGAAATATCAAAAGAAATGACAAGAGATTATTTAGGTGATATGTTAAAATCTAGAAAAATATTTAAGAATTATGGGAAAAATATTTATTTTGAAAAAGATTCATCTTTATTATGTTCATTTGATGAATGTGAAAAAAATCAAAAATTTGAAAAAGGAGATAAGGTTATTTGTTTTCAAAATTGTAATCATTTTTTTCATAAAGAATGTATTGAATTAATTAAAGAATTATATTTAAATTATGACCCTGATAAAATAAACACTTGTCCTATTTGTTCACAAATAATATAAAATAAAATGTATAAAAATAAATTTATAAATACTAAAAAATTTAATTATAATAATAAAATAATATTTATAAAATGAAAAAGCAAATAAACTAAATTACTCAAAAAACAATTAACTTATGTCTCTTTAACAAATTATTAAATTCTAATTTTCCAGAAGTAATATTCTGATATAAATTTACAATTATTTTATATATTTTTTCAATTTTTTTTTGACTAGACTTTGAATTATGCATAATGTAAAAAATCCAATTTTTAAAAAAGGTTTCAATCTCATTATTTATTTGAGTAATACCTTTTAATATATCTAAAGCTATTAAGAAAAGAGCAATTACTTTAAATTGATTTTTATAATAACAAAGTTCCTCTTCATAATAACATAATTTAGAAATAAAAAAGCAAATATTTTTATAAGTAAAATATATATCTTGAATATAAAAAAGTTCTTTTTTTTTTTTAATTTCAAAATCAAATAAATAATAATTAACAAAATCAAAAATTGAAATATTAATTAAATCAAATTGAATAGTATATAAAATTTCCTTTTCAACATATTTAATATTTTCTTCATTGTATTTATTTTTACATAAAATTTTAATTACTTGTTCTAATCTTAATGGAATTAAATCTTCCATTTTTGAAGCAATAAATATACTACATAATCCAATAATATGAATATCACAATTTTCAATTTTTCTTTTTGTTCTTAAGAAAAATAAATCCATAATATTAACTGCTAAAAAAAAAGTCTTAGGATCACTTTTATATAAACTGAATATTTCAATCATATAATCAATCATTTTTATTCTATTTTTATTATGAAATGAATGTTTATTTATGAAATTTTTAGGAAAAGAAAAATCAAATAAGAAATTATTTTTAATTATTTCTGAATTGTTTTTAACTAATAATTTTTTACTTTCTTCAGTTCTATGATATTCATTTAAGGATGTTGTGTTTATTATTTTAAAATGAGGTTTTGTATTATTTGAATCATTTGATGATGATGATGTTGAATATTTTAAACTTTCATTTTTTTTAGTATTTTTTGTTTTCTTATTTTCTTGTGTTTTTACATTTATTACTTTGAATATTACATTTGTTGCCATTTTACTTTTTTATTTGAATGTCCGTTAAAAAAGAAGTATTTATTTAGGAAATTAATTAATTTTTTAAAGTGAAAATTTCAACTTTTTTTATTTTTTATTTTACTTGTTTATTAACATTTTTTTTAGTTCAAAAAATATTTATATGTAAAGTGATTTAAAATATTTATTAAAATTCATATTAATAATATATTTTTATTATTTATTTAATTATTGAAATTAATTTATGAAAAAATAAAAAATAAAAATTATTTATTTAAATTTAAAAGGTTTAGTTCTGAATGAATCATAATATTCTTTCATTTCAAATAACGAATATAAATTATTATTATTATTATTTGGAATAATAGGTTCAATCTCAGTTCTATTAATAAATAATTTATGTGGAATATCTAAATTTCTTTTTTGGATTTTTACTTTATTTTTATTTATTATTTTATCACTATTATTAGATCTTTCTCTTGTTGATAAAAACTTATCATTAGGAATACTTTTATTTAAACTTTTAAAACGATAATTAGTTGAAAAATGTGATAAAATTTCTTTATTAGTTATTATTTCATTTATATTTTTATTTCTTTCAATGAAATTAATATTTTTTTTAATTTTATATATATTTGGTCTATAAGATATTTTATTCTCAAATTCATCTTGTTTTAAAGTTAAAATTGGAATTCCTTTTTTATATTCTTTTTCTTTAGTCATAATTATAAAATCTCCAAAAGTATTTAAAAAAGAATTTTTAATAAGTTCTTTTTGTGTTTTTTCTGGTAAAATTGGTGTTTTTAATTGTTGATTAATATTTCTATTTAAAAATTTATTTACATTAAATGAATCAAATAAAGTTTTTCTATCATGTTCTTCTTTTTCAGGTGATTTTGATAAAAAAGGAAGATTATTATTTATATAACTAAAATTTTTAACATGTGTATTTTCTTTTTTTTTATTATATCCATAGTTTTTTATTGAAACTGAATTTAAAAAAACATTTTGAAATTGAAATGGTTTTTTATCCATAATTGAATTTACTATAAGTTATTCATATTAAAAAATTATATTATTTTTTAATTTTAATAATTTAATGACAGATGAGGAAAAAATAATATGTAATGATATTGAAAAAATGTTAATTTCTATTGAAAATAAAGTTGATTGGATTATTGAAATAAGAAGATTAATTGATAATATGAATAAACAAAATAAAAATATTATTATTCAAAGAATGTTTAAATTAGAAGATATTTTTAGGGAAATATGTCAAATATTAAATAAGACTATATTTTATATTAAAAGAAATCAATCTAATAAAAAATATAAAGAAAATAATTTAATAAATCCATCAAAAAATAAAATAAAAAATGAAGAAATAAAAATAGATATTGATAAAATTAATATTGATAATAAGAATAAAGATATTAAACCAAAAAAAGAATTTATTGAAAATAATAATAATAATACTAATAATAAAGAAAAAATAATAATAGAATCTACTAAAAATTTGGAAGATAAAAAAATTGAAAAGAAAAACATAATAAAAAAAAATCCATTAAATCTTTTAATAATAGATGATAATAATAATTTAAAAGATGGAAATGAAATAATTAAATATCAAGATGAAATAAAAAAAGATATAAAATCCAATATTCCATTATTAAAAAACGCTCAATTAAATTTTTCATATAATCATTCAAAAAAAGAAATAAATGAAATATATGGAATAAATAAAATTAAAACAATAGAAAATGACAATTATAAAAATAATACAGAAATTTTTTCCCCAATAAAACAAGATCGAAATTTTACTTCCTTAAATTTTAATAATGATAATTATAAAATACAAAATAATATAAATTTAAATGAAAAAAATGAACCAGAAAAAATAAGTACAATTCAAAATGAAGATGAAATAAATTTTACAGAACCAAATGAAACTTCATTAAATAATTTAATATTATTTAGTAATAATGATAGAAATGATTCTTCAATTAATCCAATTGAAATAGCAGAACAAATTAAAAATAGAGAAGATAAAGTTTATCAATTAATAACAATTTTAAAACAAAGAGAAGATTTAAGAGAAATGTTAAGTCAATATTATGAAAGAGATATTATTGAATTATTAAATTCTCCTGAATTAGATACTGATATAATTGAATCAATGTTTACTACAATTGAAGAAATTGAAAAATTAAAATTAAGAGATAATGAAATTTATGAAGAAGAAGATGAAGATACACATTCTGTTTAATTTTTCAAATAAAAAATTAAATTTTTTATATATTATACAATATTCTGTTATATAAAAATATGACAATTTTATTTATTTTAATAAAATTAAAAATTATTTCAAAAGAATATAATATAAATAGAATTTCATTAATAAAAAAATTTTTTTTACAAAGTTGGAACTGGTTCTTTGAAAAAAGCAGAATTAAAAAGAAATGAACCATCCTTAACTAAATATTCTTGTCTTTTAATATAAATTTCAATAAAGCATAACATAACAATAATAACAATTAATTCAAATAAGAAAAAAACAATATTTAACAAAACAGTAATTTGACTTAAATCATTTCTAATACTTTTATAATCATCCATAAAAGAAACATAAAATTGATTTTGTACTTGACTAAAAACAAATTCAATATTTTCTTGAACTCTATTAAAAACATCACTTAAAATATAAATTTTAATACTTTCTTCACTAATATTATCACCTTTATAACTTAATAATAAATTTTCATAATCACCAATAATTTGACTATATTTTTGAGCAATTAATTCATAACCTAAAATAATACCTTCAAGACAATAACCATTTTCTCTTAATAAAAAAGTTTTACATAAATCATAACTTGAACATAAGAATTCAGTATCAATTTTACTATCATTCATTTGTAAATTTACTTGTTCCCAAAAATATTTTATTTTATTAAATATATTAAAATCACTTGATGAAGTAATAATTGATATTTGTCTTTCATAATTTGATATATCAACACTATAACTAAGTAAATCTTCAGTAACTTCACTTTGTGTTATTATTAATTTTCTTAATGAACTCATTATTGAAGGTAAAGAATTAAAATAAACTATAAAATTATTAAAAGCTTTTATTAAAATTTCTGTTTTATTATTATATGTTAATGTATTGTTTAAATGAAGATAAAATATCACAAAGGAAGTTATAGTGAAAAATCCAACTACAATAACCATTACATATGATATTGTTATTTTTTGTTGATTTAATAATTTTAATAATTTTGCATTTGATATTGCTGCTTCTTTATTTGTCATTGAATGCTTTTTATGATCTATTACTTCATTTTCTTTTTTTGGATTTTTTAAATTATTTTTATCTTTATTTACTCCTAATCCTTTATTTTGACCTAATAAATTTGAATTTGTTAAATTTTGAGAATTTGTTAAATTTGTTGATGAAATATTTCCTTTTAATGTGTCTGGTTCTGGTAATAAAGGACTTTTTGATAAGGGAATTCCATTTTCATCTAAAATTGTTAATGCATTTATATTTCCTTTTATAAAGTTTTCTCTAAAATTTTGAAAAGCTAATTTATTTTCCATTGTAAAATTATGAACTAATAAAATAAAAAGTTTTATTTTTTGTTTCATATAAAAATTCTCTGGTTTATTTTTAAATGTTCCTTTTTCATTTTTTTCAGTATCTAAAAACATTGAAATAATATATTTAAAAACTTTCCTATTAAATTTATTAAAAAGTAACATTGCAAAAATAAAAAAAGACAAATTTGTAAGTAACCATAAAATTTCAAAAATAACCATTAACTTCCTAGAAAATTTTAAAAAACTATGATAATTATCATTAACTTCATTAAATAAAAGTTCTAAAATATCAGAAAAAGGATTTTCAAAATTATTAACAATGAAAAAAACAACTTTCATAAAAGAAGAATAAACTTCTTGTTTCATATCATTTCTATATTTATTAAAAAAATAAACTTTAACATCAGCAGCAATATTTTCAGGAGTATCTTCCTTAACAGCAACATTAGTTAAATAAATAGCATAATATAATTCTTTAAAAATATCTGAACTATAAGTTACATTTTCCCAAGTTTTAACAATTTTACAAAAATCACCATAAATTCTTCCCATACAATTTTTTCCTATTTTCTTATCATATTTAACCATTTCTTTATAAAAACTACTAATTGCTTCTTGTAATGAATTAATAGATAATTTTAAATAATCAAACATTTCAACTTCAGTAATATCCATTGTTGAATAATCACCAAATTCATACATTTCTGTTAATAAACCACTTTGTAAATATGAAGTTTTATCTTTTAAATATGAAATTTGAATATAAAATGCTGTTATTGTCTGAACACGATTAACTCTTATTAATTGATAAGCAACATTAAAAATTGATAAACCAAAACAAATAATCATTAAAATAATTGATGAACATTCTAATTTTTTAACATCATTTTTCTTTTTTAAAATATTCTCAACTGCTTTTTTATATTGAGGACTTTTTTTACCAAATTTACTAGCTTGATTTAATGCTGCTAAATTACTTATTCGACTATCAACAGAAGCAATTGAACTTTGAGTAGAAAACATACCTTTAAAATAATTTTTTTGAGTACTTCCTTGTGTTCCACCAAAAGTATTTAAATTAAAATTCCTAGCAGTACTTTTCATACTAGAAATATTATTCATATTTTTTGACATTAAAGAATTATTTTCAGTAAATTGATTTTCTATATTATTTTGTTGTTGATTATCAGCTTTGTATCCTTCTTCATTATCTAAAATATCTCTAAATCTAAAAATATAAATTGGTATATCATATAATTTTTTAATTGCTCCTTTAAATAAAATTTGTAATGTTGCATTTGCAACATAACCTTCTTGATTTTCATTATTGTCTATATCATTATTCATCATTTCATTTTGTATTGTTGCAGTTTTTGGCATTCCTTCAATATTAAGCATTGATTCTATTCTTATTCCTCCTGGATTTGTAGCATTTCTTTTTACTTTTATTAATAAACGAAGTAATTTATTTATATTTTCATCTCTTGTTACTGAGTCACTTAATTTATTTAATGCTTTTATTATATTTTGAATTAAAAGTGGTTTACTTCTTACAAATTCTATTGTTTCCATTTTTTTTCCAAAGAGAATTGAAGTATCACATAAATCAATATTTGAATTAGAGATTTCTAAACTTTTTTTATTTGGAATAAATGGTTTTTCTTCTAAATCTAATTCGTTATTTACATTTAAATGAAATAAATTTTTTGAATATTGTTCAATATCATTAAATTCTAATTCATCTTTTACTTTTTCAATAACATCTAAAGTATCTTTAAATTTATTTTTCATAACTATAGTATTAATATCAAACAAATCAACTAATTCAACATCAACTTTTCTTAAAATATTTAAATTAAAAGCATAATTTTCTTCAATTTCTCTACTAATACTTAAACAAGTATAATTATTATCTAAAATAAAAGACCAAGTTTTATTTTTTTTAATCATAATTTGACAAATCATCATAAGTGATTTACCAAAATGAGGTAAAGCCCCTCCTCTAATATCACAAGGCATAGAATGTTCATCAGCATCGAAAATATAAGTAGATTTTTTTAAAAAATAATTTTGACCTACCATAGTATAATGTAACATTGCTCTTGTATGACTTCTTCTTAAACTCT
>Ga0256407_10011430_pt1 | contig 12272 bp, 10 predicted proteins | sample RumenRJG_04DNA_FD_193489 | JGI IMG/M metagenome (GOLD analysis project Ga0256407, IMG submission 193489) | Bovine rumen microbial communities from Lethbridge, Alberta, Canada - RJG_04 | ecosystem: Host-associated > Mammals > Digestive system > Stomach > Rumen | place: Canada: Alberta... | reverse complement strand
CCGCATTGTGCATTACTTGGGTGAGTTTTAGGAGACCCTCTAATCCCCCTTAGGAGGGGGACTTCAAGGAGCACGAGACTTCTATTAACAAATTTTTATAAGAGCCGATTCGGAGATTTCCGCTGTCGGCTCTTCTTGTTTCTTGACAAATCTCCAATACCCGTCTGCAGAAGGGGATCCCAAAAGTTCAAAAATTCAATTATTCAAAAACTCAATTAATTCAAAATCAGAGACCATAAGAATATATATATATTTATATATAAATATAAATATATATATAATAAATGTTAACTAATTACTGAAAAACTTCTTAAATACCCCGCTCCAAAACAAATTTGTTGAGTTTTTGAGTTTTTGAGTTTTTGAGTTTTTTTTTTCCTGATTTTGTTGACTTATCTCTCTGATCAGGTTGTCTGCTTTCCTGCTTTTGTTGTCCCTTTTCCCGGTTTAGTGAACTTTGTACTGGAAATGTTGACCCTTTCTCATAACTCTTTTAACTCTTTTGAGGCTTTGCAGGAGTCAACGTATTGCAGACTAAGACATTATTTAATGGTGCACAAAGACACAGAGACACAAAGTCTAAAAGTCATCATCCTTTAAACAGTTGCGAAACAACGCTTAACCCCTTATAGTCATTGTCATAGTCATAGTCAGAGTCGTATGATCAGGTGACGGTTCACCGTTCACACTAAGACGAAAAACGTTTTGAGCCACTTGATAAGGGGCGGCTCTAAAGCAGGGTTTTATTTACGAAAAACGAAAACGAAGAACGAAAGCCTATTTCGTAGCGACGTAGTCGCGAATCGTCTTTCGTAGCAAGCTTTGCTTGCGAATCGTTATAAACAGCGCTTAACCCTTATAAGGTCATCGTCATAGTCATAGTCATCGTCATAGTCATAGTCATCGTCATAGTCGTATGATCAGGTGACGGTTCTCCGTTCACATGTAGTCATTTAGTCTACACTTTCAATTAAAAGAGGCTTTGCGAGAGTTCGTACAGAACCCCTTATTCCGTATAGGGACAGTTTTCGCCCGGGGCAAAATTACACATTCTTCAGCAATCCCACAACCGTCTAAAGATAGCATTTTTTGAAAATATCTATTTTTGGCTTTGCAATTCTCGATTCTTATTACTATCTTTGTCACCAAGAAAAACAATCTATGGGAATAATCCCTATCCTCTAGATATAATTAAATCATAATCGTTATGAGAAGATTTTTATTTATATTTTTATTCATAGCAACATGTTTGAATGCTATAAGCCGTGATGATGTGACTAAACTAATACAGCAATACGAGGTAAATCAACCTGCGGAATTTTGGTCTTTTCTTTGTGCTCAACATCCTCAGAATAAGAAGATGAATAAAGCTATGGATGAAGGAAAACCCGCTATGAGAATAGTCGCACAAGAAATGGGTGATTTATCAAAATTAAGAATAATGGCAAGAAACCTAGCTCTACCTAATTATTCATCCCTTATCAGCGAACTATACATAATCACTGGCATAAATGATGCATTTAAGGACGTTGAGTTCTTTGTTATAGCAAATGTTGAGCCTAATGCAAGCATGTATCCAGAAGGAACATGCATTATACATAATGGGTTAATAGAAAACTGTAAAAACACGGAAGAAATAGTGGCATTGTTAGCACACGAAATTGCACATTATATTTTGAACCATGCAGTTAATGATATGTGGAGAACGGCAAAAGCTGTAAAACGAAATAAAACATGGGCAGAAGTAGGAACAGTGTTAGCTGTAGGAGCATATGGTGCATCTCAGATACATTCTGCTCAATATGGCGTTCAGCATAGTGCTGAGGCACAGCAGCAGATGTATGACAATATTCTTTCTGTAGGAACTAGCATTAGAGACGAAATAGGGTTAAGGACAGATTTTTTTACCAGACTGCGATATATGAGAGAAACTGAGGCCGAAGCTGATGAAACAGCTTTTTGGTTTCTTGAAAAGAATGGTATTGATCCAATTCATCTAATTAATTTATTTAAACGTTGGGAAGAAAGGAATCCGTCAAATAAAAAAAAGCGGAAGAAATACGATAAATATTCCACTCATCCGGATTTGGCCTATCGCATAGAGACATTAGAGTTGATGTACAAAAAATACCACAAACCATTCTTAAATAACAAAACATTGCCTGACCTCTCTTTGTTGAAACAGCCATCTTCTTCATATAAAGATTTTACCTCTAAGAAAAAAGAACCAATAAAGCGTGTTCTATATTTTGATAAAAAAAATGTGGCTCATTTGAGTATGTCATGCTATGTTCTTAAATCTACCGGAATTGATAGAACAGTAGAAATAGAGTCATTGACAAAAGCACCGTCTTTTTGTATATGTGCAGAAGATGTAGCATATAAGATTTACGATTATTTTTCAGGCCAAAGCAGGTAAACCGCATCGTCACTGAGGGCTTCGTGTATCCCGCGAAGTGGCAAAATTAAAATGAACATGGACGGTTCTCCGTTCACAGGGTCATCGTCATAGTCATAGTCAAAGTCGTATGATCAGGTGACGGTTCTCCGTTCACACGCACGTTGGCAGACGGATTTTCATGCAGAATCCCTTTGTTCCGTCTAAGACAGTTTTGCCCGGGGCACAATTACACATTCTTCTGCAATCCCACAACCGTCTAAAGATAGCATTTTTTGAAAAAAACTATCTTTTTATTTTCAATCTCGTGTCTTATTACTATCTTTGCCAACAAAAAACCTAAACAAGAAGATATGATAGAATTAGGACTATATGAACGTATAATCAATCAATTGTTCGAGGTGAAACTAGAACAATTGGATGAAAAGAAGTATTATATCGGGAAAAAGATGATGGATGCTTCTAACGTTGCTAAGTATCTAAGCAGATACCTATATGGCTTGTTTGAACAAGTATTTTCTCAGTTGAAACAGGATGATGATACTGTAGAAAAAGCAGTAGGTCTTGCGAATACTATCATAAAAACTCTAGCTCGTGACTTCTATCTTGAAGATAATGACCTGATTAGCGCTAAGTCTGAAATCCTGACTGCTGTTATTGATAAAACCCAATTTGAATTTCCTGATATTGCAGAACGATTGAAGGAAATAACCCCTTTAACTTCATTGGTTAATAGCTCTCTTTTCACAGGCTCTAGTAAACAAGTGACAATGGAAAGCGAGTTGAAGCGTGAAATACAATCCGCAGATGAAATCTGTCTACTTGTTTCCTTTATCAAGCGTACAGGTATTAATCTCATCTTCAATCAACTGAAAGATTTTACAGATAGTGGCAAGCGATTGAGAATCATCACAACCACCTATATGGGGGCTACAGATTTTATGGCAGTTAAGAAGTTGGCAGCCCTAGCAAACACAGAAATAAAGATCTCCTACAATTCATCTGTTGACAGGCTTCACGCCAAGTCATACTTGTTCCTTAGGAACACAGGATTCCATACTGCCTACATCGGCTCTTCTAATCTTTCTGAGGCTGCTCTTACAGAAGGTCTAGAATGGAACGTTAAAGTAACACAGGCCGAATTGCCAAATATTATCAAAGAAGTCCGCCATACGTTTGAATCTTATTGGGCAGACCCCCTTTTTGAGACCTTTGTGCCTGGTTGTGATGATGAACGATTGAAAGAAGCACTTGCAGGTGTCACTAATGGGAACACGATTGACTACAGCGTCCTAGACCTGATAAAAGCCCACGATTATCAAGATGCCGTACTTGAGAAACTCAAGATGGAACGTGAGGTTTTTGGCCATTATCGCAATCTTGTCGTAGCTGCTACAGGTACAGGTAAAACTGTTATTGCAGCCTTTGATTACAAACGATTCCGTGAGGAAAACAAACGTGCAAATTTCTTGTTTATTGCCCACAGGGAAGAAATCCTGAAACAATCCATCAAAACATTCCGTACCGTTCTTCAGGATGAGAATTTTGGCGATTTATGGTATGGTGGAGTTGAGCCGACAACAATGACTCATTTATTTGCCTCCAAGGATTTGCTAAATAATAGATTGGATAGCATAGAACTTGCTGATGATTTCTATGATTACATCATATTTGATGAGGTGCACCATATTGCTGCCAATTCATATCGAAAGATACTTAATCGTTTCAAGCCGAAGATTCTTCTTGGTCTTACTGCTACGCCAGAACGAATGGATGGAGAAGATATTACTCAGGATTTTGATGGAAAGATTTCGGCTGAAATTAGATTGGATGATGCATTAAACAATAAACTTCTCGCACCGTTCCACTATTATGGAATTACAGATAGCGTGGATCTGCGCGAAGTTAGATGGCAAGGAGGTAAGTATGTTATTTCGGAACTCTCAAAGGTATATACGTATAACGATCAGCGAACTGGTTTAATATTCCACAAGGTTGAGGAATATCTTACAGACTACAATCAAGTTAGAGCCTTATGCTTTTGTGTAGATGTTGAACATGCAAAGAACATGGCAGCCAAGTTTCAGTTAGCAGGTTTGAGGTCTGGATATTTGGTGAGCGATAATGGAAATGAACGTGCAATAAGGTACAGGCAATTAAAGGAAAAGAAAATAAACTATCTGTTTGTGGTTGACATGTTCAACGAAGGTGTTGACATCCCAGAAGTAGATACCATTCTGTTCTTGCGTCCAACGGAAAGCCTCACCATTTTCCTTCAACAATTTGGTCGAGGACTACGTAAGGCAGAAGGGAAGGAGTTTGTAACCATTCTTGACTTTGTGGGCCATTGTAACAAAGAATTCAATTACACAGACCGTTTCAGGCGTCTTATAGGTCGTTCATCCATGAGCGTTCAGGAAGAAGTAGAAAAAGACTTTCCTCATTTACCTTTGGGGTGTCATATCACATTGGAGGCTAAGGCAAAAGAATATATTTTGGAGAACATCCGTGCATCCATAGGTTCATTCCGAAGAAACAATATCCTTAATTGGGTCAGGACATTCCATAACGATTACGACAAACCACTCTCATTAACGAACTTCCTGATGCTTCATCAAATACCTATGGAGAGGTTCTACAAAGTGTTTACATGGAACTCTTTGATGCGTGATGCAGGTAAAATAAATAACAGTTCACGTTTCGAAAACGAACTGAAACGCGCCGTTTATAGGAAATGGCTTTCAACAGACTCGTTCTCTTACTTCTCGTTTATTGAACGTGTGGCAGGAAACAATATGCATGTGAACGTTTCCTCGTTCAACAGCATTGAAAAGCAAATGGCTATGATGCTATACTATGACTTGTTCCAAGAAGCCGGTCGCTATTCCTCGCTGCAGCAAATGTTTGATGATTTGGCAACAGACGCACTCTTCTGTGAAGAGTTGCGTGAGATAATTAAACTGCTGAAGAACAGATGTGAGGCGTATGAAATGCCTGATAATTCAGCACAATTGAATTTCCCTTTGAAGCTACATGGCGTATATACGAAAGACCAGATTTTTGTGGCTATTGGGACTTCCACATTAGAAAGGAAATCATCCAACAGAGAAGGTGTTGAACGTAATAGGGAACGTAATATTGAGGCAATGTATGTTGATATTATAAAAGACCGCGAAGAAGGCTCTAATACCAATTATAATGACTTTGCCATCAATGAGACGTTATTCAATTGGGAGACACAAAACAAGGTGAGCCCAGAATCTCAGGCAGGAAGAAACTATATCAATCAGACACAGAAGATGTTGTTGTTTGTTCGTCAACAAAACAGTTTCCCCGAGGACATAGCTCGAACTATGGGTTATACTTATTTGGGTGAGGTGAAGTTGGTTAAATGGCAGGGTGCTCGCCCAATGGAAATACAATGGCGTTTATTATCGCCTATGCCTGCATCATTCTTTAAGATAGCTCGCCACAGGGCAATAGGATAAATGGATATATGAAACAAATAGAAGTCGTTGCAGCGATCATTTGCAAAGAAGATAAGATATTCGCCACTCAGCGAGGGTATGGCGATTTTAAGGATTGGTGGGAATTTCCTGGCGGAAAAATGGAAGCAGGGGAAACACCAGAAGAGGCTTTAAAGCGGGAAATTCGTGAGGAACTATCTACGGAAATCAGTGTGGACAAGTTCATCTGTACGGTAGAATATGACTATCCTAAGTTTCATTTGACAATGCATTGTTTTTTCTGCTCGCTGTTAACAGAGGCGCTACACCTGAACGAACATGAAGCAGCAAAGTGGCTCACGAAAGAGGATTGGGAAAGTGTGAAGTGGTTGCCCGCTGATTTAGAAGTGATAGAGAAATTACGCGGTTTGTGTCGCTAACCACTACACGTTTGAGTTATACACAGAAAGCCCCTCCCAGTATTGGAAGAGGCTTTCTTTGGATACCACGAACAGGGGTCTCTGTTCACACGAGGTTTATGAGCAACGGAGATAAGTCACTTCCAACTATCTGGGCCATGGCTCTCAAGCCAGTTCAGAAGCGCTTCGTAGGCAAATCGTTTTTCAAGACGGTCTAGTTCTTTTTCTACTTCATCCGTGTCAGATCCAAAATCTTGATGTATCCACTTCAGGTCACTTTCATCCAACTCTTCATTGTGCAGATATCTTGAATAGATGTCGGCATGTAGCACATCGTCGCGATGATAATAATCTGGCAAATACTCTTCTATGAAAGTATCCAAATTATCTCCACTTCTAAAAATGCTACTCAAAGGTACTATGTTGATATTTGCATCGCCACTCTTATTGAATTGAATGTTGATACGGCGTCCTAGTTCTGCATCGTGTGGCGCTAAAACGGAAATCTCTATTCGTTCTCCTTGCTCTGCAGCTTTTTCAATAATTTTAGTTGCTACTACAGAAACAAAACTCTGGGTCATGTCAATTGCCTGTTCTTTCATAATTTTGTATTCCATTTTTCAGCAAAAATACACCAGAGTAAAGAAATAGCAAAATATTCCGGCATTCTTTAAGTTTTTACCGGCTTTGTTAAGACTTCAAAGTCGCCAACACGCGTGAACAAGGACTGAGCTCATCAAGTATATTGTATGCGGAAAATAATTTGTCATCATATTTTGTTCTAAAGGGAGCAGCACCTTGATTGTTGTTGCTCCCTGTGAACACGGGACTCCCCGTTCATGTGAACGCACAACCACTCAGAACGTGAACGTAGTCCCGTGTTTACTTAGCAATGGCGTAACCTTGCGAGACCTCTACCAATGACAGAGAAGCCTCTCCCACAAGGGAGGGGTTTCTCTGTGTTATTTGAATGATTTTGAAGAAAAAGTAAAAATAGTGTAACTTAATGACTGTTATTTAACCCCTTTTTGCTATATTTGTAACCGATTTTTCTAATATAACAAAAACAATCCAACTATGCTGAAAGCTATTGTCTTGTCATTTGTGCTTTTTTTGAGTGTCCCTGCTCAAAATGTGATTTCTCAGACGCTACCAAAGAGATGCGAAGCTACTACAAAGAAAGGCACGCGCTGTAAAAATAAAGCAGTTAATAACACAAAATATTGTCAAGTGCATCAAGCAAAGTCTCCATCAGTTCAGCAATGTAAGGCTAAAACACGGAGCGGTACAAGATGCTCAAAGGCAGCAAAGACCTCGGGATATTGTACTCAGCACTATAAGATGCATCTTGAGGGTAAAATATAAATAGGTAATCTACGACTAACCAAACAATGGTTGATAGTCTATGTGGTGACGGGACAAGAAAGTTGGACAAAACTTTCACAGACCGCTCTTGCTCTTAATTTATTATAAATTGAGCCACCTAATTAACCGCCAGTTGGATTATTTGCTTAACTTTGCTCCAGTGTAAAAATCAATTAAAACATTATGAAGGAAGATAAAGGTTATGGGTGTTGCCTGATAGAAGCGATAGTATTAATAATTATATTATTCGTTCTACCAAAATACACTAAAAACATCGGCAAAGAATATCTTGTCGAACAAACCAATTATATTCACTCCACAGATGATAAAGACAAGTGCAGATTTATCGCCAGTGCAAAGGATAGAAAATACAAAATCAGCAGAATAAGCAGGGAGGACGCATTAAAACAAAAAAAACTCATCTGCAAAGAGTGTTACCCTGCAGACGTGCAGAAAAAATACAACAACGCTCTCCAAAATATTCTGCAAGAGGAATTAGTCAGAAAACAGTATTCGGACGATATGGCAGCGTGGGAAAGTCTAGAAAACGACAATTCGGACTTTAGCAAATTGTTCGTATATATGGAAACAAACGGAACACTTCATATTTACGGCAACTGCTACGAAGCAAAAGGGAAACTCGTAAGAATAAGATTTGCAGACATTGACACTATAAAAACAACGTGCGAAGATTGTGTGGGGCGAGAGTATTGCGATTTCATCTACAAGAAACTATACGAAGGTATCTATGATACAAACCAAATAAAAGAAGTGGAAGAAGATTATTAAAACATTTATTATTTGCCTTATTGTGTTTATACCATTCTCATTAGGAAGCGGAAATGGTTCTAGAACTAAGTGAACTGGGGACTCCGTTCATTCGCAGAATTCAAAATCCAATAAAAAAGAACTGATAGAGGAGCGTCCTGCAAATGAGGAAATAAGGGGCAGTAATGCTGCAAACACCTCCAACACATCTATCAATTCTATTCATAGTTCAGGCAGATAAACGAAAATAATAATTATGGAGGAATCGAAGGAAAACTCATCGAATCGAAAGATTTGGGTATGCTACCCAGAGGGCTACGAGAAACCCTTGTCACAGAGGGACAGTCCCCTTGGAAATCGAAAAACTAAAATTCAATCTTAGTACTAATTAGAGGTTTATGAAAGGAATTTATTGGAAGGGCGTGAAAGAACGAATAGAGAAATTCTTTGAGACGCTGCACGAATGCATACTTATCTTCACCAACTGGTTGGGATGACTTCACGGAGTGATTCATGATCAGGTGACGGTTCCCCGTTCATTTTCCTCTCCCCATTGACTATCAGACAGTTATAAAATTTACCAAATTGTTTACAAAGTTTTTATCCGTTTCTGCAAAAGAGACGGATATTTTTTATACTTTTGCAGAAGGAAAAGCTGCACTCAACAAAGAAAATAAATACTGATTTATTTTGCTTTGTCATTCGTTTGCAGTACCTTTGCCCCCGATTTCCTTGAGTTTATTCATGGAAGGAGAGATGTTGTGTGTGGCAGGTCATTTGGGGTCTGTCATACGTAATAACATAATCTATTTTTAATTATGATTCTTGACGATAAAGATAAAGATTGGCAGCAGCCAACGAGTTTTCAGCAGATGGGCATCGAACTGAAGGAACCGGCTGTGAAAGATGTGCTGGAGAAATGCAGCTACGACAAGGAGAGAAGGCTGTTTCTGGTAAGTGAGGAGGATATGGGCCGCATTATGTGGCTCATCAAGGACTATTGCGGACTAAAGCATAAGGTGGAGGAGATGGGCGACAAACTACGCATCTCTATCCCCGTGAGAACCATCATGCGCAAGGCCGTGAGGGCCCTGCGGAAGAATCCGAAGGACGGGCAGCGGGCTTTTGAGCAGGATGAGGACATGATCGATGCCTTCAGTGAGGCTAACGGCGGATCATGCCAGAAGGAAGTGGAGGAGATGGAGCGCGTGGCTGCGGAGTTACGCCTTAAGCTGGAACTGGGTGAGACCAGGAAGAATGAGTTTAACGTGACGGACTATCATGACAGTTCAATCACGAGTGAAAGGCATTACCATATACCCGAAAATATACCGACGACATGAGCAAGACCATCAACATTCAGGAGGGAGGACACTATGATGACCACTCCTATACCGACGAGACACATTATCACTATGGACAACAACCTGCGGAGATGCCCGAGGAGCCGAAGGAAGAAGAGCATACCAAGGCTGCGCTGCGCGTGAGACTGAGACTGGCAGAAAGACTGCTGGAACTGGCAGGATGCAACACGGCCAACACCGACCGCATCAAGCTGTGCCGCATGATGGCTTTTGTGACGGGCACCACAGAGGGTTATGTGAAGAAGATTTACACGGAGCGACATGTGGACACGTCGCCGCGGGCCTGTAAGGAGGACAAACAGACGATGATGAGTCTGCTGGAGGACCTGGGCTTGTCACTCTGATTTCACCCTTTTAAATAATTCATTGAAATTCGCTACTGGTATCGCTACCGGTAGCGACTTTTTTTTTGCCTTAACTTTGCCCCCGAGAACGAAAAACACCTGGCCAGGGTTCGAGTTCGAATTAAAAGTAAAGAGGAGTCGCCTTCGGCGCGAAATCTAACAAATATAAACAAAATTTAATTGCTTGATTTTGGATAAGATTTGTTGAATTTCTGCCCTGAAAGGGCACTCAAGGAACAAAAGAAATAAAAACTTATAAACTTAAAGACAATGGAAAAACAAGTTGCAATCAAAGAACAAGGCGCACACTCTCAGCGCACCTACAACAACAAGGACGGACAGCCCACCGTATTCCACTTCATGGACTTTGTGCTGACCGATGGTATTGACACATTCTTTGCACAGGCCACCGGCACACTCGCCCAGGCCTTGCAGCCTCTCGACAAATCGGTGCTCCATACCGTGCAATGTCATATCTCTCACCGCACGTTCGAACGTCAGGACTCTAAGTTTGCACTCTGATAGAATATACCAGTGAAGAATTTGCTTTATCACGGCCAAATCCTTACCTTTGTTGTCAGAAGGAGGAAGAGGCCGGCAGGAAAGGGAACCTATCCGTGGGACAACAGCCCTAGAGTCTATGAACCGTCTTAGTCCTTCCTGCTTAGTTGCAAAGTCCAGATAGAATGCCAGCGGCATGATAGCCTATTTAGAGTCCAAGACCAGACAACTATTGGCCAATTCCTTCATTCTTAAACGGTACAAAGGTATGAAAAAAATCTTTATCGGCATCGATTTCTCTAAAGAAAAGTTTGATGCGACCCTCATTAAGGCCGAGGGACTGAAGGAATGTGCCCCCAGTGTGCACGAAGTATTTGACAACAAGACATCGGGCTACCGTCGTCTGGTGAAGTGGGTGAAGACTCATGCAGAAGGTTTTACAGCTGACACCTGGCTCTTCTGTGGAGAGAACACAGGAGGGTATAGTATCGGGCTTAGCAACTATCTTTATGCCTCGGGCTACGATATGTGGCTGGAGTCTGCTTACAAAATCAAACACTCGACAGGCATCCAGCGCGTGAAGAACGACAAGGCAGACTCACGAGCCATTGCTGAGTACGCCATGCGTAACTACGACAAGATGATACTTCACAAGCCTCAGAGTGCCTCGCTGACGTGTCTGAGAGAGGTGTTTCTTTATCGTCACAGCCTTGTCAGACAAAAGGTGGCGCTGCAGGTCAGGAGAGACGAGAAACGGCTCACGCAGGAGAAGTCAAATGCCAGGGCCTTCATGTCTTTTACCAGCAAACACCTTATCACAGAGGTGAACAAGGCTATCGCTAAATGTGACCAGAAGATCAAGGATATTATTGCCGCTGATGATGAGCTCAGAGAGGTCTTCGACATTATTACCTCCATGCCTGGTATAGGCGTACAGAACGCCACGTGTCTGATGATCTACACAGACAACTTCCGTAAGTTCGACATGGACTCAAGGAAGATAGCCTGCTATTATGGTATAGCCCCATTCGGGCGACAATCGGGTACTAGTGTCAACAGCAGACCCCAGGTAAGTCCCTTTTCCAACAGGATGATCAAGTCCTTACTCTCGCAAGCGGCACTGGCGGCAATTAAGTTTGACATAAACATACATAATTACTATCAGCGACTTATAGAACGTGGAAAACACCCTTTGTTGGTGCATAATAACATCAAGAACAAGATGCTGCATGTCCTTGTTGCTATGGTTAGAGACAGAATAAAATACAACCCTGATTATGTCTATCAGACAAACAAATCAGCTGCTTGGATACTCAAATGTTAAAAATTTAGTTAATAATCAATGAATGTTTGGAATTTAGCATAGAATGCGGTTCCGTAGGACATGAAAATAATATTTATATTGACCGGATTGTGTAAAGCCAAAATTAAGAGTTAAGAGTTAAGAATTAAGATTTGTCGCCTACGGCGAGTATAAATTAAGAATTAATAATTGACAATTCTTAATCGCAGCGCAGCGAGAATAATTCTAAACTCTAAATTCTAAACTCTAAATTCTGAAATAATTATGAGTACGTATCTATTTCAAGAAGCACGAGTGGGTGACGAAGTGAACTTCAACGGTCACAAATTAGTAATTGCTCTGGATGAAGAAGACAACAAATGTA
>Ga0256407_10011428_pt1 | contig 12273 bp, 14 predicted proteins | sample RumenRJG_04DNA_FD_193489 | JGI IMG/M metagenome (GOLD analysis project Ga0256407, IMG submission 193489) | Bovine rumen microbial communities from Lethbridge, Alberta, Canada - RJG_04 | ecosystem: Host-associated > Mammals > Digestive system > Stomach > Rumen | place: Canada: Alberta... | reverse complement strand
CTGCGATCCCATCCGCCGCTGCGTCGGCGCGGTGCACGCGGGCTGGAAAGGCAGTGCCCTTGGCATCGCGAGGAAGGCGGCAGAAGCTATGGCGAGCGCCTACGGCTCCGATCCCGCGGACATCCACGCCGCCATTGGGCCGTCCATCGGCGCGTGCTGCTTCGAGACCGACGCCGATGTGCCCAGCGCCATCCGCGCAAGCCTAGGCGCGGACGCCGAGCCGTTCATCGAGCGGCGCGGCGAGAAGTACCGCGTCGACCTCAAGCGGATCAACCGCCTGTGGCTGCTGCGCGCCGGGCTTGACCCACGCAATATCGAGGTACACCCCGACTGCACCGCCTGCCGTCTGGATCGCTACTGGTCGCACCGGAGACTGGGCGCGCGGCGCGGCGGACAGATCGCGGTCATCGCGCTGGAGGAAAACGCATGAAACGTTGGGCGCTGCTACTGTGCGCGATGGCGCTCTGTCTCTCCCTCTCGGGCTGCTACGAGGCGGAGGTTCCGGAGGAAGAGGATTTCTGGACCTATACGCCGGAGGAAAGCGCCGACGCGGAGGAAATCTCCCACGCCGCGCAGGTTTTTACGCTCCCCTATCTCAGCAGCCAGACCCTTGACCCCATCGCCTGCCCCGACGGCGTACAGCAGGTGATCGGTTCTCTGCTCTACGAGGGGTTGTTTGTGCTCAACGAGCGTTTTGAGCCGCAGCCCCTGCTTTGCTCAACCTATAGCCAAAGCAGCAACGGATTGACCTACACGTTTGAGCTGCGCGAGGACGTCACCTTTTCCAACGGCGTGTTGCTTGCCCCCTCCGATGTGCTGGCGACCTATCGCCGCGCCCAGATTTCCGACCGGTACAGTGCGCGCTTTGCCAACGTCGCAGCCATGCGCGTCGGGCGCGGCACGTTTATCGTCACGCTGCGCCAGCCGGACAGCGCGTTTCCCGCGCTGCTGGATATCCCCATCGTCAAATCCGGCACCGAAAAAGACCCCGTGCCGCTGGGCACCGGGCCGTATCTGTTCCTGACCGACAGCGAGGGTCCCTGCCTCGTGCGCAATGAAAACTGGTGGAACGACAATGTTCCCACGCTGGATCGCATTGAACTGGCGAGCGCCAAGGACGCGGACACCGCCGTCTATCTCTTTTCCGCGCGCAGCGCGCATCTGCTGACCGCCGATCTGCTCAGTGCGACCACCGCGGCTTCCTTGGGCAGTGTCGACATGACCGACGCGCCGACCACCGCCATGCTGTTTCTCGGCTTCAACGCAGCGAAGCCCGCGCTCTCAGAGCCTGCCATGCGCGCCGCCATAGGCAGCGCCATCGACCGCGACGCCGTCGCCACGGTGCTGCTCGCCGGACACGCGCAGCCCGCACAGTTCCCCATCCCGCCGGTCTCACCGCTCTATCCCGCAGCGCTGGAGACTCCGTATGACGCTGGTGCGTATGAAGAAGCGCTGGCGCCGGTACAGAACGAAGCCGCGTCGCCCGTCGACGTTCAGCCCCTCGAGCTGACGCTTTTGGTCAACGCCGAGAACAGCTTCAAAACCGCGGTTGCCGAATACCTTGCCAAGGAGCTCACCGCCGCGCACGTCACCGTCACGCCGGTCATTCTCCCCTGGAACGAATATCTGGAGGCGCTGGAGGGCGGGAACTTTGATCTCTGGCTGGGCGAGGTTCGTCTCACCGCCGATTGGGACGTCACGTCACTGGTCGGCGCAGGCGGCGCGCTCAACTACGGCAAGTTTGCCAATGCCGACCTCGACGCCGCATTACGCGCCTTTTTGAAAAGCGGATCGCCCGCTGCCGCGGAGGCGTTCTGCGCAAAACTCGCGGAACAATCGCCCATCCAGCCCATCGTGTTCAAGTCGCTGTCCGTCCTGACGCCGGAGGGCCTGATCGACGGCGTATCCCCGACGGCGGCAAATCCGCTGCGCTCGCTGGATCAATGGACGTTCCACTTTTCCGCATAAAAAATCACCGCCTTCCGGCGGTGATTTTTTATCTGATCAGTATTGCCGCACAACAGCGACGACCTTGCCCATGATGGTACAATTTGTGCCGTCAATGGACCGGTAGTCCGGATTGGCAGGCAGCAGCCAGATCTTGCCGTCCTTGCGGCTGAAGGTCTTGACCGTCGCCTCGTCCTCCAGCAGCGCGACAACAATCTCGCCATTGCGGGCGGTCTGCTGCTGATGCACGACCACAAGGTCGCCCGGAAGAATGCCGAGTCCCAGCATCGACTCGCCGCGCACGCGCAGGGCGAAGTACTCGCCCTCCCGTCCGCCGGTGTCAAAGGTCAGATAGTCCTCAATGCACTCCTGCGCCAAAATCGGGCTCCCGGCGGCGACGTTCCCGACAACAGGCACCCGAGCGGGTTCCGCCGGCGCCTCGATGATCTTCTCCTGAACTTGCGCCTGCGGTTCAGCAGCCTTGACCGCCGAGCGGTCTACCGGAACGATCGCGCGGCCCTTGAACGCGCTCTTTTCGATGTAGCCCAGCTCCGCCAGATTTTTCAGATGGAAATGCACCGTTGACGGAGATTTGAGCCCCACTGCGTCGCAGATATCGCGGATCGACGGCGCATAGCCGTGCTCCGCCAGATACGAAAGCAAAAATTGGTAGATCCGCTGCTGCATCTCAGCCCGTTTGCTCATTGCGTCAGCCTCCCATATCGTTCTTGATCGTGAGTATAACACACTTTTCTCAAAAATGCAACATTCGTTTGATATGATGTTTGATTTTTTCTTGCCGGTCATTGAAATTGATTTCATTTTGTTCTATACTGACTACATTGAACAAAACCCTTGTAAAAGGAAGTGTTTTCTTGAAGCGTCTCCTTTCCCTGTTTTTTGCGCTGATGTTTTGTCTTCTCGCCGTCCCGTCGGCGCAGGCAGAAGACGCTGACTACGCGCTCTACTCGGATATCGTCGCCCGGATCGACGGTCATCCGCTGCGCTCCTATATTGTGGACGGCAACGCCGTCATCGTGGCTGAGGATCTGAGCGGCTACGGCTTCTGCGTCGACTGGAACGCGAAAAAGCACACGCTGCGCATCACCCGCGAAGCGCCTCCGCCCGAAGTCTGGCCGGACTACACGCCCTCCCTGTCGGACCATGAGCCGGGCGAGCGCTATCGCCGTACCTATCGTTCCGACGTCAAGGTCTATGTGGACGGCAAACTGGTGGACAGCTACAACATCGGCGGACAAACGCTCATCCGCATGAAATCCCTCGCCGTGTTCGGCAAATCGGTCTGGGACAGCAGTACCCGAACCAGCAGCCTGACATTGGACCCCTATAAGCCCAAACAGAACTTAAATATTTTAATGTATCACGATATCGTGAGGGATTCGTCATCTCCGCTCGGTTCCTGGACGACCACCGCGGAGCTGTTCCGAAAGGATCTGCAATGGCTGAGGGATCACGGCTATGTCACTTACCTCCCCAGCGAGATCGCCGGCGGTATGCCTCTGGCGGAAAAAGCCGCGCTGATCACCTTTGACGACGGCTATATGAGCAATTACACGATTGCCCTGCCCATTCTTCGGGAGTTTGGCATGAAGGGCGTCGTGTCCATCGTAACCTCCTATATGGGCAACACGGAAGAAGGCTTTCTCACCTGGGACGCCTGTCGGGAGATGGCAAAGTCCGGCCTGATCGAATTCGGCTCGCACACGCACGCTCTGCACGCAGCCGGCATCGGGAGGCTGCGCGGCGAGTCCCGGGAGGATTACGAGCGGCGCTTAGCCGACGATCTGGATCGCAGCATCCGGCTCATTCAGCAGGAAATCGGTCAGAAAAACGTTTCGTTTTTTGCCTATCCCCACGGTTTGCAGGATTCCTGGGCAGACGATCTTCTTCGCGATCGGTTTGACATGACCGTGACGACCGAGCACGGCATGAGCGAGGTCTCCCGCAATCTCTACGACCTGCCGCGGTACAACATCAACTCCGAGCAGCCGGTCAGCATGTTCCTGCGCTGAACTCATGCTGACCGCGCGAGATTTCGCTTGACACCCGGCGTTTGATTCGGTACAATAATCTTTGGATTTTTAGGGGGAGTAAAAGGGGACTTCCCCTCAAGGAACCCACAAACACCCATTTTAATAGATTTTAAAATGAGAGAACAGGAGGAGACCATGCCAGCCCCACATCAAGCTATGTTCGGGCCGATCCACTTTGTGATCGGGCTCGTGCTGCTGGCCTTGGGTGTCCTTCTCGGCATTTGGCTGAGGAAACGGGCGGAACAGAAAGCCAACCAAACCATCGCAGACGCTGAACAAAAGGCTTTGCAAATCGAAAACGACGCGCACAAGCGGGCGGAGAGCAAGAGCAAGGAAATGCTGCTCGAGGCCAAGGAAGAGATCATGCGCGTCCGCAACGAAGCTGAGAAGGAGAACAAGGAGCGCCGCAGCGACCTGCAGAAGCAGGAGCGTCGGCTGCAGCAGAAGGAAGAAAACATCGACAAAAAGACCGAGGCCCTTGAGAAAAAGGAAGAGGCCCTCGCCGAGAAGCACGCCGCGCTTGACAAGGAGAATGAGGAGATCAAGATCATCAAGCGCAGCCAGACCGAGATGCTGGAGCGTATCTCCGGCTTCACCGCCGATGAGGCGAAAAAGTATCTGATCGAGCAGGTCGAGAGCGAAGTCACCCACGAGACCGCCCTCAAGATCAAGGAGATCGAACAGCGCGCCCGCGACGAGGCAGATTCCCGCGCCCGCGAGATCATCGCCACCGCCGTGCAACGCTGCGCCGCGGATCATGCCGCCGAGATCACCGTCAGTGTGGTTCCCCTGCCCAATGACGAGATGAAGGGCCGCATCATCGGCCGCGAGGGCCGCAATATCCGCACCATTGAAACCATGACGGGCGTCGACCTCATCATCGACGACACCCCCGAGGCCATCACGGTCTCCTGCTTTGAGCCGGTGCGCCGCGAGGTCGCGCGCATTGCGCTGGAAAAGCTGATCGCCGACGGCCGCATCCACCCCACGCACATCGAGGAAATGGTCGCCAAGGCACGCCGCGAGGTGGACGCCGTGATCAAGTCCGAGGGTGAGCGCGCGGTGCTGGAGACCGGCGTGCGCGGGCTGAATCCCGAGCTTGTAAAGATGCTCGGCCGCCTGCACTATCGCACCAGTTACGGACAAAACGTGCTGCAGCACTCCATTGAGGTCGCACACCTCGCCGGCATGATGGCGGCGGAGCTGGGCGCGGACGTGACCGCCGCCAAGCGCGCGGGCCTGCTGCACGACATCGGCAAGTCCGTCGATCACGAGATGGAGGGCACCCACGTCTCCCTCGGCGTCGAGTTCATGCGCAAGTACCACGAGAAGGAAGAGATCATCCACGCGGTCCACGCCCATCACAACGACGTGGAGCCGATCACGGTGCTCGACTTCATCATTCAGGCCGCCGACGCGATCTCCGCGGGTCGTCCCGGCGCCCGCCGCGAGAATCTTGAGAACTACATCAAGCGTCTCGAGCAGCTCGAGGAGATCACCGGCAGCTTCCCCGGCGTGGAGAAGAGCTACGCGATCCAGGCGGGCCGCGAGGTGCGCGTGATGATCAAGCCCGAGGTCGTCAGCGAGGACGAAATGGTGATCCTTGCTCACGACATCGCCAAGCGCATCGAGGACGAGATGGAATATCCCGGCCAGATCAAGGTCAACGTCATCCGCGAGGTCAAAGCGGTCGAGTACGCCAAATAAATCGAAAAGAGGCTTCCGTCCGGAAGCCTCTTTTCTGCTGTAGCGCAAAAAACCGCCGCAGGATGCTCCTGCGGCGGCTTCGGTATCCACTTACTTCTTGGCAAGCTCGACCAGCTTCGCAAACGCGGCGGGATCGTTGATTGCCATCTCGCTGAGCATCTTGCGGTTGATCGTGACATTCGCCTGCTTGAGGCCGTGCATAAACGTGGAGTAGTTCATGCCATTTGCCTTGCACGCCGCGGAAATGCGGGTGATCCACAGGGAGCGGAAATCGCGCTTCTTGAGGCGGCGGCCGACGTACGCGTAGGTCAAGGACTTCATGACCTGCTCGTTGGCCATCTTAAAGTGACGGGATTTGTTGCCCCAGTAGCCCTTGGCGAGCTTCAGGGTCTTATTTCTTCTCTTGCGCGTCATCATCGCGCCTTTTACACGTGCCATATCGTTAAAGCTCCTTTCAGCGTACTCTTATCTTATTTGTAGGGGATCATCTTGTGGATGGTCTTTTCCTTCGTCACGTCGGCATAGCCGCCCTGACGCAGTCTGCGCGTACGCTTGGTGGGCTTCTTCGTGAGGATGTGGCTCTTGAACGCCTTGGCGACCTTGACCTTGCCGGTCTTGGTGAGGTTGAAGCGCTTCTTCGCGCCGCTGTGAGATTTCAGCTTGGGCATGATGTTGTTCTCCTTTTCTGTTAGGTTACTTCGCCTTCGGGGCGAGGAAAATGGACATACTGCGTCCTTCCATCTTGGGTTCCTTCTCCAGCGAGGCGACCTCGCCCGTCTGCTCGGCAAACTTGAGCAGCAGGTCACGGCCGATCTCCGTGTGCGCCATCTCGCGGCCGCGGAAGCGGACGGAGACCTTGACACGGTTGCCCTCGGAGAGGAACTTCTGGGCATTTTTCAGCTTGGTGTTGAAGTCGCCGACGTCGATACCGGGCGACATCCGCACTTCCTTGATCTCGACGATATGCTGGTTCTTGCGGGCTTCCTTTTCGCGCTTGCTCTGCTCGAAACGGAACTTGCCGTAGTCCATGAGCTTGCAAACGGGCGGATTGGCCTGCGGAGAGATCTTCACCAGATCAAGATCCTGCTCGGCGGCAATCTCCAGCGCCTGCGCGGCGGACATGATGCCGAGCTGCTCACCGCCGGAACCGATCAGGCGGATCTCGCTGTCGCGGATCTCCTCGTTGAGCTGATGCACATTGCTGCTAATACCGAAGCACCCCCAAAAATGGATTTACGCAAAGAAAAACGGATGCGAACTTCGCACCCGAACCAAAACGCAAAGCGACCGCAAGCAGCCATTCTTTCCGCTTATTGACCCTTTCGCTTTGCTGAGGGTGAGAACGGATGCGCCGTCCTTCTTTGTTTTGCGTGGGTATATTACCACGGGAATAATGCCTTGTCAAGCTGTTTTTCGGGATTTTGTATATTTTCTCCCGACATGGGAACAATACCCTTTGCAGCAGAACTTCGGAAAGGAGGCTTGCACAATGAAGAACCATCAGAACAAGAACACCAACGAGAACACGCAGAATCAGCAGGAGCAGGACAATAAATAAGTGCAGAGGGGACGCGGTAAAAGCCGCGTCCCCTCATTGTTTACGATTTGTTTACTGAAAAAGGGCTTGTGCTTTCTACATTTATATTATATAATCCACCGCGTTATCGTTATCTAACTTGGAATGAGGGACTCCCGCTGATGCTACAGTCGTTGTCGCTTTGGCTGCACAATACGGCGGCAGGCGAATTTCTGCTGACAATGCTCATATCCATGGTTCCGGTGGTGGAGCTGCGCGGCGGCGTTCCCGCCGGCGTGGCGATGGGGCTGCCGATCCCGCTGGCGCTGCTCGCGGGCGTGATCGGCAATATGCTGCCCGTTCCGTTTGTCATCCTCTTCATCCGGAGGATCTTCAAATGGATCCGCGTACATATCCCGAAGCTGGGCGGTCTGATCGACCGGCTGGAGCAGCGGGCTTACCGGAAGATGAGCAGCAAAAATCTGGTGCGCTGGCAGGCGTGGGGCCTGCTGATGTTCGTCGCCATCCCGCTGCCGGGCACCGGCGCGTGGACGGGCGCGCTGATTGCCGCGCTGATGGATCTGCGGCTCAAAAACGCTGTGCCGGTGATCTTCGTCGGCGTTCTGATCGCGGGCCTCATCATGACGGCCCTCACCTATGGAGCTACTGCACTATTATGAAAGTCTTGGTCGTATCCGATTCCCATGGTAATGTCGAAAATATGTGCCGCGCCGTCGAGTTGGAGCGGCCGCGTATGCTGCTGCACCTCGGCGACGGCTGGCGCGACGCGGAGCTGGTCGCGCAGCGCTACCCCGATCTGCCGATGGAGAAGGTGCCGGGCAACTGTGATTTCTGCCATCAGGACGCTGCGGTGCGCCTGATGATGATCAAAGAAAAGATGGTCATGCTCTGCCATGGGCACACGCTCGGCGTCAAGTCCAACTTGAGCATTCTCCTGCGCGAGGCGCTGGAGCGCGGCGCGCATGTGGCGCTTTTTGGGCACACCCACCAGCCCTTTGTGGACATCCGCAACGGCGTCGTCATGCTCAACCCCGGCAGCATCGGGGACTACCGCCGCCCGACCTACGGCACGCTGACCTTTGAAAACGGCAAGTGCATCCCCGCGACCCATGTGCTGTCAATGATCTGAATTCCGCTCCCCGCCCGCAGGCGGGGATTATTTTTGCGCATTGGGGCAAACTTCCCAAAAAGGGAGGTATGACATGGCAACCGCATTCGCACGTACCATATTATTATATGTGATCCTGATGGTTGGCATCCGCGCCATGGGCAAGCGCCAGATCGGCGAGCTGGAGCCCATCGAGCTGGTGCTGATGCTGCTCATCTCCGACCTCGCCGCCGTGCCGATGCAGGACTTCGGCATCCCGCTTTTGAACGGCGTCGTGCCGATCATCACGCTGCTGTCGCTGTCGATGCTGCTCTCATTCTTTTCGATGCAAAGCGTCCGGTTCCACCGCCTGGTGTGCGGCAACCCGACCACGCTCATCAAGGACGGCGTGATCCAGCAGGCCGCCATGCGGCGCAACCGCTTCACCCTCGACGAGCTGATCGACGAGCTGCGCGCGCAGGGGGTCACCGATCTCACCACGGTCAAATACGCGGTGCTGGAAACCAACGGACAGCTCTCCGTGCTGCTCTACCCAGCCGACGCGCCCGCCACACCGAAGCAGCTGGGCAAAGCGGTCAGGGACGACGTCAGCATCCCCGTGGTGCTCGTCAACGACGGGCATGTGATGAAGAACGGGCTGAAGGACAAGGGGCTGGATCGGGCATGGCTGGATCGCACCGTCCGCGCCCATGGGTTCCGCGATGTGCAGGAGATCCTGCTGCTGACGGTAGACGACATCGGCAAGGTACTGTGCGTCGGAAAGGAGCACAAATGACGAAATATTTTGCCGTACCCGTGGCGGTGCTGGCGCTGCTGCTGGGACTGTCGCTGGAAAACGGACGTCAGGTCGAGTCGGACGCCGCGCGATGGCTCGCCGCCGTGGAGACGTCAACAGCCGCCGCCGAGCGGGAGGATTGGTCGGGAGCAAGGGACGCGCTGCGTGAAGCTCGCGAAAGCTGGGAGTCCCGCAAGCCGTGGCTGCACATCGTCACCGCCCACGACGAATTGGAGACGGCGGACGCATTGTTCGCGGAGGCGGACAGCTTCGCACAGGAGCTCGACATGGCGGAGTTCCGCGCCGCGGCGGCGCAGCTTGCGGCGCAGCTGCGCGTGGTGGCGGACATGCAGCAGCTCACGCTGCGAAACGTGCTGTAAAGTTAAAAAGCAGCCCATCCGGGCTGCTTTCGCCATATTTACAGGGCCTCCACCGTAAAGCTGTGCCCCTTGCAGTGGGGGCAGGTGCAATAGCGCGAGCCGCCGCGGGAAACGAGCCGCAGCACCTTGGTCATACGCTTATACTGCCACGACATGCCGCAGATCCGACAGTTCAGGCGATAGTGATAGGTCTCCTGCCGCCGCGGCGGGAGTTCGGGCAATACCGCCGGATCGCAGCAGCGCTCCGGCGCGCAGCCGACCTCAAGGCAGGCGGCTTTCCAGCGCGCGTCGTGTCCATGCCGCTCCCGCGGGAAGCGCAGCTTGATCAGCGCGTGGGCGTACTCATGGCGGATGGTATCGTAAAACACCTCGTCCGCCGCGTCCAGCACAAAGTCGGAGATCGTGACGCTCTCCACGGTGTTGCCGACATATTTGCAGCTGCCGAGCCGTTTCCTTGCCCGCTTGGAGACCCGCAGTGCCACCTGCGTCGTGTCCACGCCGCACAGCGCGTCGAGCCGGTCGTATTCGCGGCGGACGTCGTCCAGCGTATGACTCACTTCTCGTCGATCAGCTTGTTGAGCTCGTGCATGAAGTCGTCGATGTTCTTGAAGTGGCGATGCACGGAGGCAAAGCGGATGTAAGCGACTTCGTCCACCGGACGCAGCTTCGCCATGACGAGCTCGCCGACATAGTCGCTGCTGATCTCGCGCTCGAGAGAGTTTTGGAGCGTCTGCTCGATCTCCTCGCTCATCTTTTCGATCTGCTCGATGGAAACGCGGCGCTTTTCGCAGGCGCGGATCATGCTGGCTGTCACCTTCTCGCGGTCGAAGCTCTGACGGCTGCCGTCCTTCTTGACGACGATCATCGGCAGGCTCTCCACGGTCTCATAGGTCGTGAAGCGCTTGGCGCAGCCCAGGCACTCGCGGCGGCGGCGGATGCTGCTGCCTTCTTCGGCGGGGCGGGAATCGACAACCTTGCTCTCGCTGTGACCGCAATACGGACACTTCATAAACGGCACCTCATTTTTTCTCGATTTAGTCAGTTGGCATAATCTTCTAATACGGCAGTATATCACATATTTTTGAAAATTGGTAGACATAATTTAAAAATTTTTGCGGTTTCATTCGTTGATTGTCGATCTTTGCATAGTTGGCGAAAAGCACAAAAAGACGTTTTATCTTTTGACAAAATACGAAAAAAGCTCTTCCGCGGAATCTTCCACTTGCCTAATCGAAATTGCGTGATTATACTATATGCGTACAAGTTCGGTTTGTTAAAAAAAAGACAAACACAAATTTACAGTGAAGGAGCAAAAGAGTATGGATTTCCATCTGTCCAAAGAGCATGAGCTGGCTCGAAAGATGTACCGCGAATTCGCGGAGACCGAAGTCAAGCCCTTAGCCGAGGAGATCGATGAGGAAGAGCGCTTCCCCATGGAGACCGTCGAAAAGATGGCCAAGCTCGGCATGATGGGCATTTACTTCCCGAAAGAATACGGCGGCGCCGGCGGCGACGTCCTTTCCTACGCCATGTGCGTCGAGGAGCTGGCGAAGGTCTGCGGCACCACCGCGGTCATCGTCTCCGCGCATACCTCTCTCTGCTGCGCGCCGATCTTTGAGAACGGCACCGAGGAGCAGAAGAAGAAGTACCTCCCCGACCTCCTGTCCGGCCGCAAGATCGGCGCGTTCGGTCTGACCGAGCCCAACGCCGGTACCGACGCCTCCGGTCAGCAGACCATCGCGGTGCTCGACGGCGATCACTACGTGCTCAACGGCTCGAAGTGCTTCATCACCAACGGTTCCGTGGCGGACACCTTTGTCGTGTTCGCGATGACCGACCCCAAGGCGGGCAACCACGGCATCTCCGCGTTCATCGTGGAGCGCAGCTTCCCCGGCTTCTCCAGCGGCAAGCATGAGAAGAAGATGGGTATCCGCGGCTCCTCCACCACCGACCTCGTCTTCGAGGATTGCATCGTCCCGAAGGAGAACCTCCTCGGTAAAGAGGGCGGCGGCTTCAAGATCGCCATGAAGACCCTTGACGGCGGGCGTATCGGCATCGCCTCCCAGGCGCTCGGCCTCGGTGAAGGCGCCATCGACGAGGCGGTCAAGTACACCAAGGAGCGCATCCAGTTCAAGCGCCGCCTGAGCCAGTTCCAGAACACCCAGTTCCAGCTTGCGGACATGGCGTGCCGCATGAAGGCCGCGCAGTATCTGGTCTATGCCGCCGCGATGAAGAAGCAGAACCACGAGGATTACTCCTGCGACGCTTCCATGGCGAAGCTGTTCGCGGCAGAGGCCGCGTCCGACGTGACGCGCCGCGCCGTCCAGCTCTTCGGCGGTTACGGCTACACCCGTGAGTATCCCGTGGAGCGCATGATGCGCGACGCGAAGATCACGGAGATCTACGAGGGCACCAGCGAAGTCCAGCGCATGGTCATCGCCAAGTACCTCGGTGTGAACTAAGAGAGGGAGGTAATAAATCATGAAGATTCTTGTTTGCGTCAAGCAGGTCCCCGATACCTCCGGCAAACTGGCTGTCAATCCGGACGGTACGCTCAACCGTGCCCTCATGCAGACCATCATCAACCCCGACGACATGAACGCCGTCGAGGCCGCGCTCAAGCTCAAGGACGAGACCGGCTGCAAGGTCGTCGCCGTCACGATGGGTCCGCCCCCGGCAGAGGGCATGCTCCGCGAGCTCATGGCCATGGGCGTCGATGAGAGCTATCTCATTTCCGGCCGCGAGTTCGGCGGCTCCGATACTTA
>Ga0256407_10011427_pt1 | contig 12273 bp, 8 predicted proteins | sample RumenRJG_04DNA_FD_193489 | JGI IMG/M metagenome (GOLD analysis project Ga0256407, IMG submission 193489) | Bovine rumen microbial communities from Lethbridge, Alberta, Canada - RJG_04 | ecosystem: Host-associated > Mammals > Digestive system > Stomach > Rumen | place: Canada: Alberta | collected... | reverse complement strand
CGACGCCAGGCACGACCGTCATGGAAAAGGTTAAGGAATACATCGATTCCCAGCAGACAGAGGAGCACAGGCGCAAATATGAAAAAACCGGGAGATACAGTAAAAAAAGGCACCGCTGTCGCGGCTGAAGGGCGCTTGTATCCCGCAGACGACTATGGTCGACTGGGGTTTTACGCGCCGTTTTGATAATCTGGTGATGAAGAACCGCAGGCAAACAATGCAGATAAGCCCTGTCTGCTCTCCTGCGAACGCTCATCATACCGAAACGCCCATCATACCGGAACGTCCGCCATACCGGAACGCCCATTATACCGGAACGTCCGCCGAATCCGGGCGTCCCGCCCTCTCAAATCTGATAAAGCCCGCAGCCTTGGGGCTGCGGGCACTGATTATCCCGTGTTTAAAATCTATTCGATCTCTGTCCGCCTGTAACGAATCAGTCGTTTACCGCATCCTTGAATGCCTTGCCGGCTTTGAATCTGGGAGACTTGGAAGCCGCGATCTGGATGGACTCTCCGGTCTGGGGATTTCTGCCCTCTCTGGCAGCGCGCTCACCGATATCGAAAGTGCCGAATCCCACGAGCTGAACCTTCTCGCCTTCCTTCAGCGCGTCGATCACAGTCTCAATGAATGCCTTGTAGGCTTTCTCGGTTTCCTTGACTGTTCCAAATCCGGTTTTTTCATGCATTTTTTCAACAAACTGTGTTTTATTCATATTCTCTCCTTCATCATCCTCAGCCTTATTATCAGGTCATCAGAAATACGGCTGCCAAACATACAGACTGTACTCAGGCGGCAATAGGTGCAGCAAAAGTCTGCTTCCAAAAAGCCCCTGCCGTCTGCCGGCTTTCCCCACAGGGTTCAACACATGTGGTATCCTTTATTGTACTTGTTAAAAGTATCCTTTGTCAACAAACATATGTCTTTAAGGCACCGCGCCGCCTAGCTGTCACTACCCGGCCGGTTTGCGGAGGACGGCAGATATTTTTTCATCAGATACTCTTTTGTATTGTGCTCAGGTACATCCACAACGTCTCTGAGCATTTCTCCCAGAATGCGGCCGATCTCTCTGCCTTCCGGAACGCCGGCTTCAATCAGGTCCCCGCCTGTCACCGCCAGGTTCTTCAGGGAGATGCAGTCCCCCCTCTCCATGACCACGGAATAAATCCTGCGGACATCCTCCAGATAAGTCAGTTTCTCCTCGCGCCGATAGGTGCTCTGCGCCAGCGCGTCCGCCTCCTTGACCTCCAGCCAGAGGGGAAACAGATCCTCTCCGATCTCGATCATGGCTTTGCGGATTCCCGGCTCTGTCAGCCTGGCCAGACGGTCATGCTCGAGGACCAGCTTCACGACGCAGTAGCGCGTATGATTGTCATACTTCAGTCTGCGAAGAATGCCGTCCGCGATCTGGGCGCTGACTGCGGGATGGCCGTAGAAATGGTCGATTTCCTTATCGTCTCTCTTCCAGCAGGCAGGTTTCCCGAAATCGTGCAGCAGCATAGTGAGACGGAGAATCTTGTCCGGGCGGACCTTCATCATGGACTGGATCGTGTGCTCCCCGACGTTATATCGATGATGGGGATTGTGCTGCGGAGTCTCCATACAGCTGTCGAATTCGGGGAGGATCACTGCCGTGATCCCGCATTCCCACGCCATGCGAAGCTTCTCCGGCCGGGGCGACACAAGGGTCTTCTCCAGTTCCGCAGCGATCCGCTCGGCGCTGACCTTCTGCAGTGTAGGGGCCAGTTTTTTCATGGCCTGAACCGTCTCCGGCTCAATATCGTAATCCAGCTGGGCAGCAAAGCGCACCGCCCGCATGATTCTGAGGGCATCTTCCCCGAACCTCTTCATGGGATCACCTACCGCGCGGATCAGACCCTTTTCCAGGTCGGCAACTCCCCCGAAAAAGTCCTTCAGGCCTGCGCTCTCGCTGTAGGCCATGGCATTGATGGTAAAATCCCTGCGCTTGAGGTCCTCTTCGAGGCTGGCGGTGAAAGTGACCTCCGAGGGATGCCTTCCGTCGAGATATTCGCCGTCGATCCTGTAGGTCGTGACTTCATAGGCCTCCCCGTGAGACAGTATGGTCACTGTCCCGTGTTTAAGGCCTGTATCGATTGTTTTGTGAAACAGGGATTTGACCTCTTCCGGCAGAGCGGAGGTAGTGATATCCCAGTCATTAGGGTTCCTTCCCAGGAGGCTGTCCCTCACGCAGCCGCCGACCACAAAGGCTTCATAGCCGTGGTCTTCGAGCACGCGGAGGATCGCTGCCGCTCCCGACGGGATCCTGATCGTCGTTTTATTTTCCAAATGTATATCTCCCGATTTTCAGGACCGGGATCTGCAGAACCCGGTTCCTTAATAGGACCTGCCCCAGTAGACCATCTTTTTGGCAGGCTTTCCGCAGCAGACGCAGGTCGCCGCGATCTCTTCCTGCTCAAAGGGCATGCAGCGGCTGGTCACGCCGTATTTTTCCTTGATCTCTTCTTCACAGGCGAGCCCGCCGCACCACATGGCTTTGACAAAGCCGCTCTTCTCAGCGAAGGTCTTCTCAAACTCCTCGCGGGTCGCCGCTGTATAGGTGTGCTCCTCGAGGTGCTTTTTGGCGCGTTCGTACATATCCTGCTGAATCTGAGGAAGCAGCTCTGTGATCCTGGCTTCGAGGTTCTCCAGTGCGCACTCCTCTTTCTGTCCATTGTCCCTGCGGGCAATGATGCATTTGCCGTTCTGGATGTCGCGGGGTCCGATCTCCACGCGGATCGGAATGCCGCGCATCTCCTGATCAGCGAACTTGAAGCCGGGGCTCTTATCGCTGTCGTCGACTTTGACGCGGAAATTGCTGAGGGTCTCTTTCAGCTCATAAGCCTTGTCCAGAACGCCGGCCTTGCGCTGCTGGATGGGTACGATCATGACCTGGACGGGTGCGATGCGGGGAGGCAGTACCAGACCGGAGTTGTCGCCGTGCACCATGATCAGAGCGCCGATGATACGTGTGGACAGGCCCCAGGATGTCTGGAAGGCGTTCTTCTGCTTGTTGTCCTTGTCGGTGAACAGGATGCCGTACGCCTTCGCGAAATCATCGCCGAAGTCGTGGCTGGTACCGGACTGGAGAGCTCTTCCGTCGTGCATCAGGGCCTCGATGGTATAGGTCGCCACTGCGCCGGCAAATTTTTCCTTGTCGGTCTTTCTGCCCTTGATCGTGGGGATGGCCAGATCCTCTGCGCAGAAATCGGCGTAGACGTTCAGCATCTGCTGTGTCCTGGCCTCAGCCTCTTCGGCTGTCGCGTGCACGGTGTGGCCTTCCTGCCACATGAACTCTCTGGAGCGGAGGAAAGGACGGGTCTCCTTCTCCCAGCGGACAACGCTGCACCACTGGTTGTAGATCTTGGGAAGGTCGCGGTAGGACTGGATCTCTCCTCTGTAAAAATCGCTGAACAGGGACTCTGAAGTGGGGCGCACGCAGGCGCGCTCATCCAGCTCCTCAGAACCGCCGTGCGTGACCCATGCAACCTCGGGCGCAAAGCCCTCTACCAGGTCGCTCTCCTTGCTCAGAAGGCGCTCCGGGATCAGCATGGGAAGATAGACATTCTCTACTCCCACTGCCTTGAAGCGGGCGTCCAGGTGCTTCTGGACAGCTTCCCAGATGGCGTAGCCGGCGGGCTTATAGACCATGAAGCCCTTGATGTTGGAATACGCGATCAGGCCTGCTTTGATGCAGACATCTGTATACCATTGTGTAAAATCCTCATCCATCGCCGTAATCTCGGCAACCAGTTTTTTCTGTTCTGCCACTTTTCATCCTCCAATCATCCCGCAAGTCATAATCCGCCGCGGTCCCATGCGCCGGAGCAAAGCCCCGGTCCGCTCAGGTCGGTGCGCCGGAGCAAAGTCCCGATGCGCCACAGTCCGTGCGCAAAAACAGGCCCTGATCCGCCGCAGTTCCGCGCGCCGGAGCAAAGCCCCGGTCCGCCCGGTCCCGTCAGTGAAAATATTCCTTATGCGGGCTGTGGGACTGCAGCGGTCTGCCGCAGTCCCTCCCTCGTGTTTCCTGTTTTTTCCTGTATTATCGGTTTTTCAGAAATTGTCCTGAATTCCTCTCTCCCTGTCGCCGTGACCCGGACAGTTAACGGCTGAGAATCATGCTGATCAGCCGGAGTTCTCTTCGTCTGATCCGGAAGTCTCCGCCTCACCTGAAGTCGATTCTTCGGAATCTCCTCCGTCATCTTGCTGAATCTCGCGGACACGCACATAAACCGTCACACTCGCATCACTGTCGTCTGTCAGAAAAACTCCTTCCGGCAGATAGCTCACGATATTCAGGGTTTTATTCATGGTCGCGGTCAGATAGTCATATGTCACATCCGAAGCCGGGATTTCTATCGAATCGAATTCCTCCAGGATACCTTCCGCGCCGGCTACAGTGATCGAAGACGGCTCCACAGTCGGCTCCGATATAAGTTCATAGCCATACGCGATCGGCACCCCCGAACCGCAGGTAATCGGAATATCCTTGGTCTTATAGACCGTGGCGACCACCTTCACGGAAGATACATTCATATGCAGCTTGTGCATCTTCATATCTTCCGGAGAAATGACATTGTTCTCCTTATCATACAGGACGATTTCCGGATAGACTTTTATATTTTTTTCAGCCCCTGTGATGTCCACGGAAACGATCGCACGTCCCACTTCATTGACATAGGACCGGGGACCGGAGAGCATCACCTGATTCTGCTCCGCAGAAGCATCATCCAGTATATATCCCTCTGCCGGATTTCCCTGCGTCTCCACTTCAAGATTGAAGGCGTGGGTCTCCTGAGGCTCCACTCTGAGCTGCACATGGGAAATACTGCCCGTGATGCGCTCAATGCTGCTGCTGTATTTATCTGTTGTGAGGACGATCCTGACAGATCCGTCCTGTTCTATATCGCGCACATCAGCTGTCGCGATCACGTTTTTGGACTCGAGCTTGTCGATGACGGATCTCTTGGCGAGAATGTTGACCACCGGGATGACATCTGTGTTATCCAGCACGGTGTAGACGTCTCCGCGCTTCTCGATCACATCCCCGTTCAAAATGTCCACACTGACATTATTGACAGTCATGCGAATTGCCGGATCGCTGAAAGCGTTGATCATATACCAGATCGCAAACGCCAGCACAACCGACAGAATCTTCAGCTTCAGATTCGGGTCCAGATTTCTGATACGCTTATTCATGCGCACCTCCTTCCTTCCCCCCGGTTCCCTGATTCCCGGAAACCCGGTCCTGATTTTCTTTTACTGAAGGTCCCGCGCCTTTACTCCGCTGAGGCGCCGGCGTTTTTTTGACTTTAACCTTCTTTACAGCCGAAGAACCGACGCGCTTCAGCTTCGACGCGCCTTTTCCGAAGCCGCTCAGGGACATGCGGGATGCAGGCTTGGCATCTTCCTCCGAGAGCTTGTTCTGCAGCCTCAAAAGAGCTCCCCGCAGTTGTTCCGGTGTCACATTACTCCACAGCCTGCCTTTATAGGTATAGCTGATATTGCCCGTCTCCTCAGAGACGATCAGGGTCAGCGCATCTGTCTCTTCCGAGATTCCCATGCCTGCCCTGTGTCTGGTCCCCAGGTTTTTGTCCAGTTTGGAAGAGGACAGCGGCAGATAGCAGGTCGCGGCGATGATCCGGTTTCCCTTGATGATGACCGCACCGTCGTGGAGAGGCGTATTTTTTTCAAAAATATTGATCAGCAGCTGGCTGGAGACAGTGCCGTCAATGTCAATGCCTGACCTGGTGTACTCAACCAGCGGAGTGGTCTGCTCGATCACGATCAGCGCGCCGGTACGGACCCTGGCCATCTCGGTGCAGGCTCTCATCAGTTCATTGATGGTTCTGTCCGAAAAGCGGCCTTCCTCCGTCTTGGGCGGCTCCCATCCCAGAATGGAACTCAGAATGTTTCTGCGTCCGAGTTCCTCCATGGCGTTTCTGAGTTCAGGCTGAAGAATGATGACGAGGGCAGTGACTGCGATTCCGGCAAAATTGCGGAAGATCCACTGGATTGTGGTCATGTCAAATACAGCCGCCATGAGAGCGATCACAAGAACGACTGCGATCCCTTTCATAAGCTGCCAAGCGCGCGTATCTTTGATCCACAGCAGGATATGATATGTCAGATAAGCTATGATGAGAATCTCGACAAAATCTGTCCACCTCATATTAGGGACACTGAGCTGGGAAAAGAAATAAATAAGATTGTCAACTCCGGGAAATTTCAATTTCAAGTTATCCTCTCGCGCTAGTCAGCGGCAATTCCGCATAGAAGCCCCCGGATGAATGTCCGAAATCAGCTGCTCGGGCTCAGTTCTGTCCGTCCGCGTCCCCGGATGGTGTCTCCTCCTCCGCGAATTCATCATACTCCGGATCGCCGGATTCGGGATTGCTGAAATTCTGGACGGTCATAGAAGATACCGGAACCATGACTTTCGGAACCGCTTTTACATAATAGTAATAGTCTTCATCCTCAAATTGAGTGCTCTCAATACGGAGATAATCAACATTAAAAACAAAAAATCGAAAGATCTGTGCCAGCAGAAATGAGACCGCGATACCGACGAAGACCCTGCCCAGGTCTATATTGATGTCGTATTTCATATCGCCTGCCAGCAGGACCACCAGCTCGATCACGCTGCCGACAGTGATGGCAACGATCCAGGCATTGGCCATGACAAGATGGCGGATAAAGCACACAACGAGCGCAGTCAGTGCAAGCGCCAGGATCAGGACAAATAATTCCTTGTCCTTCATGATGCCATCGATCAGGCTATGGAAATTGGTGATCAGACGGTCCCCCGTCAGCGGAGCGCCGGCAGCCCCCATGGTCGGTATTTTCTCTTCAACCAGGAGCGCAAATCTTGTAAGTACAAGTCCCAAAACCACGGGAACCGCTGTCCCGGGACCGAAAATGAGGCCCGCGATCACCGGCACCGCGTAATGCAGGTTTAAGGCGTATGCTATTGGCATCAGCAGAAGGACCATTGTGTCCTTTGGCACAAACCTGAAATAAAGCAGAACACACAGAAGCAGCAGGGCTGCGCAGATTGCTGTCGCCTCGAGGGACAGCCTGTACAGGTCCCAGACCATCACCAGGGCAATAATGCCCGCCGCATAACCGGGCGGGAACATCGAGCACACCAAAGCAATGATCACATTGAGAAGGTTACTCTCCAGCGCGGCCCCTGCGGGTCCGTGCGCCCCCAGATGTGTGCGCAGCAGAAAAAGCAGGGCCAGTGACACTGCAAACCGGAGAACCGGGAGCAGCAGATACTCCTGCCTCTTATAAAACAATATTAGTCTCTCTCGTAATTGATATATTCCAGCAGTACCGTTCATTACGCCTCCGTTGGTGAAAACGTTACTGTTCACGCGCTATCGAGGGCGTGAAAGCAACTTGCGAAAATCCCCTTCCAAATCCCATTCCAAATCGCTTACGCGATGGGATTTTCGCCGTACAACCCGGGTTTTCGCGATAATTGCGCGCGAAAACACCTCGAGATTCAGGTGGGTCTGTCTAAACTGTACCCGGTAGATTGGACACCAGTACTGTAACGAAAAATCTTTCCGGGTTTCCCAATCTTTTTTATAACTGCATGCGCTCCTTCTCGTAAATATCCGTCAGCGTATCCAGATCCTGTTCATACAGCATGCGGCGTTTTGCATATGCCATACCGCGTCCCTGGTAGATCAGGAACGTTGCAAACAGATAAACCGCCATAAACACGAAATATGACCATGTCGCAAGGCGCAGGACCGGTCCCAGCGCATCTTCATAGACCGAAAAGAATATCTTTTCAAAATTATAGCCGCAGTAAATCGCCGCACAGACTCCCCATGCCAGCGTTCCTGTAATGAAAGAGACTATGATCTCCGAAAAAACATAATCGGTCCGAAAAAATCTGGCCTTTCTCGCATCTTCGACTCCCCGTCCCTCTTCATAGACGGTGACACGGGTCATGATGCGGATTTTTTCTTCGTTCAGCATTTAATATATTCCCTCTTTCCGGCAAACCGCCCGCCAGAGCGGCATCCTGAGGCGTTTTCGCAAGGACGAAAACAGTGAAGGATCAACGAAAATCCCTGCCGCCCTGCAGCACAGGCTTCAGTATCCGGCTTCCGCGTCTTCGCCGATAGCCGAAACACTCCTGTCCGCAACGGCACAGGCTTCAGTATCCTGCTTCCGCGTCTTCGCCGATAGCCAGTGACATGAAGAATACGCGCTCCGCGCCCTTTTGGGAAAGGGCATGCGCACACGCGTCAATCGTTGCTCCTGTTGTATATATGTCGTCAATGAGCATAATCGAGTTTAATGATACATCATTTCCAAATGACTGAAAAGCCCTTTTCAAATTATTTTGCCGTTCCTCCGGAGTCATGTTTTTCATGGGAAGAGTGTCCGTGACTCGTCCCAAAACATCCTCCCGGACCGGGATTCCAGTCAGGCGGGAAATCTCACGCGCCAGAATCAGAGCCTGATTATAGCCCCTTTTCCTGAGACGGTCCTCCGACACCGGCACCGGCACCAGAAAATCAGGCCTCGCACTCCCCCGCACAGGTATCTGCGGGGATATTTTCTTCGCAGAGTTTTGCCTCGCCATGTTTTGCCTCGCCATGTTTTGCCCCGCCATGTTTTGCCCCGCCATGTTTTGCCCCGCAGTGCTTTTCCCGTCAGAGGGCATCCCGGCAAAACTCTCCCGATATATTCTGCTCCCCGGCCCTGCCGCGAACTCCGCCAGTTTTTCCGCCATACACCGGCCGAAGTAAGCTCCGTACTCCTGCCTCCCCTTATATTTAAAGCGAAAAAGACTGCCCGCCACGCTGTGATAAGTGAAAACCGCGCAGCCCCGCTCATATACATGCGGATGCATGCGGCAGTCATGGCACAAATGCATCGGTACAGACAAAGGAGAACGCAGGGGCTTGCCGCAGCGGCGGCAGACCGGCCCTTCCGTCCTCTTCAGGAGTTTCTCGCACTCCGGACAAATCAACGCTCCTGCCGGATTCACCGGCCTGTCGCACACCGGACACCGTCTGGGATAAACGAGTTCCCTGACTCCGTCGAAAACCCTGGCAGCAAACCTGACAGCAGCCCCGGCAGCACCCCCGGCAGAAGACCCGGCAGAACCCCCGGCAACAGACCCGGCAACAGACCCGGCAGAAACCCCGGCAGCAGACCCGGCAACACTGGAATCCACCCGGGGTCTTCCCCCTGATAACATGTTATCACCTGAACGTGATCTTCTTACTCTATCCATTCTTCTGAACTACAGCACCCTCTTTCTTTTTCCTGATCTTTCCTGCTCTTTCCTTCTCTTTCCTTCTCTTTCCTGTTCTTCCCCGCTCTTTACTGCTCTTTCCTTCTCTTTCCTGTTCTTCCCCGCTCTTTACTGCTCTTTCCTTCTCTTTCCTGTTCTTCCCCACTCTTTTCTGTTCTTTTCCGTTCTTTCCGTTCTCCCCGGTTCTTTCCCGCTCTTTTCTATTCTTCCCTGCTCTTTTATATTTTTTTATATTCTTTTACGTTCTATTCGGAATATTCCAGTCCCGTTCCCCCCATTCCGGAAATTTCTAAAATACGTTCCCGCAGGCCTGTGTAACGCCTTGTGCGCCTGACATTGGCGATCATCCGGTCCACACCGTCTCTGCTGCCAAGGATCACGACACAATTCCTGGCCCGGGTAACCGCTGTGTACAGCAGATTGCGGTTGAACAGACCCGAAGGTCCTGTCAGGATCGGCAGAATGACCGCCGGATACTCAGACCCTTGCGATTTATGCACCGTGATCGCGTAGGCAAGCTCCAGATCCTCCAGCTCTGTGAAAGGATACTCTACTGTCCTTGCGTCGTCAAAACACACTGTCATAGTCGCGCTGCGCGTGTCGATCTCCTCGATCCTGCCGAAATCACCATTAAAAATACCCATGCCCCGATCGATGGGCATATTGAAATTGCCGCGTTTTTCCCACTCTATATTGTAATTATTGCGGGTCTGCATGACCTTGTCGCCCTCGCGGAAAACAGTCTCCTGCCGCACATATTCGCGCTTTGAGTCCGCAGGAGGATTGAGAACACTCTGCAGAACCTCGTTCAGACGGTCAACTCCCAGACTGCCTCTCCTCATGGGAGTCAGGACCTGGATATCCTCCGGCCTGCAGCCGGCGTAGCCGGGAAGCATCTCCCGGATCAGCTGCACCGTGTGCTTATAGATCACGGGCGCCTGATCACGCTCAAGGAAAAAGAAATCGCGGCTCTTATTGTCCATAGGCAGAGAATGCCCTTCCAGAATCCTGTGGGCATTCATGACAATGTCGCTCTCGCTGGCCTGCCTGAACACATGCTGCAGCATGATTGTGTGAAAGGCCTTCGACTCGATCAGATCCTGCAGGACACAGCCCGGCCCCACACTGGGAAGCTGATTCACATCCCCCACCAGAACCAGGCGGGCTCCCTGAGGCACAGCCTTCAAAAGAGCGTGAAAAAGGTTCATGTCAACCATGGACATCTCGTCAATGATGATGACATCCGCCTCCAGAGGATTATCCTCCCCCCGCTCGAACCTGTAGTTTCTCTCTTTTTTATCTCCTCCTCTGCCGCCGGGCGCGGACATATCCTCCCCGTCGAAAAGACCTTCCCTCTCTGCGTCATCCGAGATCGTCCGAATGCCCAGAAGACGATGAATGGTCATAGCCGGCTTTCCGGTGGCCTCCGTCATGCGCCTCGCAGCCCTCCCTGTCGGAGCAGCCAGAAGCACATCCAGACCATCCTCTTCGAAAAAACGGATAATAGTATTGATGGTAGTCGTCTTGCCCGTACCGGGACCGCCCGAAATCATCAGGATCGCGTTTTCCGCCGCCTCCTGAACCGCCTTACGCTGCAGAGGATCCAGAGTAATCTGCTCCTCCCTTTCCAGAGCGGCGATCTTCTTTTTCATCCTTTCTCCGGCCCCGCGGCCTCCGGAATGCCTGTGAACACTGACATCCAGATCCAGCAGCATTCTGGCTATTTCCTGTTCCCTCCGGAAAAATCCGGAAAGATACACCTCGACAGACTCCTGCTCCCTCGCCGGACCGCCGCCGGCTCCCCGATCATATTCAACCCGGGGAAAAACACCCCCATCAAAACCTTCCGCAGAAAATCCCCCTGCAGTAAAGCCTTCTCCACTAACCCCTTCCGGATTTAAACCTTCTCTTTTATATCCTTCTGTGTTTAAACCTTCTACGGAAAAACCTTCTCTTTTATATCCTTCCGGATTTAAACCTTCTACGGAAAAACCTTCTCTTTTATATCCTTCCGGATTTAAACCTTCTACGGAAAAATCTTCTGCAGCTTCCGGGAAACCTTTCTCAAAAATCTCCTGTTCAGTCAGCGGACTGCGCCGGTGAAGAATCCGGATTCTTCGCTCCACAGCCAGATTCTCAAGCTGGACTGCCACCCCCTCTTCAGAAATGCGAAGCAGGGCACAAGTCCTCCTGATCAGCAGCTCCCTGGGCAGAAAACTATGACCTTCCCCCGCCGCCTGCGTGAGGATATAAAGAAGCCCGCTGCAGATCCTGTATTCCGAATCCGCCCGAATACCAATCCTGCGGGCAATCTCATCAGCGGTGGCAAACCCGATCCCCCGGATATCTTCCGCCAGCCGATAAGGGTTGACCTTCATGATCTCATAGAGCTCAATGCCATATGCCTGCCAGATCCTTGCCGCGTGCGCGCTGCCTATTCCGTATCTCTGCAGAAAGATCATGGCATCGCGCAGGTCCTTTTTGTCCTCCATCTGCGCCCCGATCTCACGGGCAATACGCATACTGATTCCCTTGATCTCTGCAAGCTTCTCCGGCTCCTCCTCCATTATCCTGAGCGTATCATCGCCGAACCGCCTGACAATCTTCGCAGCCATGGCCGGACCTATTCCCTTGATACTGCCGGCTGCCAGATAACGGTACATAGCCTGTGCATTCTCAGGCGCGATCACCCTGTAATTTTTCACACGGAGCTGCTCTCCGTAAACAGGATGCGTAACATACTCACCCGAGACCGCACAGCTCTCCCCCTCACTGATTGAAACAGGATGCCCCACACAAGTGATCACATCACCAAAAAGATCCCCGGGGTCAACTGCAGCCGACTCCCCGGCCTTCTTCCCGAAACCTTCAGCCTTCCCCTTGGAAGCCCCGGCCTTCCCCTTAGAGCCTTCACCCTTTCCTTTGGAACCTCCGTCCCTTTTTTGGGAGCCTTCGGCCTTCCCATCCGC
>Ga0256407_10011423_pt1 | contig 12277 bp, 8 predicted proteins | sample RumenRJG_04DNA_FD_193489 | JGI IMG/M metagenome (GOLD analysis project Ga0256407, IMG submission 193489) | Bovine rumen microbial communities from Lethbridge, Alberta, Canada - RJG_04 | ecosystem: Host-associated > Mammals > Digestive system > Stomach > Rumen | place: Canada: Alberta | collected... | reverse complement strand
GAAATCACCGTTAATGTCCGTAATGGCACCACCATAAGCACCGACGATCTTAACGGATACACCAATTAAAGGTTCACCGTTCTCGTCCACTACATTACCTTTTACAGGCTTGGCCTGCTGCTGGGCAGCAGTCGCAGAAGCAAGTGTAGCATCATTTCCCGCCATAGCTGTTGCTGGCGTCAACAGAAATGCTACCAAACTACAAGCCATACAGGTTTTAATAGTCTTTTTCATTTGCATTCGTTTTAAGTTAATATTAGTAGTATAACGTTAAAAAGACGTTCATCGAACACCTTTGTCACTATTTTGCTGAAGAAATTGAATAGTTTATTGATGATTTTTCGCCAAACCGCATAATCTGCGTACCTTTGCATCATCAAAAAAAGATTTTTCATTTGCAAAGAGTTAGTAGTTTTTTCATAGTAATTGGATAATAGTTAGGTTAATAAAGCAATAGGGCCCGTCGCGATGACGGGCTCTATTGTTGTTAATATATTATGTCTTTCAAACGTTCAGACGGAGTGACTTTCACTTGAACCACCTTGCCACCTTTCAACTCTGCTTCTACGATGGTATTATTGGAGGCATGCAACTTGAATCGCACATCCCAATCGCGTGGCCAAGCAGGGAAAAGATAAATCTTCTCATCCACCTCTTGCATCAGCATTTCCTGCATGCCAATCATACCTGAGCCTCCCCAGTTGTGATCGGGCGTCCAGTCGAAACCTGGTCCCCAGAAAACAGGGAAACGATGAGGTCCGTTGCCCATCTTTTGTTTTAGCAATCGCGCAGCCTCATCTGTTAAACCTAGACAAGCAGCCCAAATGACATCCTGTTTCCAACCGACATGTGAACGGAACTTCACAGCCAAAGAATCGTTCAGATAAGTATTGCGGGCAATGTCAAGACCAGGTCGCCCCACTCCATACATACGCCAAGGAAATACTGGATAGAGTTGCATGGTTTCTACATTTTGAACACGCTCGTAGTGCAAAGCGGGTTGTATCATGCCATCACGAACAGTAATGTCAGGCAATCGTCTCAATAATGCCGTATCACCAATAGCCTCAGCAACGGTTCGAAGGGCAGCGATGGTAGAAGTAGAATTATACGCACCCTTGAAAGTCTCACCTCCCGAACCAGGATAGAGCACCAGTTTTCCATTACCGTCCAAACGCTTGGCACCACGCTGGTTAGCCAAAAACTGGTAATGCTCATCAAAGAAACGAAGACATGAACGAATCATTGGCATATAGTCTTCAATGTCCATTCCACTATAACGATGAGCCTCCAAAGCCATCATACAGAACTCCAGACAAGTATCCCACTCATATTCCAACCACGCGTTTCGCTCCAAACCAGGATCAAAACCTGCTGGACGCTTCGTACCATATTCAGGAAAACAAGGCAAACCATAGTTTTCTATCTGTTCTGTGAGACAAGCACCCTCATGTCTCCAATATAATCGACTACGCTCCTCGGCATTCTTATATATATTAAGGTAGAAATCCAACTGAGGGCGCAACAAGTCGTAGTCGCCGTTCTTCAGCATAGGCCAATAAACCAATCTTTGATTCTGGGCTGTATGCACACCCCCACCCCAATTTCGGTAATCAGGTGACAAGCGATATTCTTCTCCAGGATTGACATACTCTGGGTCAAAAGTAAAGAGTCCGCCATTAAACTTGGTAGGCCACTGTCCACGACTGTTGCAACCCAACATATAACGGAACAAGGTATAGTTGCGCACTACTTCTTCACTCTTCGCTCCTTCAGTATTCACCTCTATATAGCTTCGCTGCCAGAAAGCATGCCACCAATCACGTGTCAATTTCCAGTCGCGCTTGGTCTGAATCTGACGTTCCGTCTGTTGCAACAAGTTTTGCCATTCAGCAACACCACCCTGTAAAGTGGCCAAAGTGATGGTGAAAGCATGACGCTGCGAAGGACGTTTAGACTGATAAGTCCATCCTTCATAGTCACTGCTGGCATAATGACCTTGCGTAGTTCCTTTTAACACGAACTGGTCGCCATGCAACCGTCCACCAAAAATCAGGTTCTTGATGGGGTTATAGAGTCGGTCTTTGACAGCATCCATTTTTTGTTGCGTAACGGTAGCATCGAAAATGGTCTGTTCTCCGTTCTGATGGAAGAAAGTCACTCCATCTGTCGTGGCAATTATGCTATCACGTTTCGTAAAAATTCCTTTGGGGGCTGCAAACTTATAACTAGTCTGGAAACGCTCACGACTGGAAATCACCCTGTCCTGTGTTCTCCACGACTCATAAGTCACCTCAACATCTGTACGATCCTTTTCTATAGACACCTCGACATGCACAACAGGCTTATAGACATCTGCCCAAATCAGCACCCACTTCTGTCCATCCGTTACCTGTACATAGCCCTCGTTTAGCTTTAATTGCTGACGGAAAGAGGTCCTATCAAAAGGTTTTGAAAGGTGAACACGGAAGCGTCCTTGCTTTAACAAGGTATTATTCTCGTCGAAACAACCACTACGTGACAGATAGAAAAGCACATCGCCATTTTCCACCCATACATTCATACCAATGTCGCCACCCCCACAAGGCATCGACTCTGAGGAATTTTTACTGGGCGTACGCCATTCATAGTCTTTCGGCTGAGCATTTGCAGTCAAAAGCAAATTGATAAAAAAGCAAAAAAATAATAGTCTCTTCATACTAATAAGACGATTTTTCCGTACCTTTGACATCAAAACTAATCAAATGAAAATCATGTGGATGTTACTTTTTACCATATTGCCCCTGCTGGCAATTACTTATATCAGTTGGCATGTGTGGTGCCTGCTGCCCTTCTCATGGATATGGAAAACACTGGTCATCATCCTGATGGCAGGCTCTTTCCTGCTGATGTTTGCAGGTATCTGGCGCTCCACAGACCAGATGTCTATGCCGCTAGCGGTAACCGTCTACGAAATAGGCACATCGAGTATTTTCATCCTACTCTATTTGTTCATGCTGTTCTTGCTACTCGACTTAGGAAGACTGCTCCGAATTTTCCCGCGCACCTTATTATATAATAATGTGTGGACAGCAGGAGGTATCGCCGTGTTTATGTTTTGTCTGTTTCTTTACGGACATCTGCACTATAAGAACAAATATCGCCAAGAGGTGACGCTGACTTCCGGAAAGATAACCAAGCCTGTCAAACTGGTGATGATGAGTGATCTGCATTTGGGCTACCACAATCGTCGCGAAGAATTACACAGATGGATTGATATGATTAATGCAGAGCAACCAGACCTTATACTGATAGCAGGCGACATCATCGATGGTAGCATGCGTCCATTGAAAGAAGAGAGAATGTATGAGGAATTCCGAAGACTGAAAGCGCCCATCTATGCTTGTATCGGCAACCATGAGTTTTATAGTGGGGAGCCTGGCGCAAAACAATTTTACCGTGATGCAGGCATTCATCTGTTGCAAGACAGCATTGCTGTTGTTGGCGACCTTTGCATTATTGGTCGTGACGACCGCACCAACATTCACCGTAAGTCCTTAGGAAAAATCATGGCAGAGAATTCATCCCTCACTTCCCACTCCTCATTTCTTATTTTATTAGATCATCAGCCCTACCACTTGGAACAGGCCGAACGCCAACATATAGATTTCCAGTTCAGTGGGCATACACATCATGGACAAGTTTGGCCCATCTCGTGGATTACAGAGTCCATCTATGAGTGTGCCTTTGGAGCGTATAAAAAAGGCCACACTGACTATTATATCAGTAGTGGTCTTGGTATCTGGGGTGGCAAGTTCCGCATTGGAACTCGCTCAGAATACGTAGTCGTTACGATTAAATAAGCTTGGTCTCTGGCTCATTAGAATAGCGGCATTCAGGATTTTCCTCCTTAAAGAACTTGGCATACTCCACATAGTGCTTAGCATTATCCGTCTGTCCTGGACGCGTTGGCTTAATGTACTTGGCTGGCACACCACCCCATATTTCATGAGGACCAATCTTGGTGTTCTGTAATACCAAAGCACCTGCAGCTACTATTGCCCCTTCACCTATCTCGCAACCATCAAGCAGCGTAGCACCCATGCCAATCAAAGCACCATCATGAATGGTACAGGCATGAACTGTGACGTTATGCCCTATCGTCACATCACTTCCAATATGCGTAGGTCCCGTCTCATGAGTTACATGAACACACGAACCGTCCTGCACGTTGGTCCTATCGCCAATCGTGATAGGTGCCACATCGCCACGCACTACAGCATTAAACCAAATGCTACACTCATCACCTATAGTCACTTCACCGACTATCGTAGCGTTCTCACTGAAATAACAATCCTTACCCCACTTCGGAGTAAGTCCTCTATAACTTTTTATTAAAGCCATCTTAATTTACAATTGGACGATTTACCATTTACAATTTAACGTCTGCGAGGATTTTCTGAGTAGCTCCTGTCATCTGTCCCACAAAAGCACCAGCTTTCTCCCCTAACTCCTTCGCCAACGTAGGATGATCAACAAAGCCTTGCATAAGTCGACGGAAATCGTCGGCATTGGCTATCTCCAATCCTGCTCCACATTGTTTCAGGCCTTGTGCTTCCTGGAAACGCTGGTTATTGGGACCGAAGAATACAGGAACATCCCAAACAGCAGCCTCCAAGGTGTTATGAATACCTACACCAAAGCCACCACCGACATAAGTGATGTCAGCATAGCGATAAATACTGCTAAGCAGTCCGAAGCAATCAATGATGAGAACCTCTATATTTTCCAGACCATCTAGATTGTCTAACTTTTCTATAGCTGTATAGCGCGCCACCTTTCGTCCTTCCAACAGCTTCTCTATCTGTTGCAAATGTTCTTCCTTGATTACATGGGGAGCAATGACCACTTTCCAATCTGGATGCTCATTCAGCCAAGGGATAAAAATCTCCTCGTCAGGTTGCCAAGAGGAGCCTGCAATAAAGCAAGGTTTATCGCCCTTAAATCGTTCTATAATAGGCAATTGCTTCGCAGCTGCCTTAATCTGCAAGACACGGTCGAAACGCGTATCACCTACTATCTGAACATCCTTGATGCCTATCTTGGCTAGCAGTTCTTTACTCACCTCATTCTGCACATAGAAACGGGTAAAGCATTTCAGCACATGACTATACTGACGACCATACCAGCGGAAGAATATCTGTCCAGGACGGAAAATACTGCTGACACTATAGACGGGAATGCCATGATGACGCAGGATATGCAGATAGTTATACCAGAACTCATACTTGATGAAGAATGCCATCACAGGACGAATGGTTCGCAAAAAGCGACGAGCATTCGTAATGGTATCAAGAGGCAGGTAGCAAATGATATCAGCACCTTCATAGTTTTTACGCACCTCATAACCAGAAGGAGAGAAAAACGTCAACAGAATCTTATACTCTGGGTGCTCTTTGCGTAACTGCTCCATCAATGGGCGACCTTGTTCAAACTCACCCAATGAAGCGGCATGAAACCACACATACTGGGCGGAAGGGTCTACTTTCTCACGCAAGATACGGATAGCCTCACGCTCACCACGCCACATCTTTCGTACCTTCTCATTGAAAAGGCTCACAATGGCAACGCCTATCAGGTAAAGAAATATACCGAGGTTATACACAATATTCTTATTTATTGTTTATCCAAGCACTTCAATAGCCCGCTTCATACGTCGCAGAGTCTCTTCCTTACCAAGGAAAGCAGAGATGTCGAACATACCAGGACCTTTACCCTCACCAACTAGAGTCAATCGCCAAGCGTTCATGATGTTGCCTAGTTTGTATTCTTTCTCTTCAATCCAAGCATGAACTATCTTTTCCTGATTCTCCAATGAGAAGTCGTCGATGCCCTCCAGCACCTGCATCAGTTCAGTAAGCTGCTGGGCACTGTCTTCCTTCCAACGTTTCTTGGCAGTCTTCTCATCATACGCTGTAGGAGCTACGAAGAAGAAAGAGCACAATGGCCACATCTCATGAACGAACGACACACGGTCTTTCATCATACGAGTCACCTCAAGAATACGCTCTGAGGTCTCATCAGGACAATGTTCCTTAACCATCGGCTCAAACAAGGCAGCAATTTCCTCGTTCGACTTCTTCAGGATATATTCATGGTTAAACCAGATAGCCTTCTCATAAGCGAACTTAGCACCTGCCTTTGAACATTTGGAGATATCAAACAACGGAACCAGCTCATCGAGAGTAAACAGCTCCTGCTCAGTGCCTGGGTTCCATCCCAGCAAAGCAAGGAAATTGATGACGGCCTCAGGGAAGTAGCCATCCTCACGATAGCCACGAGAAGTTTCACCCGACTTGGGATCTTTCCACAGCAAGGGGAATACGGGGAAGCCCAGACGATCACCATCACGTTTCGACAGCTTACCTTTACCATCGGGCTTAAGCAACAAGGGCAAATGGGCAAACTGGGGCATGGTATCTTCCCAACCAAAAGCTCGATACAGCATCACGTGTAATGGTGCCGAAGGCAACCACTCCTCACCACGAATGACATGCGAAATCTCCATCAGGTGGTCGTCAACGATGTTGGCCAAATGGTAGGTGGGCAATTCATCCGCACTCTTATAGAGCACCTTGTCATCGCAGATGTCGCTCTTCACACGCACCTCACCACGAATCAGATCGTTGACCAGAATCTCCTGACCAGCCTCTACCTGGAAGCGAACAACATATTGATGGCCTGAAGCTATCAATTGTTCGACCTCTTCTTTCGACATCGTCAAGGAGTTACGCATCTGACTACGGGTGTGACAGTCATATTGGAAATTCTGTATCTCATTGCGCTTCTGTTCCAATTCCTCTGGTGTGTCAAAGGCAATATATGCCTTACCAGCATCCAACAACTGTTTCACATATTGCTTATAGATGTCACGGCGCTCGCTCTGGCGATAAGGTCCCTTGTCACCACCAAACGATACACCTTCATCAAACTGGATGCCCAGCCACTTAAACGACTCAATGATATATTCCTCTGCTCCTGGTACAAAACGGTTTGAATCAGTATCCTCAATACGGAAAACCAAGTCGCCTCCATGCTGACGAGCAAACAAATAATTATATAACGCAGTACGCACACCACCAATGTGCAAAGCCCCCGTTGGGCTTGGTGCAAAACGCACCCTAACACTTCTTTCTGCCATGTGTCAATGGTTATTTCTATCTAAATTTGTGCAAAAGTACGCATTTTTTTTGATATTTAGCGCTTTTTTTCGTATTTTCGCACGGTAAAACCCAATTAGTACCTATTTTAGTAAAAAATGAGTAGTACATTTCAGAAAGACGAGCTCACATGGCGCGACATTCTAATACGCTCCGCAATTGTTATCATAACGGTGATTGTTGTTGTATGGGCATTGCCTCACGACAACATTAATTACTTCCATGCTGAAGAGGGCAAGCCCTGGAAGTATGCAGACTTTACTGCACCTTTCGATTTTCCAATTTACAAGTCGGAAAAGACTATCAACGAGGAGCGAGACAGTGCGATGCGCAATTACGAGCCTTATTACAACTATAATAAGGATACTGAATTGCGAATGGTCAACAAGTTCAATACAGATTATGCCGAAGGAATACCAGGGTTACCGAAAAGTTTTATTGTTATTATCTCCAACCGCCTTCATAGCCTGTACCAGCAAGGTATTATGGAACAGGAGGAATACAATGAACTACGTAAAGATACCACACAGATGATTCGAGTGGTTAATGGTAAGAAAGCTGCCAGTATTTCCATCCTGGAGGTCTACTCTGCGAAATCAGCCTATGAACAGCTCTTTACGGAAGACCAGTTGTTGATGCTTCGACCCATCTTGCAGAAATGCAACCTGAATGTTTATATCATGCCCAACCTCATCTACGATCGTGAACGCAGTGAGACTAGCAAGAACGACCTCCTGTCAGGTATTGCTCTTGCCAGCGGACTGGTTCAGAAAGGTCAGAAGATTGTTGACCGAGGTGAGATTGTGACAGAAAAAACATATCGTATCATTGAATCATACAAAAGAGAGAACGAACTACGCAATGATGATGTAGCTCAAAACCAGATATCCCTCTTAGGGCAAATACTCTATGTCACGATACTTATAGTATGCTTTACCCTCTACCTGACCCTTTATCGTAAAGACTACTTTGAGAAACCTCGCAGTATTGCGATGCTCTATACGCTCATCATCTTCTTCGTGTTGCTGACAGCACTCTTTATGCGCAATACGTTCGTCCATATATTCATAATACCTTATGCAATGGCACCCATCTTTATCCGTGTGTTCATGGATTCCCGAACAGCTTTCATGACACACACCATCATGATATTGATTTGTGCTACCATGCTGCAACATCCCTACGAGTTTATTGTCGTTGAACTGATTGCTGGTCTTGCCGCCATCACTTCACTTAGGGAACTTTCCCAGCGTTCGCAACTATTCAAATCGGCTATCATTATCACAATAGCCAGCATGATTGTCAATCTGGCATTCGACTGGATGAAAGCTGATGCCGTGACACAAATAGAACTTAGTACATACAACTATCTGATAGCAAATGGTATTGCTTTGCTTTTTGCCTATCCGCTGCTCTATCTGATAGAGAAAGCATTTGGCTTTACCAGTGATATTACTTTGATTGAGCTTTCGAACACCAACAGCGAACTGCTTCGCCAGATGAGTGAGGTGGCGCCTGGCACTTTCAACCACTCTATTCAAGTGGCCAACCTAGCTGGCGAAATTGCCAATAAAATTGAGGCCAAAGCTCAATTGGTACGTACTGGTGCTCTCTACCACGACATCGGCAAATTGGCCAACCCCATCTACTATACCGAGAACCAGTCGGGTATTGATCCGCATGAGACACTGACCGACATTGAAAGCGCCCAGATTATCATCAGCCATGTGACGGAAGGACTGAAGATGGCTGATAAATACCATCTTCCAAAAGTTATCCGCGATTTCATTGCTACCCATCATGGACAGGGCAAGGCTAAGTTCTTCTACATCCGTTACAAGAACGAGCACCCTGACGAACCCGTTGATGAACTGCTTTTCACCTATCCAGGACCTAACCCCTTCACTCGCGAACAAGCTTGTTTGATGATGGCCGATACCGTAGAAGCAGCTTCACGATCACTTCCTGACTATACCGAACAATCCATTCGCAGTCTTGTAGAGCGACTCATTGATACCCAAGTATCTGAGGGCTATTTTCGTGAATGTCCTATCACATTCCGCGATATTCAGTATGCAAAGACTGTGCTTATTGAGAAGCTAAAGACTATTTATCACACTCGCATCAGCTATCCCAGCGAGAAGAAGTAAGTGCTTTGCTGGTGAACCATAAAGAGTGAATAGCAATTTTGTGTCCGCAAACACCAAAAACGTGCACATTTCGGCACATTTGTGCAGAAAATGTGCACGTTTCAGTTAATAAGTCTTAATATTCTATGCACTTTTTTCGTTGATTTGTGCAATACTCTTACCTTTGCAGCCGTTTTTAGCAAAATAAGTTTAAAAGTAATGAAAAAGATTTTAGCGTCATTCATTGTTTTCACGATGACAACGACAACCGCTTTTGCTGGCGGCATCCTTACCAACACAAACCAGAGTGTTGACTTCTTGCGAAATCCTGCACGCGATGCCGCTATCGGCCTCGATGGTGTATATTCTAATCCAGCAGGTGTTGTTTTCATGCCAGAAGGCTTCCATCTGGGAATCAACTGGCAGTACGCTCACCAGACACGTACTATCACATCTACCAATCCCGTATTCCAACTTGGAAGAAGAAACAACCAGGCAAGTCCTGTCAAGACTTTCGAAGGTACAGCCAACGCACCTATCATTCCGTCTGTCCAACTTGCCTATAACATGGAGAACTGGAGTCTGCAGGCTAACCTGTCTGTTCCTGGTGGCGGCGGTGCCTGTGAGTTTGAGGATGGCTTGGGCTCTTTCGAGAGCGTTGTTGGCAATATTGCAAATATGCTACAGCCTTTTGGTGCCCAGGGCTACGACATGGACGGATACATGAAAGGGCGTCAGTACTACTATGGTGTTACGATAGGTGCTGCCTGTAAGGTCATTCCTAACCTTTCACTCTATGGCGGTCTTCGCATGATATATGGTGATGCCACTTATAAGGCAAAGATTAGCAATATCCAGGTAAAGACGGCTGCTGGCTATATTGACTTCGGTAGCTATCTTCAGCAAATCACTGCTGCTGGTTATGGCGATAAGGTAGCTGAACTGCAGAAGTATGCTGATGGCGTCAACCTGTTGTGTAATCAGGACGGTGTGGGCTTTGCCCCTATCATCGGTATTGACTATAAGGTTGGCAAGTTCAACTTCGCTGCCAAATATGAGTTCCGCACTCAGATTCGCATGAAGAATGAGTCAACTCTCAACGAAGCCAGCGAGATTCCTGCTGTCAACAAATACCGCGATGGTGAGAAAGTCAATGAGGACATGCCTGCCCTGCTGACTATCGGTGTACAGTACAGTCCCATTGATATTGTTCGCATCAATGCCGGCTGGCACCACTTCTTCGACAAGGATGCTGCCTGGTATGACAATTCTCAGGATTTGCTCAGCCACAACACTAACGAATTCTTGCTGGGTGCAGAGTGGGATACCACAGAAAACCTAACCTTCTCTGCCGGCGGTCAAGTGACAGGTTATGGCAACACCGATGAATACATCAACGACATGTCTTACGTTGTTAACAGCTACAGCATTGGATTTGGTTTCAACTACAAACTGTCTGAGAAGGTATCAATAAAGGCTGCCTATTTCCAGACCTATTATGACAAATACGACCGCACGAATGCCACAAATCCCCAGATTAAGGATTCCTTCACCCGTACCAACCGTGTATTCGGTGTAGGTTGTGAGTTGAATCTATAAAGGATCTACGTCGTAATAGATTTGTAACGACGCATAGCGTTTGTCCGCGAGTATCTGCGATTGCGCAAGCAGCAGGTACTCGCGGACTCGTTTCATATCAATGCCGTTCTCCAATTTAAGAACCAGCTTACGGATATTCTGCGCTTTCACCTTGGCTACGGCAGGTTTGTCTGGTCCCAACACACGTCCGCCAAACCACTGGCGCAACCGACTGCCCATCTCAATACCAGCCGTACTGACTACCTCGTCGTGCGTATGCTTCAAAAACACATAGACCAGACGATAGTAAGGGGGATAGCGAAACGCCTGGCGCTCAGCTATCATATCCTTATATAAAGAGGTATAGTCGTTGCGAACTACCTGCTGGATAACGGGCAAGTCCTTGTTTTTCGTTTGCAAGATAACCAGTCCGCGCTTACCCTTACGTCCTGCACGTCCACTGACTTGTGACATCATGGTAAAAGCATGCTCATAGGCACGGAAGTCGGGATAGTTCAACATGGTATCGGCATTCAAAATACCCACTACTGACACTTTGTCAAAGTCCAGTCCCTTTGAAATCATTTGCGTACCTATTAATATATTAGTACGCCCTGCCGAAAAGTCGGTAATGATGCGCTCGTAGGCATTACGCGTCCTCGTGGTGTCCAGGTCCATACGAGCCACACGGGCCTCAGGAAACACCTCGCTCACCTGCTCCTCTATCTTCTCCGTACCATAGCCCTTGGTGCGCAAGTCGGTAGAACCACAACAAGGACACTCCGTAGGCACCCGATAGGTGAAGCCACAGTAGTGACACGTCAACTGGTTCATCTGGCGATGCAGCGTCAGGCTGACGTCACAATGCTGACAACGAGGCACCCACCCACACTGCCTACACTCTATCATGGGGGCGAAGCCTCGCCGGTTCTGGAACAAGATAGCCTGTTCTCCTCGCTCCAAAGCCTCGCGGACCTTTGCCAACAGGAGGGGTGAAAAAGGACCTGCCATCATCTTCCGATGTTGCAGGTCAGCCACGTCCACCACCTGAATCTCGGGCAACTCTATGCCCTGATAGCGTTCCTTCAGCTCCACCAGCCCATACTTGCCCGTTTTGGCATTATGATAACTCTCCAACGACGGAGTTGCCGTACCCAACACAACCTTTGCACCATACATCTGTGCCAGCATAATGGCAGCACTACGGGCATGATAGCGGGGTGCAGGGTCTTGCTGCTTATAGCTGGTCTCGTGTTCCTCGTCGATGATGACTAATCCCAAGTGCTGGAAGGGCAGGAATACTGCCGAACGGGCACCCAGTATCACATCGTAAGGATTCTTCGAAAGTTGTTTCTGCCATATTTCCACACG
>Ga0256407_10011422_pt1 | contig 12277 bp, 4 predicted proteins | sample RumenRJG_04DNA_FD_193489 | JGI IMG/M metagenome (GOLD analysis project Ga0256407, IMG submission 193489) | Bovine rumen microbial communities from Lethbridge, Alberta, Canada - RJG_04 | ecosystem: Host-associated > Mammals > Digestive system > Stomach > Rumen | place: Canada: Alberta | collected... | reverse complement strand
CGGAGTCGTGGTGGACTTGAACGGGCACGACCTCCGGGTGGGCGGGCTCGCTGGGGAAGGGCGGTTCGTCTCTTCCGAAGAACTGATCGTCAACGGAAGCTTCGAGCAGATCGAAGGCGCGACAGGCACACATCAGGATTTCTCGGAAACAGTCTATCCGACGGGGTGGACGACGGCGAATGCTAACTTGGCCACCGTCGGATGGGCAGCCAGCCGTGACACGATATGGAGCAAGAACTTTGACGCCCAGAACGGCAGCCGTTTCGTTTGGTGGTGGTGCAACGACAACACAAGCGGCGGGGCGTCGCTGACGCAGAAAGTGAATGTCGCCAAAGCGGATATCTACCGTCTGTCGTTCTACACCGCCTACAGGCCGGGCGGTAACGTATACAAGAACATGCGCATCCATGTGGATGTTGACGGGAACACGCTCGGCTACGCCGTCTGCTCCACGGCGGCGTGGACGGAGTCCGCTTTCGACGTTCTGCTGGATGCCGGAGAGCATTGCATAACGTTCCGCTCCGATGGGACGGGCGGCGGCGGAGGCCCCTGCGGTTTTCTCGACAACGTCTCGCTGCGCCGCAGGTCGAGCCTCCGCCTCGGGCAGTCGGCGGGCGGAACGTATTCGAGTCCGAACATCGTCGTAGACGCGGACATCGTCGTGTTGGCCGAATCGCAGACTCTCAACGGCGATTGCGACTGGAGAGCTCTTGGGGCGGTGAACATTGCGGCGGGGGCGACGATCGACCTCGCCGGACACGATCTTGCGATGAACGGCCTGACATACGACGTTGCCGCAAGGATGTATGACTCGGAACTGATCGTCAACGGGAGCTTCGAGCAGATCGAAGGCGCGACAGGCACGAGGAACGACTTCTCGAATGCAATCTATCCGACGGGGTGGTCGGCGGCGAATGTTAAATCGGCCTCTGTTGGATGGGCGGCGAGCCGTGATAATATATGGAGCAAGAATTTTGACGCCCAGAACGGCGGCCGTTTCGTTTGGTGGTGGTGCAATGACAACACAAGCGGCGGTGCGTCGCTGACGCAGAAGGTGGAAGTTGTGAAAGCGGGCTTCTATCGTCTGTCGTTCTACTCCGCCTACAGGCCGGGCAGTAACGTATACAAGAACATGCGCATTCACGTGGATGTCGACGGGAACACGCTTGGCTACGCCGTATGTTCTACGGCGACGTGGGCGGAGTCTGCATTCGACGTCCTGCTGGACGCCGGAGAGCATAGCATAACCTTCCGCTCCGACGGGACTGGCGGCGGGGGCGCTCCCTGCGGCCTTCTCGACAACGTCTCGCTGCGTTTTTCCGACGCGGCGATCACGAACTCCAACAACGAGGTGGTTTCCGAGCTGCACGCGAACTTCGCCTCCGGCTGGACGGCGAACGACAGGATTGCGCTCGGCGGCAACCTGAAACTGGTCAAGGAGGGCGCGGGCACGTTCGCGTCGCACAAGGCGCAGACGTACACGGGCGGGACGGTAATCGCAGCAGGCATGGCGCAGCCGCCTGATCCGGCCAATCAAAACGATGCATCTACGGGCGCGAAATTCCCGGCGTTCGGGACGGGGCCGATCACGGTAGCCCAGGACGCGGTTTTCGACATCCGCGCCAACTATGACTACAACGAGGGCTTCAACGCCATGATTCTCGACGGCGGGGCGTTGCGGAACGGCAAATGGCAAATGACCCATACTGACTGGGGTGGGGTTGGAATCTCGGCTCTCATGAAAGACTCGTCGTTGCAGGTTTGGTACACGACGATACTAGGGCGTGGTAAAGGCACGCTCGATCTTGGCACGCACAAGCTTTCCGCAACGATGTCCAACGGGCAGATACTCTACGTGACGTGTCCGGTCCTGTCGAACGGGACGTTCGCCGTGTCGGGCATCGGCTGGGCGAGGTTCGACAAGGCCTGCGACATCGACGCGCGGTTCGAGGTGAACAGCCCGATCGCCATTATGGCGGACCTCCGGGTAAGAGACTACGTCGTGACCTACGGCGGGAACGAGTCCTCCGGCGACAAGGCCCTGAACGTGTACGGCACGTTCCGGCCGGACACCGACATGTTCTACGGCTGCACGATGCTGGACAAGTCGACGATCGACCTTTCGGGGCGGACGACCGCGCTCCCGGCGGAGGCCGTATTCGCAAAATACCAGCCGTCGCGCCTGAGCGTCTCGTTCGAGGAAGGGGCGACGGTGACCGTCCACGTCGACGGGCGCACCGACCTGAAGGAGCTTTCGCGCACGAAGGAGAACGGCGCGTACGCCGGCTATCTCATGAAGTGGAACACGCGACCTGACGCTTCCGTGAAGTTCGTCCTTGACGGCGACGCGGCGCGAAGATACCGTCTTCTCTGCACGGACGGCGGCCTCGTGCTCTGCCCGTCTTCGGGCTTGGAAATCGTGGTGCGCTGACATTCTGAAAGGATTTTGGCATGAACAGGGTCTGCTGCCTCTTTTCAATCTTGGCCGTGGCGATTGCGCATGGCGACGCCGTCACGGTGTACGTCGACGGGACGCATCCCGGCCGCGCGCTTCCCAACGTGCAGCAGATGCTGACGCTCTGGCACTTGGAGAAGGGCGCCTACGCGCACGCGGCGCGCAACGCCGAATGGGACGTGACCGAGTTCGCGGAGTACGTGGAGATCATGGGGGCGACGGGCGGAAACCCGGCGCGCGACTGCTTCAAGAACCCCGCCGACCGTTCGACGCTCGACGACTACGACTTCTCCCGGCTCGTCTCCGGCTGCCGGAACATCGTGCGCCTCGGCCTGAAGCCGTACCTCAAGCTCGGCAACGTGCCCGGCAAGTTCACGGCCGACTACAACGGCGGCGCGTTCAGCATGAACATTCGCCCGCCCTTGGACTTTCCCGCCTACGGCCTCTACCGCCTCGCGTGGGCGGACGTGAGGAGGGCAAGGTGAGAAATGCCGAAACGGAATTGACAGGAAAAAATCGTATAATATACGCCCAACAGCCCAAGAAAGGAAGAAAGCCATGACAACAGGAAAAGCACTCAATGGCAAGCCGTATGCGGGAAATCCGTACGTACGGTTTGACGAGGGGGAAGTCGCATCGGCGGCAACGCCGAGGCGTGGGTCTCTACTCTACAGCATGAGGAAACTGATGACCCTCGCCGCAGTCGCGGTAAGCGCGTTTCTTCCGGCAAGTGCAGAAACTCACGCGCTCCAACCGTATGCTTACGTGCAGTCGTATGGTGGAAACAGGGTTGAAACGGGATACATTCCGCAACCTCTAACCAATCTGTATCTGGATTTTCAGGTTCCGACAGTTATGCGTAATAGAGGTCTTATGGGGGCGAATGGCGGCGACCTCAAGTGTGTATTCTATTGCAGCAACAACAATCCCTCCAGATTCAACTGGTACTATCGTGACAGTAGCTCAACAACTATCACTACGCTCTTGAATCCAGCCGATGATCAGCGACGCGTGTTGAAAGTCACACATGAGACAGAATCCACCGAGACGGTGGAGTTCAGCCTCTATGATCGTACTGGTAAGCGTACTCTGAATACAACAACATCTCATAGTGGCAGTACTACCTACCCCATAAATCTATTTGCATACGGAACTGGTAGTGAAGCAACAATTAGAAGTAGCGCGAGAATCTATTGCTTCGAGGCATCGGATAGTAACGCGGCAGTTTTCCTTGCGCCGACAACCAATGAACTTGGCGAGGCGGGATTCATGGACGTCATCAGCGGCATATTCCACGGGGAGGCGCAGCCCAGTCCTTCCACGGCAATGACCTTTTCCGACGGCATTGGTAGCGCGGACGACTACAAGTACGAGGACGGCGTGTTCTCCGCGAAGTTCCACGCTTACGCGACGGACGACGCGATGGGCGGTGTCAAGTTCGGCGATGGCGAGGCGTCCGGCACGGCGGAGGCGTGGGTGGCGCGCGGCGGCAACGTCACGCTGACCGCCGTTTCGGAGGAAGGATTCGAGTTCGCCGGATGGACGGGCGACACGTGGGCGATCACGTCCGGTGCGGCATCCGACGCGTCCATCACGGTGGCGAGCGGCACGGCGGTGCAGCTTCTTGCGGCGTTCCGCGAACCGTCGTGGCACTGGACGGGCGCGGCGAATGACGGCAACTGGTTCACGCCCGGCAACTGGAAGGATGCCGACGGTAATGTCGCGACCTCGCTTGCGGGTGACGAGAAATTTACCTTCGACCAGGCCGGTGTCACGACGGTGAATTACAATCCCTCCAGCGATGATTTCGCGATAACCAAGATAACGTTCGGGGCAGGCGCTGGCGCGGTGACGGTGACCGGCGGGAAGATGGCGTCCATAGGCAGTATCGTGTGCGAGAACGGCGTGGAGAACGTGATGGAGAATGAAGTCGCATTTTCCGGCGCTATCGACGTGACGGCGACAAGCGGGCGTGTGCGCTTTACGGGTGGCACAACGGGAACTGGCATCTCCAAACACACGACATTCTACGGGAAGTACACGATCACGGCGACGGGCGACTGGGCTCCGCCAAACGGGAGTGTGCTGACTTCAGGTTCCGAGCTCAATCTGCCGGACGGTACATATTACGATCACAATGCGCGGTTGTCTATCGAATCTGGAGCCACGGTGACCGTCAAGAACACTAAGACGACAGGTAGCAGTGCGAAATATCTTATTAACAAAAACAGTGGCGTTTTCAAAGCCACCAATGAAATCTATTCCGATACGGATCTCAGTAGCAATGGCAACGGCGGCGGATATGTGGAGAATGAGTCCGGCGGTGGCGTGTTCATCGCAAACCAGCTTCGCGCGAAAGGGGTTCTCGTCCCGTCTCAAACTACGATTGTAGGGCCTGCCGGTTTCATGCATGGGCAAAATGGCTACATTCGTATCGCAAATGGCGGTAGTCTTTACTTCGGTTCATACGCCGACTGGCCGATATTCTATAATACCCATGACAATTACGGCACAACGCTCAAAGGCATGCGCAAGATTGGCGGCAGCGGCATGACCACTGTGACGTTCGACACGACGGACTACTACGACAGCACCATCAAACGGACGATCACGGCGGAATCCGGCATCGGCGGATCGACGGAAGCATTGGCCGATACTGTTGCGGTGGTCGTGCAGGGCATCGGCAGTTTCGTGTTTGCCAACACCGGCATCAATGCTAACGACTTCGGCGGTGGCTTGACGGTCAAGAATTCCGCGACGGTCTCGGTCAACAAAGGGGCTCGTCCCGGCAGGGGAGCGGTGACGCTGGAGGACACTTCGACGCTGCAGGTGACGGCGTCCGCCACGGTGACGCTCGGCGGGGCTCTCACAATCGGCGAGAACGCGAACCTTGCGTTCAACTTCACGGTGAAGGACGCTGCGCCGGTGCTGGGCGGCACGGCGGTGACGGCGGCGGGCGAGAGCGTGAACGTGAAGGTGACGTCAACGGACGGATTACGGCCGAAGGGCGGAATCTACGTGCTCACAAGCGGGATGGATTTCTCGGGCAAGACCGTGAATCTCGTCGATAAGCCGGAGTGGGCGCAGGGTGCAAACGTCGTGGACGGCAACATCGTTCTTTCGGTCAAGCCGAAAGGCTTCATGATCATCGTCAAGTAGCAATGTCGCGGTGACGCTGGATGGCGTCTCCCCCATGGGTTTCGCTGCGTAATACCCGCAGTATATCCTGTTGATTGGAAACAACTTGTTTGAAACAACTTGCCTTATGCGCGCGGGCTAACTCGCCCGCCCCCATTTGCCAATCCATAAGCTATAACGATTCTGAAAGTGAGAATGTTCAAGGTGTGCCCGTAGGACTAAGTTGTTTTTGAAAGTTGTTTTGGTTGTTTCCATTACAAAGGAGAGACGGTGAAAAACGGAGATGCGCCCGGCGCTGAGACTTTCCAAAATTGCCACTTGACGGCAAACAAAAAAAAATGCTAAATTATAGGCCGAGTTTCGGGGAGGTGTTTTTCCTCGGAACGGTGGTTTGTAACCAAAAGGAGCATTGTATGTCGTTCAAGTTGTTGAAAATCGGGAGGGGCGCGCTTTGCGCGGCCGCATTTTGCGCGGCAATCTCGTCTTTCGCCGGCGGACTGCCCGACGGGTACCGTCGGCTTGACTACATCCAGGCGATCGGGCAGTGCCAGATCAAGACCGGCGTCACGCCGGTCTGCACCGACAGGGTGGAGATGCTGTTCCGTCCCAATGCCGTGAACGTCACGCAGAATCTCTGGTGTTCGCGCGACGGAGACGGGACGGCGAACCAGTTCACGGCCTTTTTGATGGATACGGCCAAAGTTCGGTTCGACCGCAACGCGGGCACGGCAGGGCAGGTTCTCGGCACCGGGACGCTCCTCGCCGGAACCAACTACCTGGTCGTCGCCGACTACGCGGCGTGCAAGGGCGTGGTCACGAACGTCGCCGACAACACGGAGACGGCGGACGTGACGATGGCCTCCGGCGAGTTCACACCCGGATCGGAACTGTGCCTGTACGCCTCGCATACGACCAGCTCGGACGCCGGCCTCAACAACTTCGCGTCCTATTCGCTCCTCTCCTTCAAGCTGCTCGACGCCGACGGCGTCCTCCGCCTCGACCTCGTCCCCGCGAAGCGCGTCTCCGACGAGGTCTGCGGCCTGTACGACACGGTCAACGACGCTTTTCTGACGAACTCCCTTTCCGGATCGTTCGTCGGCCTCGAGACGCCCGCGAACACCTACACGTGGACCGGCGGCGCGTCCGGCAACCTCTCGGATGCCGCGAACTGGTCGCCCGCGCCCGCCGGCGCGTTCACCGCAGACGACGGCCTGGTCGTCACCAACGCGGCGGAGATCACGGTCGACGCCTCCGCGACCGTCGCCCGGATCACCCTCGACTCGCCGGACGGCGTCACGTTCGCCGCGTCCGGCGCCGCCTCGCTCACCCTCGATGCCGTGATCAACCAAGGCGCGGGCGCCGCCGTCTTCGCCTGCCCCGTCAATTTCTCCGGCGCGTACTACGTGGTGAAGAACGGCTCGCTGAAGTTCGCCGGCGGCGCCACGGCCACGTTCCCCGACAACGCGATGCGCACCGCCGGCAGCACCGCGCTCGCACGCACGCTCGAAGGCGACTTCACCTTCACGCAGGACTGGCTCGTCAACAACGTGGGCGACGTCCCGTGGATCGTGCCAGACGGTTCCACCGTGCGCGGGCAGAACTTCTCCGGCGCGCAGGTCAGCCACTGCCGCATCCTGCGCGTGGACGCGGGCGGCTACGCCCGGTTCGTCAATGTCACGAACGGGTGGGACCTGGGCGACATCGACATCGACGGCACGCTCGAGGTCGTGAACGAGATGATTGTGCGCACCCGGCCGACGTCCGCCAGTTCGCTTTCGCATTTCGGACGCGAGGGCAACACCGGCACGGTAAAGGCATGGCGCATCGCGAAGTGCGAACACGCCATCGCGCAGTCCTTCATCCCCAACCTCGTCGTCGGCGCGGGCGGCATGGGATCTCTGACGCAGGACTACTACTGGCGGTTCGAGGTCGATACCACGATTACGGCTTCGGACGACTTCGAGTTCCTCGGCATCCCCAACGGCGCGGACTGGGGCATCGGGGTCCTTTCCGGAAAGACGCTGACGATCGACACGGCCGGCCACACGGTGACGTGCGGCATCGGCGTCCAAGGCGCCGGCGCGCTGGCGAAGGTCGGCGCGGGGATGCTCGTGATGACGAACGGCTGCAACGGCGCGACCGGTGCCGTGAAGGAATATTCGGGCGGCACGGCGGTGAACGGCGGCACGCTGCGCGTGGCTGCGGACGATTCTCTCGGCACGGGCCCCGTGACGGTCGCGGAGGGTGCGCGTCTGGAGATCGCGGCAGGCCTTGCTCTCTCCAACACGGTGGAAGGCGAAGGGACGCTTGCCCTCGCCGGCGACTTGACGCTGGCTGACGGCGGTCGCCTGTTCATCGACGCCTGCTCCTTTGCGGAGGGTGCGGAGGTCTTCGTCGCCAAGCAGTCCGAATACGGCGTCGTCGCGTCGAACGTCACGCAGACGGCGTACGAGACGTACTTCACGTCGGCGGCCGGCGAGCTGTCCTGGGCGGACGGAACCGTCTCGTACAGCAACGGCTTCGTCTGGGCCGGCGCGGCCGGCGGCATGTGGTCGGATCCCGCGAACTGGCTCTTCAACGGCGTCGCGGGCAAACGCGCGCCGCTGGACGATACCTACGCGGACGTCTCCATCCCCGCTCCCGCGACGGTGGTGCTGGACGCGCCCGCCGCGATCCGCAATCTCGCGATCTCCGGCACGGGCGCGGTGCGGATCGCCAACCCGGCGGCGGCGCACGGCTTCGTCTCGACGAACCGCCTCACCGTCGCCTCGGTCTCGAACAGCGCGTCCGTCATCCCCGAAATCGACTGCAAGGTGTATTTCACCGGAACGTACAAGGTCGATTTCACCGGAACGACCGTCCACTTCGTCGGCGGTGCGACCGCGACCGGTTGGGACACCAGTAATGCACTCGGTGCACCAACATCTCAGCTCTACGGTAATTTCATCTTCACCGATGGATGGACGGTCCCCACGCCAAACGTTAACGAAACATCAAGTTCGCACACGCTCAAAGGTGGCTCGACGATGACGTGTCCGACGCTGACTTTGCCGCATCACGATACGCATAGCGTCAACAACACGACATTCCTCTACATTGAATCAGGCGCAGTGGTTGCCTGCCAGACAGTCCTCCACAAATGCGGCAATGACACCTGGAACAACTGTCGCCATGCCATAAGCGTTGGATGCAACGGTACGCTCAATGTGAAGACAATATACCGCCTTGATGGAAACGAGGCTGGTGGTCGCATCGGTATGTACAAACACAAAGGATCCAACAAATACTCTGCGACGGGTACGCTCAACCTGCAGGGCATAGAGGCGCTTACGACTGGGCAGACAGGTTGGCACACATGGCTCGAGCAGCGGCGTATCAACATCGGCGCGAGCGGCATCCGCGTGGCGTCCGGCTTCAATACAGGGGCGTTTGGCTTCGCGCACGGTATGACGGTGGGCGCGTTTGCGGACTACGTGATTCGCTCCGAGCGCGCCACTCCGAGCATGGGCCTCTACGGCAATACGACGTTCGACACGCTGGACTCCGCCGACAGAACGACGCCGCGCACGATCACAATCACCGCCAATCTGACCGATTTGGGACAGACCCACAGTAACGCGCAATATCCCGGCAAAGGGCAGATCATCAAAGTCAATCCCGGTACGCTCGTCCTCTCCGGCAACAGCACCTACTCGAACGGCACGAAAATCAACGGCGGCACGGTTCGTCTCGAGCACAACAACGCGGCGGGCACGGGGCCGATTACAGTGGCGGCGGGCGCGACGCTGGAGCTTGCGGACGGCGTGACGATCGCCAATGCGGTCACGTTCGCGGACGGCGCGACGCTCGTGTGCGGCACGGGGTCGCAGATCAGCGGCACCGTCACGCGGAACGGCACGGTGAACCTACACTTGTTGGGCACCACCACGATCTTCCCCTCCGGCTACACGGACACGACCGGTTTCGTGGTCACTCCGGACAGCGCGGTCGGTACGCTCTCCGTCGATGGCGGCGCGCTTAAGTACGACGCCCGCGCGGTCGGTACGTACACGTGGACGGGCGCGGTTGACGGCAACTTCTCCACGCCCGGCAACTGGAGCGTCAACGGCGAGGCCGTGAACGACGTGCCGGGCGTGCTGGACACGATTCGCTTCGCGCCCGAGGCTGCGACGACCGTGACGCTCGACGCCGACGCGCAGGTCGCCGCGATGGTCATCGAGGGCGACGCCGCGCTTACGCTCGCCAATCCCGGCGCGACGACGAACACGCTCACGCTCGCGTCCGTCCAGAACGGCGCGACCGTGATTCCCGTCATCAACTGCAAGGTGAAGTTCACGGACAAGTACACGGTGAGCTTCACGAACACGTCGGTCGACTTCGCGGGCGGCGCGACGGCCACGACGTGGAACGGCGCGAACTCGGCGGTCGCGCCGACCGCCGAGTTCCGCGGCAACATTACATTTACGGAGGATTGGTCCGTGCCGAACGCAAATGGCAACAGGCTCTTCATCCGGAGCGGGGCGACCGTGACCTGCCAGACGCTGATCCTGCCGTACCGAGGCGGCTCGTATCTCACATTGTCGCTGCTCCAGATCGACGCCGGCGGTACGCTCAACTGCCGTCGAGTCCAGCAGAAAGGGTCGACGTACTACTACAACGGAGTGGGCGAAGGCGTCACCGTCTACGTCAACGGCCGGCTGAACGTCGCCGAGGACTACGAGGTCCTCCGCAGCGGACGCATCGGCATCAACAAGGTCGGCGGGGCGATCGAATACTACGGGAACGGGCTCTTCTGCGTTGAAGGGATGACCATTGACCAAACCGTGAACGAATGGCTCTCGTTCGAGCAGAAGAAAGCGGCGTTCGGCGCGGGCGGCATCGTGATCAAGGCGACGGACAAGTACGCCCGCTCGCTCGTGGTCGCGCCGTGGGTCACGTTCGGCGCGCTGGCGGACTACGCCATCGTCTCCGAGAAACCGGTTCCGGAAGTGGGGCTGTACGGAGACCTGACGTTCGACACGCAGAACGCCACGAACGCGGTGCTCTCGCACACCGTCCTCGTGAACGTCAACCTATACGACAAGGCGAAGGACCACCAGTATCAATACGGCTATCCCGGGAAAGGGTCGGTCGTCAAGAAGAACGCGGGCACGCTGGTCCTCGCCGGCGACAACCGCTACTCGAACGGCACGTCGATCCAAGGCGGCACGCTGCTGGCGGCGCACGACCACGCGCTCGGCGCGGGGGCGGCGACGGTCGCGGCGGGCGGCACGCTCGAGATCATGGAGGGCGTCTCCGTCACGAACGCGGTGACGCTGGCGGCTGACGCGACGCTGCAGATCGACTGCGACGACGGGCGTGCGGCGACGGAAACGCCAATCGTGGGCGCGATCGCCACGCCGGGCTCCGGCGCGGCGACACTGGCGGTGGGTGGCGACCTGTCCGGCCTTTCCGAGAACGTCTCGATTCCGCTTGGCGCGCGCGCCGACGGCGCATCCGAGGCGGCCATTACGGTAGACGCCACGGAACTAATGCTCCCGAGCGCGCGGTGGCGCACCAGGCTGAAGGCGCGCGACGGCGTGTTCGCGCTGGACGTGAAGAAATCCGTCGGCATGACCATATATGTGCGGTAGGACGAGCAGGGGACTGGCGTGAGCGGGGAGCATGTGGTAGAACATGCACCATGCACGGCCTCTTCCACGCGCTCACGGACAAGCGCGCCGACGAACGCGTGGTGAGTTACGTGGAGTCGCACGACCAGGCGCTCGCGTTCTGGCGCGGCGGCCTCGTGCTCGCCTCCGAGATGTACGCGATGCCTGCGTGCTTCGCGGCTGCGCAGAAGCTGGCGGACTTCTACGAAGCGCGCTACACGGGCTACGACTGCGTGTACTGGGGCGGCTCCCTCGACGCGTCGTGCGAGGACAAGGAAGGGGCGATGGCGGCGGAGAAGGCTGCCATGCGGTTCTTCAAGGTGGTGGTGGAGTTGCCGTAGGACGCGGTGGCTCCTGTGGCCTGTCAAAGCGTTTCCAGGGAGTTGGGATCGAGGAGAAATGGCATGATGCCTATGAAGGTGATGCCGTTGCGGTCGGTCCAGGGTTTTTCGTAGGGATCGCCGGTTACGACGACCTTCCTAAAGTTGTCGCCGATGTGGCGGAGCGAGAAAGTCTCCTGTTCGCGCTTTTCGTTGTCCGGGATGTTCCATGTGGACTGGATGTAAAAGCGCATGTCGCCTTTGTTGACGACGAAATCCACTTCGTACCGCTTGCGGCAACGCTTGCCGTCGACGGTCGCGAACATCTCCACGACACCGACATCAACTGCGTAGTCGCGCCGAATGAGTTCGTTGTAGATGGCATTCTCCATGAGGTGCGTGTTTTCGTCCTGCCGGAAGTTGAGCCGAGAATTGCGGATGCCGGTATCGACGGCATAGTATTTGGAAGGGTAGTCGAGGTAGCGTTTTCCTCGCAGGTCAAAGAGCCGCGCATTCTGGACGAGGAAAGCCGATTCAAGGTAGCCGAGGTATTTGCGGACGGTCGTTTCGTTGCAGACAAGTTTACCCGTGGAATTGATTGCGTTGCTGAGCTTCGTTGGATTGGAAAGGCATCCGATGTTGCTCATGACCGTGTCGGCCACGATTTCAAGCAGGGCGTCGTTTTTGAGGTTGTATCGCTGGATGATGTCCCG
>Ga0256407_10011420_pt1 | contig 12278 bp, 8 predicted proteins | sample RumenRJG_04DNA_FD_193489 | JGI IMG/M metagenome (GOLD analysis project Ga0256407, IMG submission 193489) | Bovine rumen microbial communities from Lethbridge, Alberta, Canada - RJG_04 | ecosystem: Host-associated > Mammals > Digestive system > Stomach > Rumen | place: Canada: Alberta | collected... | reverse complement strand
GAATCCCATTGTTCCAATGCCACCGCTGGTGACAACGGAACGAGGTTTTGAGTATTTAAAGTATCTGCAAGCAAACATCTGGTTTTGTCCAACGTCCGTAACTAAAATGGCTTCGTTGTTTGTTGCTTCAGAAATCTTTTGTACGACTTCTCCCATAAGAAGGGGCCCGTTCTCAGGATGTGTGGCTTTGTCGATGACTTTGTTGTATTCTTTTTCTGCATATGGTTTAAATCCTGCAATCCAACTGTCATGTTTCGTTGCATCTACGAGTTCGGTTACCGCGGGGATAGACTCTTTGCAGTCACCTAAAATGGCGACATCGATTTTGACATTTTTGTTGAACTCTGAAGGGTCTATATCAAAATGGATGATTTTGGCTTGTTTGGCATAGGTATCCAGATTGCCTGTTACCCTATCGTCAAAGCGCATACCTATGGCGATTAGCAAATCACACTGGTTGGTCATGACGTTGGGGCCTAAATTGCCGTGCATGCCCAGCATACCCATGTTAAGAGGATGGTCTGATGGTATGTCTGATAATCCGAGCAGTGTGCTGGCAAATGGTATCTGTGCTTTTTCAAGGAGTGCTTTAACTTCTTGGTTGGCATTACCTAACTCAACACCTTGTCCTAACAGAGCAAAAGGTTTTACACTGTTGTTTATAAGTTTCGCGGCTGTTTTTATGCTGTCTTTATTCAATGCCGGAGTAGGGTCATATGAGCGTATAAAATTGATTTTTGCTGGTTTGTAGTCTATCAATTCTGTTTGTGCGTTTTTAGTAAAGTCCAGTACCACTGGTCCCGGACGTCCGCTTCGTGCTATATAAAAAGCTCTGGATACAGCCCATGCTACATCGCTTGCGCGACGTATTTGATAACTCCATTTGGAGGCTGGACTGGTGATGCCCACGACGTCCACTTCCTGAAAAGCATCTGTTCCCAACATGGAGACACCGACTTGTCCGCAGATGACGACGACAGGAGTACTGTCCGCCATTGCATCAGCTATTCCTGTTACAGTATTGGTCGCTCCAGGACCTGATGTTACAATGGCACATCCAACTTTTCCGCTGACACGGGCATATCCTTGTGCAGCGTGAACAGCGCCTTGTTCATGGCGCACTAAAATATGGTTTAATGTTTTTTTATGGTCATAAAGCGCATCATATGTTGGCATTATGGCTCCACCTGGATAACCAAAGAGAGTGTTTACTCCTTCTTTTTCCAGAGCTCTCATCATGGCTTCGGCACCTGTTATTTTTTCTGCCATATATTTGCTTGATTAATGGATGGTTTTTATTCAATGATTCTTATACCGCCTTTGTCTGCACTGGAAACACTTTGTGCGTATGCCCGCAAGGCCTTTGAAACTATACGTTTTCTTTTTAGGGGTTGTTGTGGGCGGGAGGCTAATTCTTGATCTGTCAGGCGTACATTGATAGATCGGTTAGGAATATCAATGTCAATGATATCGCCGTCCATGATTTTTCCAATGTTGCCGCCGTTGGCTGCTTCTGGTGAGATATGCCCGATAGATAATCCTGATGTGCCGCCAGAGAAACGTCCGTCTGTTATCAGCGCACATTCCTTGCCCATGTGCATGCTTTTGATATATGAGGTAGGGTAGAGCATCTCCTGCATTCCAGGACCACCTTTAGGGCCTTCGTGAGTGATGACGACAACATCGCCTTTTTTGACTTTTCCGCCCAAAATACCTTCGCATGCGTCTTCTTGTGAATCAAAGACAACAGCTGGGCCGGAAAATTTCCAGATGCTTTCATCTACACCGGCGGTTTTGACAACACAACCGTCCTGTGCAATGTTTCCAAAGAGGACAGCGATACCACCGTCTTTAGTGTATGCATGTTCTATGTCTCGGATACATCCGTTTGTGCGGTCGGTGTCAAGTGTTTCGTAGGTTGTATTTTGGGCTCCTAGTTTATTGCAGAATTTTCCGGCAGGAGCACTTGAATATATACGCTTGGCTTCAGGGTTAATGTCTTCTTTCAGTATAGAATATTTTTCTATGTCTTCAGCCAGTGTTGCACCATTGACGCGTTTTACGCTGGTATCAATGAGTCCGCCTTTTGCCAGTTCACCTAACAGTCCCATCATGCCTCCTGCACGACCGCATTCTTGAACTGAATATTTTTGTGAATTTGGCGCAAGTTTGCAGAGGAAAGGGGTTTTGCGCGAAAGGCAATCAATGTCTTTCATCGTAAAGTCAACCTCTGCCTCTTGTGCTATAGCCAAGAGATGTAATACAGTGTTTGTGGATGCTCCCATAGCGATGTCTAAAGTCATGGCATTCAAGAATGCAGTACGCGTTGCAATGCTGCGTGGAAGGATTGTGTCATCGCCGTCTTCGTAATATGCCATTGCATTTTTGACAATTTGCCTTGCTGCAGCTTTCATGAGTTCTATGCGGTTGGCATGTGTAGCCAAAATGGTTCCATTACCAGGTAGTGACAGACCGATGGCTTCTGTCAGATTATTCATGGAATTTGCTGTAAACATTCCTGAACAGCATCCGCAACCTGGACATGCACGGTTTTCTACTTCTTCCAGTTCGTTATCACTAACTGTAGGGTCTGCTCCTTTAACCATGGCGGCTATAAGGTCAAGGTTCTCGCCTTTGTATTTTCCTGCTTCCATCGGACCTCCACTGACGAATATGGCTGGGATGTTCAGACGCATGGCAGCCATCAGCATTCCTGGGGTAATTTTGTCGCAGTTGGATATACATATCATGGCATCGGCTTTGTGGGCGTTGCACATGTATTCTACGGAGTCTGCAATAATATCTCTTGATGGCAGGCTGTAAAGCATGCCGTCATGTCCCATAGCAATGCCATCATCAATGGCGATGGTGTTGAATTCTGCGGCATAGCATCCTAACTTTTCAATTTCTGCTTTTACAATCTGCCCCGCTTCATGCAGATGTGTATGTCCGGGAACAAATTGTGTAAAAGAATTGACAATAGCGATAATTGGTTTGCCAAATTGTTCGCGTTTCATGCCGTTAGCAACCCACAATGCACGTGCGCCTGCCATGCGGCGACCGTCTGTACAAACTGAACTTCTTAGCGGATGTTTCATTATGATTTGTTTCTAAGTTTTACAAAGTTACTCATATTTAAAATATGTATGTATAAAAAAATGCTTATAATTTTCGCAAAATGCAGATATTGTCTTTGCAGTTTTTCTGTTTGTTGTAGAAAACGTTCTTTTTTGTTGCGAAATGTAATTTTCAAATGTCAAAAATGGGTATAAAGAAGAACGGACCGATAATGGTCGGTCCGTTCTTCTTTATATAGTTTTTGCGTCTATCCTGTTAGAAGAACAGGTAACGTTTGTCTTTGACATTCCCTTTCAGATACAAGTCACTGCCAAAGGTTTGAATATTACGCAGGAGTTGTGTGCGGACATTGCTTGTCATTTCTTTTTCGTCATATTTCGCCTCACTGTTTTTGTTGATGGCAATGACTTGATAGAAATATACACCATTCTCGCCTTTGATTGGACCTACAAAGTCATTTACTTTTTTTCCTGCTGAGCTGCTGTTAATCTTTGTTTCCATTGAGCCTGTTGATGGTACAAATGTGATACCATTGTATGCAACATTTTTCAATGTGTCTATCTTATATCCATTGGCTCGTGCTTCAGCTAAAGATTTCAGTTGACTGACTTTCGGATCTTTAAGAATGTATTCTGCTTTTTTGTCTTTCTGTATTTCTTTTTCTATTGTAGACTTCACATCCTCAAGAGGCTGGTAGCCTTTTTCGTGTATTTTGTTCAATGCCACGACGAGCAGGGTGTTATTGTCACCGCATTCATAAAGCGGAGAGATGTCGCCTACTTTTGTATCATCATTGAACAACCAACGCAGTGCTTCCTTAGTATTTGTAATGTTATTGATGAAATGAGTATTGGCATATACCTCGTTGTTCATCTGATATTGATAGCCCTCTTTAACGGCGTTTTTCTCCAGTTCGTCCATGGTTTTACTGTTGGCCAGGAAGCGGCTGAAATCGTTGTAAGCCTTTGAGTAAGTCTCTTTGCTGAATGTTACAGGGCGTTTGATGATGGCTACATTGTATTTTGTGGTGATAGCCTTGCGGTCGGTTACCAGTACGATAAGATTGCCTGTTTCAAATTCTACATTCTTGAGCTCGTTTGTAGCAGTGGTGTTGAGAGTGTTTAACAGTTTGATGTTGTTCTCGTCCATATTTGCTGCTGTCTCATATTGGTTGGATACAATCCACTGCTCTTGTGCCTGTTGGTTGTACTTGTGCGCGATGGTGTCAAATACGGCACCGTTTTTCAGTGCGGTGTAGATGCTGTCTGCGCTCTTGCGTACTGCTTCAATGTCTTGACCGCCAACTTGAATCATTTTGCATTGGATAGAGTCTGGAGCCTGAATGCTTCCCATGAGTTTGATGATATTTTCGCTGTTGTCTGCGATTTCGTAGTATGGTCCTGTTATGCCTCCCTTGACAGAGTCAAGTTTTGCCTGAATGTCATTAGGGAATGCGTTTTTGGAAACCCACAAGCCTGTGTAAGGAATCTGTGAGTTACTCATTCTTACAACACCGGTCAAGTCATCGCTTGTAGCCATCTTCTCTGCGAATTTTGCCATTTCTTCATCCAGGTCTTTCTTGTCTTTTTCACTGGCTTCTACTGTGTAGGCTACAAAACGGATGTCGCGACTTTCGATGTATTGACGGAAACGCTCTTTTGATTCATTATATTTGTTTTTGAGCTCTGATTCTGTTACTTTGACTTTGTCTTGAGGTACGTCATTGTAGTTGAATGAAACAGCGATAAGGTCACTTGTTGTGTTGTTTTCGTCAAATACCCTCTTTGTCTCGACAGGGTTGGTCAGAATGGTGTTGGCGAGCAGTGCCTGATATTTTTGCTCCAGGATATTCTTGCGCAGTGTACTTTCAATAAATTTCCAGTACTTGTATACTGTGGCATATTGCTCAGCATATTGTTCAGGTACCTCTGATGTGTTGTTTTGCATCTTCTGGTATTCTGTGAGGAAATTTTTCAGTGCTTTGACGTCAAAACGTCTGGTTTCTTGATTGACAAAAGGTGTCTGTGCCAGCAATGGGTGGCTACCTTTTGCTAATGTTTCCTGAAGTTCTTTGTCGGTTACTCTTATGCCGAGTTTCTCGCATTCTTTGGCGATTAATTGATAGTTGACATAAGATTGCCATACAAAGTCTTCTGTTTGTGCGTTTTCTTGCTCTGTAGGCGTTGTGTTGCCACGCATAAATTTAAGTGCATCCCTGTATTCCTCAACCATTTTCTGAAATTCCATTGAGGTGATTTTTTTACCACAAATCTCGCCTGCTACTTGCCGACTTTCGTTTGTGGTAGTTTGGATGCTACGAACGAATTCTTCTGCAATGAATGCAAAAAGACCGAGACCAATGATAATCAGTAGGAGTACACCTTTACTTCTGATTTTCTGTAATGCTGCCATTATGATATTCTTTTATTGTTTTTTTCAATTTTGAAAATTGCGAGTACAAAGTTAATAATTTGTAATAAAATAAAGGGCACTTGGATGCAAGAAAAAAGGTAAAAAGGCTTAACCATTAAATTTTGTTTTTATGAATTTTGTCGTTTTTAGTTTTTTCTTGTCTTGACAGGCCGCTTAGTCGGATTGGGAATTGTGTTTTTATTTTCCGGATGTGTAGCTTTTGCGTGGCGAAGGATGTTTTTTTTTTCTACCTCGATAGAGATTTTCGTTTATCGGGGTAAAAGATGTTTAGATATCGAGGTATAGTGATATCTTTTATCGTGATGGTTAAAATCACTGTCACGCGCGAGCGTTTTTTCTTCCGTGAAGTTATTCTGAAGATTTTACTGTCAGTTTGACAAGTTCGATTTTTGTCTTGGATGTTTTCTGGATGTAGAATTGGAATTTTCCGATGTCGATGATCTGGTTCTCTTTCGGAAAGTTTTCGTAGTGGAACAGTATGAAGCCGCCGATTGTAGCATATTCGTCTGAGACAGGCAGGTCTAAGCTGAATAATTCATTGACTCTTTCAATTTCCAGTCTGGCGGAGAGGAGATATTCGTTTTTGTCAAGTTGGCGTGCTGTGTATCTTACGGTGTCATGCTCGTCTTCAATTTCACCGAATATTTCCTCAACGAGGTCTTCCAGTGAGATGATGCCGCTTGTTCCGCCGTATTCGTCGGCAACGACGGCGAGTGATTTCTGTTCTTTCAGAAATATCTGCATCATTTTCTGGGCGCTCATCGCTTCCGGGACGATGGGGATTTCGCTGATGAAATCTGTCCATTTTTTGTCAGCCGGTTTGTTGAACATGTCTGACGAGTGGAAGTAGCCTATAATATGGTCTATGTTGTCCTGGTACACGATAATTCTGGATTTGCCACTTTTGACGAAACATTGCAGCAGTTCTTCCTGGGAATTGCTGATTTCTATGCCCACAATCTCGGTACGGGGTACGATGCAGTCTTTTACCCTGACATTGGAAAACTCCAGTGCATTGCGATAAATCTTCATGTTGCTTTCATGAAGTTTGATGTTTTCTGCCTGCGGTATGTTTTTGCCTGTTTCTTGTGTTATTCCTCTTGTGCCGCTGAGAGCCAGCAGTTGGGTGTCAGTGATGCGTATGTGGAATATTTTGGGTATGTATACAAAGAGTTTGGTTAGAGGCAGGCTGACGGAGTTGATGAGGTTAATGCTGAATGCGGAATAATATAAAGCCTTGTTGGCATACTTGCTTCCAGTGACGCGTGCGAGAATGATGCCGAAGCCGACATAGATGATTATTGCCAGTAGGATACTGCAACACAGGTTGGCTGTCGTGTTTTGGAATAGGTCCAGTGACTCAATATAAGATGTTGTGTAGTATGTGCCTGCACAGAAGGCAATCAGTGACATCCATCTCAGCGAAAGGAGGTATAAACCGGGCTTTTTGTAAAGGTTGAGGATGATATTGCCAAGATAGGTAGGTTCTTTCTGTTCTCTGTATTTAAATGAATATAGCAATGCTGTCTCATTCATTTGGAAAAAGAACAGAAGGATAAAACTTATGATAATGGTAAGTGGGGCCATATGTAATATGATTTTGCTTATCGCCTGAAATGCGGGTTGCCCGTAGCTGGAGGTTCGGTAATATGAATCGCTTTCTTGGGTGCCTTGGGTAGTGGCGTTCTCTCCGGTTTTTCTACCGGAACAGGCTGCTCTGCCTGCGTGGTGTCAATCGGGCTTTCCTCTTCGGCGTTTTCCGGGATGGGGAATATGGCGTGAGAGAAATTGACTTCGTATACAGTCATTTGCTCATTTGAGTGGAAACTATGTCCTTCAACTTCCCTGTCAGGGGTAATCAGATGGGAGAATTGGTTGGAATAGAATTCGTGGCGCGTCATGTCCCAATACAATAGTTCTGAATTAAAAATTGTACCTTCATTGTTCCACACACATACGCGGCCGCGCAGTTCCCAGAGGTTTTGGTCATACCAGTAGGCTGTGTCTGCGGTGACATACATCTCGATATGAAAATTCTGATTGAATTTCTCCAGCAGGAGTCCTTTCATGAATGTCTGCTTTGTCGGTGACGTGCGGTCGTAAACATTCCATTCCTCCGTGACGACTTTGTAGCGTATGACGCCTGAGTCGCTGATGAGTTTGCTTACCCCATAGGTTGTCATGACGGGAATGGAGTCTCTCATGTGGACGGCAGGGGCCATGGGCGGTTTGTCTGAATTGCAGGATAGCAGTAGGATTTGTACAAACAAAGCAATGAGTATAAGCGGTTTTTCCACAGCATGCGACGAAATGAGTCGAGTGACTGCGGTGGCTATGCGCATGTGAGTGATAGAGTCAGCTACCATCGTTGTCTGAATTTTACAAGCGTTGGCTTTCGGGCTGTGTGTAGATGGTTCAGGCTTATTCAATCTTCCATTTGTTAAACCAGTTGGCATTGAAAGAAAGTCCAATGCACAGGCGCAGGTAGTCTTCTTTCAGCGAATGTGACCGGCCGGGTATCAGATGCTCCCATTGTACGCTGGCGTTAAGCATAGAACGGTTGTTGTACATGTTGACAATAGGCAATCCCAAACCGGCGCTGACGATGAGCGATTTCGGACCGCTGGAAACCACTCCGTCGTTATTGACGTTGACATAGGATGTAGCGTAAGAAACACCGGCGCGGTATGCTACATGGTGTCTTAGCTTCAGGCCCTCAGGGTTGGGAATGTATTCTGTTCCGAGTGCTATTTTATGTAAATTTCTGAAAGTGTTCTTTTCCGCGCTGTAAGTTGTCGCTGATGACGTGGAAACCAATTCGGGAAACTTGCAGTCTTTCCAAAGTTGGCAGGTGTAGTCTGCGGCGAAAGTCCATTTGTCGTTGTGCTTGAGTGTGGCACCTACGCCAAATCTCATGGGAATCTGGTATGCTTTGCGCGCAACCATCGTGTCTCCTCCTAAAACGGATGTCGTAGTCAGTTTCTGGTTGATGTATGTGGACCTGGAATTGATGTCGTGTCCGAGACCGAATGTCGCACCGACAGTTAAGATATCTTTTTTACTAAGTTCTTGCGTATATTGCACGCCGAGGTTCAAATCATATGTGTTGATGCTGCCTTTATATTCTCGAGCCAAACTGTGAACATTCGCATTACTGTATGTTATGCTTGTCTTGTGTGAGTAGTCTCCCCAGATATAACCGCCATTGATGCCGACGGACAGGTTTTTGACTGGTTCCCATCCAAGTCCTAACCAGATTTTTCTGACACCACCTTCACCGCTGTAGCTGGATGTGCTGGTATATACACCGAACCCGTCATTGTCAGGCATGGATTTCGTGGCGTAGAAATCATATGCGACAATGGAGATAGGACGGACGCCGATGCTGATGCCTAAGTGCTTACGTAGGCGAAATCCGGCCTGTAAATAATCCAACGAAGAGTTAAGGGCATTGATGCTCTTGCCATTCTCTGACCAATGTCCGTTTTGTAAGGAGATACCAGCGTCAAACAAGAAGGTGATAGAGTCAAGGGCGGAGTAGGAGGCAGGGTTCTGGTAGTTAAGCATTTCCTTTCCTCTGGCAGCGATGCCTGCGCCGGCCATACCCTTGTTGAAACCTTGAGCTTCTTCCGTCAGTTTTCCCCATCCGTAGCGGGAATATGGCGAGTTGCCTCCGCTGGTCTGGGCTTTGACGACCTCAAAGGATGCGAAAGTAATGACGATAAGTATGTTCAGAAAATATTTTCTCATTGTTTGTAGTTATATTCAAGTATGTAATTCAAGCCTTTCTCAACAAGCATACTGTCTTGCAAGACATCTGCGTCTAATTTTTCAGCAAAAGACTTGCTGTTGCCTCCGGTAATGATAACCTTCATGTAAGGTTTATCTTTTTTGAAGGTCCTGATGTATCCTTCCATTTCCCCTTTGATGCCCCAGACAACACCGCCAATCATGGCGTTGCGTGTGTTGGTCCCCAGAATGTCGGGCCATTCACCATCGTAAGTGTATTCTGGGAGCAGGGTAGTGTGCTCATGCATTGATGTCAGACGCATTTGCAGCCCCGGTGAAATATTTCCACAGGCGTAAATGCCTTCTTTGGTCAATAGTTCGTAGGTGATGCACGTTCCTAAATCTATCACCAGGACATCTTGGTGAGGATATTGCTGATGCGCGCCGGCAACGGCGGCAATGCGGTCGGCTCCCAATGTGTCAGGGATATAATCTGCTATTTTGAATGGCAATTTTGTCTTGGTGCTGATGTTTAATACCGGATAAGGCATATCCTGCAACGCCTTATGAAGTTCGTCACCGGTGGTTGAGACTGATGACAATGCAACATAATTGATGTCAAAGGAGCATGCCTCCTGAAATTCTGTCAGAGAGTTTTTGTTGGCGGAGCAATGCCACACGCATCTGCCATCCTCAAATACAGCGTATTTGATGGAAGTGTTGCCGATGTCTATGATAAGATTATTCATAATTCAAGCTACAAAATTAATCAAAAGAACTTGCATTTATGATGATTTATATCCTTTTCCGTATAAAAACTTTTTGAAAAAACGTGAAAAATGTTTTCCGTTTCATCAAATATGGACTGAAATCTAAAAAACTTATAACAATTTTGTAAATTTGCACATTAATTTAGGACATGATAAAAACAACATTTAATAATATAAAAATGAAAAAACAGTTATTATTACTTTCATTGGTGTTCTTTGTATGTTCTCTGAATACCAATGCTCAAGAAAAAGTGTTAGAAAAAGCGAAGAAAGACTTGATTGAAACGTCTAAGTTCGGCGGATTCGTTATTGGTCGTGCAGCATTTAATGATCGCGATTTAAGTACGTCAAATAAGAATCACAGTAACTTTGACCTCCGCCTCGTTCGTGCATATGTTGACGGTAAGGTTCTGAACTTTGCTTACAAACTTCAGGTGGAGTATGAAGGCTATGGCGGCGTTTCTGAAAAGGGCCCGCATATTGTTGACGCTTGGGGTGAGTGGCAAAAGTTTAAGTTCTTCCGCGTGAAAGTCGGTCAGTTCAAGCGCTGTTTCACATTTGAAAACCCTATGAATCCGTGGGACATTTCCTGGGGCGGCTATTCTCAGTTGGCAGACAAGTTAGCTGGCATGAACGACCGCATCGGTGAGCATTCCAGCGGTGGACGTGATGGTGGTATCCAAATTCAGGGCGACCTGTTCCCTGCACGCAAAGACGGCCATCCGTTCCTCCATTATCAGGTAGGCGTATATAATGGCCAGGGCATTAACCATAACGATGTCAATAACCACAAAGACTTGATTGGCCAGATAGCAATTAATCCTATTAAAGATTTGTCAGTTGCTTTCTTCGGATGGTCAGGCCGCTATACCAGCAATTCCAACAGCCTGATCACTGTGGACCGTAACCGTATGGCAGTGGGCCTGAAATATACTGGTCCTGTTAAGTTTCGCGCTGAATATGGTGTGAGCGAAGGTCATAAAACCAGTGACTATAATGCCGACGGTACCCTGAAAAATGGTACTTCTGATGGCGCTGACGCATGGTATGCTATGGCTTCAGTTCCTGTAAACAAGAATAAAAACTGGTTCGTACAGGCCAAGTGGGATGTTTACCGTGACGGCAAGGCTTGGAATAATTCTAAGAGCATCTATGCCTTGGGTTCGGAATATTATTTCACCAAGAACTTTAAGTTGCAGGCAAACTACTCTTACAATTACGACAAGAGTACCGCTATGGATAAGCATTATAACGCTTTTGACCTCCAACTGTATTGGAGATGGTAATTGTTTAACAACGAAAAGAGCTACTATTTATGAGGATAGTAGCTCTTTTTGTCTATTATTCATTAGTCGTATGGACAGGAGAGATTTTATTAAAGCATCAGCGGGACTGCTCGCTTCGGTCTCGGCAACGGGCGCAGTGGCCCAGGATGTTGTTGCGGGAGCGATTATTTCTGGTGAGAAGTTCTCGGATGGTAAACCGGGTGACGTCTCCAATGCGGTGTCAGACCACCTCAAGGTGGACGGCTATGTCAAGGAACCTGCCCACAGAATACCTGTTGTAGCCAGCGCAGATATTGTTGTGGTCGGCGGTGGTCCCGGTGGTGTCGCTGCCGCAGTGAGTGCCGCAAGAGAGGGTGCAAGTGTTATCCTTATTGAAAAGAGCAGCTTCCTCGGTGGCCTGTGGACGGGCGGCTTGGTCTTGCCAGTTTTGGCGACCTATGGCAGGAATAAGGCAGGTGAATGGTCAAAAGCAACAGGCGGTATATGTGCCGAACTGTGTGATGTGTTGTTGGCCAAAGGCTGGGCTTTTAATGCGGAAAGTCCGAGAGTTGACCCTGAAGCAACAAAGTATCTTTTGGATAAAACCATTCTGGATGCCGGTGTACGTGTTCTCTATAATGCTTCCGCCATTGGCGTAACTATGTCAGGCAGCAGAATTGATTCAGTTCTCTTAAATTGCAACACGGGACGCCTTGCCATAAAGTGCAAGATGGCTGTAGACGCAAGTGGAGACGGATGTCTATTTAACTGGACGGGTGATCCATATGAGTCACGCCGTTATCATATCAGTACTTCATATTTAATGGGAGGATGCAAAGGTAAGAAGATAGGAAGCAGGACGCCAAACGAAGATATGCGATTCTCTACTATCGGTACGAGGAGTCCTGAAGACGGCTTGGATGTGTTCAGGGTATCGTCTCTTTTGCAAAAACACCGTCTTGACCTGTGGGACAGGATAGAAAAGTTGCGTGAGGACCCTGTG
>Ga0256407_10011415_pt1 | contig 12282 bp, 10 predicted proteins | sample RumenRJG_04DNA_FD_193489 | JGI IMG/M metagenome (GOLD analysis project Ga0256407, IMG submission 193489) | Bovine rumen microbial communities from Lethbridge, Alberta, Canada - RJG_04 | ecosystem: Host-associated > Mammals > Digestive system > Stomach > Rumen | place: Canada: Alberta... | reverse complement strand
TCAGGTGAGAGGTGTGTGGCTGGGTGACGTAGCCGAACCGAAGTTTGAACGCGTGCTCGATGGAGGCAGAGACCTGCTGAAGGTTACCGTCAAGGGTAAAATCAGAGAACTGGTTACTGCCGGCGTTGAGTTCGAAGCTAAACCACTGCGTGTCCAGCCAGATAAGAAACTCGTGTCCGACACCTTTAAGAATGGTGAGGACTTTTTCCTATATTTCAAGTCACCCGTCGATGGATACCTCACGGTATTCTTGTTCGACATCCTCTCAAATCAGGTATTCTGTATGCTGCCTTACCAGAGTTCAGGCAAGGGCTCTTTTGCCGTTACCCACGACAAGGAATACTATCTGTTCTCTACAGCAAAAGCCGACCCTGCAGATGGTGAGGTTGACGAAGTAGTACTTACCTGTACGGAGGGAAACACTGAAGAATACAATAACCTTTATGTAATCTTCTCGCCTAATAACTATGCAAAAATAAGTTCTAAGGTTGGACAGAAGCAACTGTCTGACGACCTTATTGTACCAAGTTCGCTCGACTACAAGGAATTCAATGCCTGGCTGACTAAGTATCAACAGAAGGACGAACAGATGCAAGTAGAACGCATCCCCATTAGAATAGAAAACAACTAAAACTTATATAGATATGAAAAAGCTATCGCTCACATTGCTCAGTCTGATTTTGTTCATTGGCATGGCCTATGCACAGGGTCAGAGACCTCAAAGGCAAAGAGGTAGTCTGAAACAGCAAGTTCAGAACAAGCAGAAAATGAACTACGATGATTTCGTAAATGATGCAAATAAAAAATACGAGGAATTCCGCGACAGCGTCAACAAGAAGTATGCCGACTTCATGGAGAAGGCTTGGAAGGACTATCCCATTGAGGATGCCGTTGATCGCCCAAAGGAGGACGACATCAAGCCTATAGAATACGACAAGATGACCGATGAGGATTATCTTGAGGATATGAAACGACAGGAGGAAGAAAGAAAGCTTGCCGAAGCGCAAAAAAAGCGTGAAGAGGAACAGGCCCGACTAGCTGCCGAGAAGAAGAAGCAGGAAGAAGAGCAGGCCCGACTGGCTGCCGAACAAAAGCAGCGCGAAGAAGAGCAGGCCCGACTGCTTGAGGAGCAGAAAAAGCAGGAAGAAGAGCAGGCTCGCTTAGCTGCCGAAAAACAAAAGCAGGAAGAAGAGAAGGCCCGCATACTTGCTGAAAAGAAAAAGCAGCAGGAAGAAAAAGCACGTATGCTAGCCGAAAAGAAAAAGCAGCAGGAAGAAAAAGCAAAGTTACTGGCTGAACAGAAGAAACAGCAGGACGAGCTTAAGCGTATAGCCGCTCTGAAGAAGCAGCAGGAAGAGCAGCAGAAGTTGCTCGAGAAGCAACAGAAGAAGGAAGAGTTAGCCAAGCTGTTAGCCGAGAAAAAGAAGCAGGAAGAGCTGGAAAAGCAGGCTCTGGCCAAGCAGAAGGAGCAGGAGCGCCAGCAGAAACTGCTAGAGGAACAGCAGCGTAAGCAAGAGGAAGAGGCACGACTGCTTGAGGAGAAACTGAAGAAGCAAGAAGAGCAGCAGCGTCTGCTCGAGGAGAAGCAGCGTCAACAGGAGGAGAAGGCTCGTTTGCTGGCAGAAAAGAAAAAGAAGCAGGAAGAGCAGAAGCGACTGTTAGAAGAAAAGAAGAAGCAACAGGAGGAGCAGAAGCGACTCTTAGCCGAGCAGAAGAAGAAGCAGGAAGAAGAGCAGGCTCGTCTGGCTGCCGAGAAGAAGAAGCAGGAGGAGCAAGAGCGAATCCTGGCTGAACAGAAAAAGAAGCAGCAGGAGAAGCAGAGCAAGCCTATCGAGGCTGTTGTTGTGCCTGTTGTTGTCGATGTTAAGCCTCAACCTAAGCCTCAGCAACCTATCATAGAGAACAAGGAGTCGATGGCCACAAGCGCATTCGAGTACTATGGCACACCGATGAAGGTTAGATGGGGTAATGCTGAGAAATTCAAGCTTACCGACACCTCTAAGAAGGGTATCTCTGATGCATTCCTGGAGCTCACATCTAAGGGTTATACCAATCTGGTTCACGACTGCCTGGAACTCCGCAAAGAGTACAAACTTTGCGACTGGGCATACTACAAAATGCTTCAGACGATATCTGAGAAAGCTTGCGGCAAGGGTACTAACGAGGCCGTTTTCCTCCAGGGCGTATTGCTCAACCAGTCTGGTTATCAGATACGTTTTGCTCTTGAAGACAATACAAAACTGCACGTAATGTCTAGAATGGATGGTTTCCCATACGATCGCGGCTATTTGATTGCCGACGGAAAACTTTTCTTCCTGATGGATGGTTGCAAGGCCAAGAACCTTACAGTCTGCGACGCCGCTTATCCTGGCGAGCAGATGATGAGCCTTGGTGTTCACGAGCAGCCTGAGTTCAAGAAGAATCTGTCAGACAATCGCACCGTCATCTCACGTTTCGTAAACGTGAAGGCCGACATGCAAATGAACAAGAATCTGATGGACTTCTATACCGACTATCCTACATCTTATGACGGTAAGGATATGATGACCCGCTGGGCTTACTACGCTAATACACCAGTAGCTTCTGAGGTTAAGGATAAGGTTTATCCACAGCTCAAGGAGCAGATTGGTAATGCTCCAAAACTGATGGCAGCCAACATGCTTCTGAACTGGGTTCAGATGGGACTCACCTACGCATACGACGAGAAGGTTTGGGGGTACGACCGCGCATTCTTTGCAGAGGAGAGTCTATTCTATCCGTTCTGCGACTGTGAGGATCGTTCTATCCTCTTCTCACATCTTATTCGCGACTTGCTCGATCTCGATGTCGTACTGGTTTACTACCCAGGTCACCTCTATACAGCAGTTTGCTTCAACGAGGATGTAACTGGCGATTATATCATGGTAAACGGCAAGAAGTTTACTGTAGCCGATCCTACCTATTATAATGCCAACGTGGGTAAGACCATGAGTAAGATGGATAACTCTAAGGCTAAGGTAATTCTTCTTAAGCGCTAAGCCTATGAAGTCGCCATTCTGGAATACTGTTAAAACGTGGATTAGTCAGCGTCGGAGACTGGTAACCCTCTCCGTCCTGACGAGCACGGTTATCATCATATTTACCTATGTGATGGGCAACTCAGGCTATCCGCTTCCAGGAGAGACGGGCGCACTAAAGCAGATTACCGACTACAAGAAGTTTCTGGGTATGCAGATAGGCAATGTGCCCGACAGCATACTCTTTATCAACGTGCACTACGACAAAATGCTCATTCCCTACGAGGAAAACGAAGTTCCCGTAGGCAATATGGTCATTACCGACCGCGAAAAGTTGTTGCAATTCCTTACCAAAGCTAAGGAGGCCAACAATTATCGCTACATATTCATGGATGTATTCTTCGAGGAGGGCATGGTGACCGAATACGACTCGGCACTCTTTAGTACCATCAAGTCGATGGACCGCATTGTTATTCCCAAACACAAGGGGGTGAACATGTGCGATAGCACTCTCTATCAGAAGGCATCGAATGCCGACTATGCCACCACTTGGCAGGCACTCACCTTTTCACGCTACCAGTACATCCACGACGAGGATGAATCTGTAGCACTCAAGATTTACCAAGATCGCTTTGGTTCTACTATCACGAAACACTGGGGCGGACTATGGTATACCGACAATGGCCGACTCTGTCAGAACAGTGCCACACTGCTGCTGCCTATCCGTATCACGGGCAGTTTGCTCGACGAAGAGGGGCAAGCTCGCGAACGCAACTATATCTACCTGAGTGCCGACTTACTCGATCTCGACGAGGTAATGCCGGTAAGCGAGCAGATTGACGACAAACTCATCGTCATCGGCGACTTCAACAGCGACGTACACTCTACGTTCCTTGGTTCACAACCAGGTTCTTCAATTCTGTTCAATGGATATATTGCCCTGTCGCAAGGAGCCCATCTCGTCAATTGGCTCTATATGGGCATTCTGTTTGTCATCTACATTATTATCGGATTGTTCTACCTTTCAGGACACTCATTCTCATCTATGTGTATGAACCCGTGGCTCAGCATCGTGCTATCGTTTGCCAGTACGGCTACGGTATTCCTGATTATTGCACTTGTGGCCAGTTGGTTCGATCTGGCATTCAATATGTGGGTACCCACCACAGTCTACTCTCTCTACGATACATTCATGCAGAAATACAACATCTATAAAAACAAAGCGAAATGAAAAGACTACTCTTACTCAGTTGCCTAGGCTTGTGGCTAAGCCACGCCAGCGCAGACAGTTACAAGGTGCTGTTTATCAACGACGCAAATCTCACCTATAATAACGGAAAATCCGTCAAAGTGGGCGACACCTTTACTGATGTGAACGCCATCAAATGGCAGAAAGACAAACAGGCTGTAAAAGTATTCAACCTTACCACCAAGAAGCAGATGCTGATGCTTGGCAAGCAGTATATGCGTAAGACTGGTATGGATGCACTTATCAGCAGCAAGCGCCTGTCTACCAACGACTTTATGGATACTAGCGATGCTCCTAAGACCATCTACGAGAAGTTGGGCAGCGTGTTCGACAGTCAGTACGATCTGCTCGACGCTATCGAGCTCCCAGCTGATGTAGAACTTAACGACAAGTGCTACTTCCAAGCCACTTATAAGTATGGCGACACTATGCTCACCAAGAAGCTAAAGAGCAAGAACGGCAACACCGTAATCCTCGATAAGTCTATCTTCGAGATCGACGGCAAGAAACTTGGTCCACGCGACATCACGCTTTCTATCGAGTATGTAAACACCGAGGCCGGTATGCCTATCTTCGTTAAGGATGGCATAGAGGTTACCTACATCCCCGACAACCTCGAGGAATAAGAAATCACTTACAACTTACGGCATAAAAAGGTTTTACCCTCGCTTAATCATCAGCGAGGGTAAAATCTAGTTGTTTGCGCTCTAGATTGGCACGAGCCACCTGAATGCGTATTGGGTCGCCAAGCTGGTACTTGGTATGATGACGTCTACCTATAATCATATAGTTCTTCTCATCGAAGTCGTAATAGTCGTCGCCCAGGTCGCGGATAGGAATCATACCTTCGCAGTGGGTCTCATCTATCTGGGCATAGATGCCATACGACTGGATTCCGCTGATATGAGCATCATAGGTATTTCCTATCTTGTCGGCCATAAACTCTACCATTTTATACTTTATCGAGTCGCGCTCGGCGTTCTGGCTAATCTGCTCCATATCGCTGCAGTGTTCGCAGAACTCTTCGTATTTGTCTTTATTGGCAGAGCGAGCTCCATCCTGATACTTGGTTAGCAGACGATGAACCATCATGTCGGGATAGCGACGGATAGGTGAGGTAAAATGGGTATAGTAGTCGAACGCCAGACCATAGTGGCCGATATTGTGAACACTATACTTTGCCTTCATCATCGCTCTCAGTGCAACTGTCTCGATAGCGTTCTGCTCGCGCGTTCCTTCGGCCTCGGTCATCAGAGCGTTAAGCGACTTGGTGATAGCACCCTTGGTGCCTGCGGTCTTTACTTTATAACCAAACTTAGCCACAAACTCACGCAGATTCTCCAACTTCTGTGGATCGGGCTGGTCGTGTATACGATAGGGCAGCGTTTTTGCTTTTACGCCCTTTTTAACTTTGCCCACACTCTCGGCAACGGTCTTATTTGCCAACAGCATAAACTCCTCGATAAGTTTGTTGGCATCCTTCGACACCTTGAAGTAAGCACGTATCGGCTTGCCCGTCTCGTCGATATCGAAGTGCAACTCCTCGCGGTCAAACTTCACGCTACCGTTCTTGAATCTTGCAGCACGCAACTTCTTGGCCAGCGCATCGAGGGTTATCAGTTGTTCGGCATTCTCGCCCTTATACGGATTCTTCTTCGTAGCTGCAGGTGCAGGCTCGCCTGTACCATCCTTCACGCCATTGTCTTCCAGTATCTGCTGCACTTCCTCGTAGGCATAGCGGCGATTACTCTTTATTACGGTATGTGCCAGGTGCCAATCCTTGATATTAGCCTCATCGTCCATCTTGAATATTACGCTATAGCACAGCTTTTCTTCATCAGGACGCAGCGAACAGATAAAGTTACAGAGTCGCTCTGGTAGCATAGGTATGGTGCGGTCAACCAGATAGATACTGGTGGCACGAGCGTAGGCCTCCTTGTCGATGGTAGATCCCTCGCGTACATAATGAGATACGTCAGCTATATGAACACCAACCTCCCAAAGTCCGTTATCCAGTTTCCTAATTGAGAGAGCATCGTCAAAGTCCTTGGCATCCTTAGGGTCGATGGTGCAAGTAAACACATCACGGAAGTCCTCGCGACGGGCTATTTCCTCGGCTGATATGGCTGCATCTATCTTCTCAGCCGCCTCTTCCACATTCTTAGGATACTTATAAGGTAGGTTGTACTGAGCCAGTATAGCGTGCATCTCTGCATTGTTCTCGCCAGTCTTGCCCAATATGTCAACTACCGCTCCGATGATGTTCTTATGCTCCTGATCGGGCCACTGTATCACTTTTACTACTGCCTTATCGTCGGTCTTTCCACCCTTAAGTTTGCGCTTAGGTATGATTATATCGTGTACAAATGTAGTATCAGGTGTAACCAGGAAGGCCATATCCTTCTCTACGCGCAACTTACCAACGATGGTATCGTGGGCGCGCTTAACTATCTCGATGACCATCGCCTCCTTGATATGCTTGTCGCGACGGGCCATCAATGATACTTTCACTCTATCTCCATCCATTGCCGACATCGAGTTTCGCTCGGCCACGAAAATAGGCGTACCGCCATCATCGGGCACAAACGAGTTGCGACCATTGGCCTTTCTGTGGAACACGCCCTCCTGCACCTGTGTCTTCAGGTTAAGTTTATACGAATTATCGCTAACCTTCAGCAGAAAGTCGTCCCATGCCATCTCTTCCATCACATCGATGGCTAGCATTTTCAGCGGATGAGTATCTAGTTTAAGTACCTTGAATATCTGCTTAAATGTAAATGTCTCGTTTGGATTATGCTGGAACAGGTTTTGCAACAGCTCGCTCACCTGCTTCTTTCCCAGTCGTTTTCCACCTTTTTTCTTTCCCATAGAATTGTTGTTTATTTGTTTCTTTCTGACTGCAAAGATACAAAAATTATTGTACGGATGGTACGGATTACAAAAAAAAGTGTACCTTTGCAGGCAAAAAAACAAATGGTATGAAGATATTGATAACTGGTGCGAGCGGATTTATCGGCTCGTTTATCGTCGAAGAGGCCATAAACCGCGGGTTCGATACATGGGCTGCTGTGCGCAAAAGCAGTTCTAAGGCTTACCTGCAAGATGAACGCATAAACTTCATCGAACTCAACCTCTCGTCGAAGTCCCAACTCGTTGAGCAGCTTCGTGGTCATAATTTCGACTACGTGGTTCACGCAGCTGGTGTAACTAAGTGTATCAACAAGCAAGACTTTGCACGTATCAACACCGAGGGTACCAAGAATCTTATCGATGCACTCGTAGAGCTGCAGATGCCTCTCAAGCGATTTGTTTTCGTAAGCAGTCTCAGTATCTTCGGTGCAATCAAGGAGCAACAGCCTTACGATGAAATACGCGAATCGGACACCCCAATGCCTAATACGGCCTATGGTGAAAGCAAACTTGCCGCCGAGCAATATCTTGAGCAGATGGCCTCGCGCGTACCTTATATAATATTAAGACCAACTGGAGTATATGGTCCACGTGAGAAGGATTACTTCATCATGGCCAAGAGCATCAAGCAGCACTCCGACTTTGCAGTGGGCTACAAGCGTCAGGACATTACATTTGTTTATGTACGCGATGTGGTGCAGGCGGTATTCCTGGCTCTCTACAAGGGTAAAAACGGTCGCAAGTACTTCCTTAGCGATGGTAACGTATATCAGAGCGAAACATTCAGCAATCTGATTCACGAGGAACTGGGCCGCCCATGGTGGATCCGTATCAAGGCGCCTATATGGGTACTCCGTGTGGTAACATTCTTTGGCGAGTACATCGGCCGAATGACAGGTAAGGTTACTGCACTCAACAACGATAAGTATAACATCCTGCGCCAGCGCAATTGGCGATGCGACATACAGCCCGCCATCAAAGAGCTAGGTTACAAGCCCGAATACGATCTTCAGCGTGGCGTAAAGGAAACTATAAAATGGTATAAAGACAACAAATGGTTATAAAGAAAATCTTCGAGATAGAGAAGAAACCCCGCAAGGGATTGCTGGCATTCGAGTGGGCAGTATTGGCCTATCTGGCTTTCACACTGCTACTAATGCTCATCACATACACCAAACTGCACGACCCTGAGGAGATGCTTTGGGGCAGAGCACGTTTTGTGATAACTATGCTAGCACTATGGGGAGTATATAGACTTATTCCGTGCCGTCTCACTATCTTCTTCCGAGTGGCCCTGCAACTGATATACCTGTCGTGGTGGTATCCTGACACCTACGAGTTCAACCGCATGTTCCCTAATCTAGACCACGTGTTTGCCACCTACGAGCAGCAACTGTTCCACTTACAGCCAGCCCTACTCTTCTCTCAGAAGATATCCAATGCAGTATTCAGCGAACTGATGCATCTGGGCTATGCCTCATACTTCCCCTTGATAGCGCTAGTCACGCTCTACTACTTCTTCTATCGCTATCAGGAGTTTCTACGCATAGAGTTCATCATACTCGCAGCATTCATGATATATTATGTCATCTTTGTGTTGCTGCCAGTCACTGGTCCGCAGTATTATTACTTTGCGGCAGGTATCGACCAGATAGCCCAGGGCAACTTCCCCAACGTGGGCGATTACTTTGCTACGCATTCGGAGCCCCTGCCTATACCAGGATGGAAGGACGGATTCTTCTATCAGTGTGTGGCTAGTGCACACGATGCAGGCGAACGTCCCACAGCAGCATTCCCCAGCAGCCATGTTGGCATTACCACCATTCTGCTCCTGCTGGCTTGGCACGCCCGCAACCGCAAACTCATCTACACTATCCTACCCTTCTACGTACTGATGTGTTTTGCCACAGTTTACATCCAGGCACACTATGCAGTCGACGTAATCGGAGGTTGGATTTCGGCAGTAGTAATCTATACGGTTTTGCTTTTTTTATCCAAAAAATTTGTTTAATTCGAAAATAATACTTATCTTTGCAACCGAATAAGTAAGGATAAGACATATTACAACCGAGGATTCCGACACTAATCAAGTCGGGATTCTTTCTTTTTTGTTTAATTTAAATAATTAAGATAGATTATGGCTTACATGTCACAAGAAGGCTACGACAAACTGATAGCCGAACTTCGTCATTTAGAGGGCGTTGAACGTCCAAAGGCATCAGCAGCTATTGCTGAGGCTCGTGAAAAGGGCGACCTGAGTGAGAACTCTGAGTACGATGCCGCCAAGGAGGCACAGGCTCATCTTGAGGATAAGATAAATCAGCTTAAGATGACTATCGCCGAGGCCAAGGTGGTTGATACCAGCCGTCTGAGCACTGACTCTGTACAGATTCTCTCAAAGGTCGAGATGACCAATCTTACCAACAAGGCTAAGATGACCTACACTATCGTAAGCGAGAGCGAGGCCAACCTGCGCGAAGGTAAGATCTCTATTCAAACCCCAATTGCACAGGGTCTGCTTAACCACAAGGTGGGCGACGAGGTAGAAGTTAAGATTCCTCGCGGCACCATCAAACTGCGCATCGACAAAATCACCGTTGGTTAATTTAGATTTAAGAATTTAGATTTTAGAGTTATGGATATTTTCAGCAAAATCGCTGCTGGCGAGATTCCCAGCTACAAGTGCGCCGAGAACGATGAGTTCTACGCATTTCTCGACATCAATCCGCTGGTCGAGGGTCATACACTTGTGATTCCACGCCGCGAGGTCGACTACATCTTTGATATGGACGACGACGAGTTGGCCCGTTATCAGGTATTTGCCAAGCGTGTGGCTCTGGCCATCAAGAAGGCTTTTCCTTGTAAGAAGGTAGCCCAGGTGGTGCTGGGTCTCGAAGTGCCCCACGCACATATCCACCTCATCCCTATGCAGAGTGAGGCAGATGTTGACTTCCGTCGCGAAAAACTTAAGCTGACAGAAGATCAGTTCAAGGCTATCGCAGAGAAAATACGTGGTGAGTTTGTGTGATTACACAAACTCATCACCGTATTTAATCCTTACCTCGTTTACATATTTCTTCACCATCGACGAGTTGTCGCTCTTCTTGCAGATCAGCAAAACCCCGTCTTCTTCGGCTACAATGTATCCCTCCAGACCGTTGAACACGCCTAGTTTGCCCTTTGGCAGTTTGATGATATTGTTCTTGCAGTCCTCCAGTATCACCTCCGAGTCCATCACCACGTTGTCGTCATTCACCTTGTGCATCACCTCATAGATGGCGTGCCAGGTTCCCAGGTCGGCCCAACCAAAGTCGCACTTCATCACAAACACATTGTTCTCGCTCTGCTCCAGTATGGCATAGTCGAGCGACAGGTTAGGATATCGTGGATAGTTCTCCTCTACAAACTTCAACTCCTCCTCGGGTGTGTACTCCTTCACCTCGTAGCGCAGTCCTCTAAGGACAGGTGGGAACACATGCTCAAACGTATCCAGCAGATGATATGCACTCGAGATGAATATACCTGTGTTCCAATAGAATTCACCACTATCCATAAACATACGTGCAAAGTCGCGCTCAGGTTTCTCTGTGAACGATTTAACCTTATACACATCAGGTTTGCAACTCAGGTCGCCTAGCTGTATATATCCGTATCCAGGCTCCGGCCGGGTTGGCTTAACGCCCATCGCCAGCAACACATGGTTCTCTGATACATATCCCAATCCCACATCGATGCTATGGGCAAACGACGATTCGTTCAACACCAACTGATCGGATGGCGACACAATGATATTTGCTTCTGGGTTAATATGATGTATACGCATCGAAGCCCACGCTACACTAGGGGCAGTATTGCGATGGATAGGTTCTACTATTATGTTTTCATCGGCTATATCGGACAACTGTTCCCTAACCAGATCGTGATACTCCGCGCACGTACATATATATATATTCTCTTTGGGTAACAGCTTCTCAAAACGGTCGAGTGTAGACTGCAACAGCGTGCGTCCAGTGCCAAAAAGGTCAAGAAACTGTTTAGGGTGCTGCTCCCTGCTCACAGGCCACAATCGCTGACCGCGACCTCCAGCTAGGATCACGCAGTAGTTTTTCTTATCAGTTATTTCCATTCAATTAGGGTTTTAGCATTAATTCTATCTACAAAGATACGAATAAATTATGATACCAACAAGAAAAACTAAGATTTTTTTCAAAATCTTTTGCCAATTCAAATAAAAGTAGTATCTTTGCACCCGCCAATGGAGGTCAAGCCGCTTGATTTGTCAAGCCCAGATGGCGGAATCGGTAGACGCGCTGGTCTCAAACACCAGTGGAGCAATCCATCCCGGTTCGATCCCGGGTCTGGGTACCAAGAAACTCCAAAAGCTCTAAAGTGCTGCAAGTTCACCGCTTGCAGCATTTTTTTTGTTGTCTGCATGTTCAAAATGAGTGAAATGATGTGTAATTTGCGATAAATGACGCAAAATGAACATAAATTGACGATATTTAAACATCTGTTTGAGATAGATGGCATATATTTGCAACAGAAAAAGATTTTAATGGTTAAGGTTTATGGTTGATTAATTTAGTTTTTTAAGTAATTAAGGAAAAGGTTCGCTGTGAAGCGAGCCTTTTTCGATTGTGTAGATTCCCAGCTTGGGAACGGCTTGTTCCCACGTTGGGAATGAAGTGTTCCCACGAAGGGAACAAACTGTTCCACCGATGGGAATACCCCCTAAGGACTCGGTCGAACACTTCGTTAGCATCAGTCGAACACCTTGAAAACACGATTCGGACAGCTTGTAGGCATCAGTCGAACCACTCATAGACATAGCTCGAACAAAATATCCGATTCGAGTTTTTAAAAAGAATTTTAAAAAATCTCTCATCCCTCACTTACATCTTCTGAACCCCGCATAAACAGGGAGTTTCTGAAAAATCATCTCTCACTCAATCCCTCACCTCATCCCTCCCTAATCTCTCACCCAATCTCTCACATGGCAATTCTATGCCAGACTATAAAAGTGAGGGATATGTGAGAGATAAGTGAGGGATAAAAATAATCTCTCACATGCCGAAACGCCTGTGTTCATGCGGGTTTTGAGATATTATGTGAGAGATGAGAGATTTT
>Ga0256407_10011414_pt1 | contig 12282 bp, 11 predicted proteins | sample RumenRJG_04DNA_FD_193489 | JGI IMG/M metagenome (GOLD analysis project Ga0256407, IMG submission 193489) | Bovine rumen microbial communities from Lethbridge, Alberta, Canada - RJG_04 | ecosystem: Host-associated > Mammals > Digestive system > Stomach > Rumen | place: Canada: Alberta... | reverse complement strand
CTTCAACGGTCCACCTGCGGTTTTTCCCTCCTTTTGGTCTGCCCATATCTTCACCTCCTGTCCAAAGCATACCATGAAAAAAGTAGACATGCTCTTTTTGCATGTCTACTTTCATCTTACAGGTTCAAATCATAGTAAATTCCCTGTCTTTTATATTATTTGATTAAAGAGCAATTATCTCAATATACTTCAGACAAGATGGTGCCAGGTCAGTTTCTATTGTGAAGTGCTTGTCAGGGTGTTCTTCTACAGATATGAAATCAAAAGAGGCCCATGGAAGTGACAACATATCAAGTGTTTCATATTCATTATTAGTCAGATGCCTTATTACACGGGGATCACTGATAAGGTTCATCGTGTCGTCATCTTTTACGTCCCAGTTGTATCTCACATATTTGTAGTCGCAGTCAATATTTTTCAGCGTAATCTCATAATTTGTAAGAGATGAGGACTTACTGGTATTATCACTAAACATCAGAATCCGGAAGCTTTTTTCTGAACGGGACACAATATAGTTATCACTTTTGAGTACCACATCATCGAACATTGACGCAAGGAATTTGTGGAAATAGTAGATGTTGTTTTTGAATCCATTCCTTGTGAAAAGCCACTCGATCTTCAGTTCATCAGAAATCATACGGTTAATGTAACTGGTCGTATTCGTTAATAGTGTTGTTTCCTTGTTCTTTTGGAAATTAACCGGGATTCCATGAAAAGCGGCAATTTCCAAAAATGCGTTTAAACAAGGTTCATCCTTTTGTATATCACCGTTATCTCCATAGATACTAAACTCGAGATTATTAATTTTCGTCCTTGTTCCAAATAGAGGGTAGTCCTTAATAAAGGAAGTGGCGCCTTCCACCTCATATACATAATTATTGCTATAATTAATGCGGATTGAGACGCGGCTGAATTTATCCAGAAGGAAAGAAACCACATCATATACACGATCTGACATGGTAGATTCGATGTAATGGATTCCCACAGTAAAGAGGTCATCGACAATGATGCCACTTACACCCAAATCGCTTCGAATGGAAAGCAGCCTCTCAAGATTTCGCTTTTCTACAAGCCATATGATGTTACAAACGATACCATCTTGCCATCTGCGGCTAAGAGGTTCAGTATCTGTTTTGTCGTTTAGGTCAAGAGTGATTGACTCAGTAGTGTAGCCTGCCTCCTGAACGGCTGGCGCCAGTGCAGTCAGGTTAACAATTACACTGTCCAGGGATGTGTCAGTCTGATATTCACGTATGCTGTTGACTAGTTCGTAAGACGGCTTAAATAAATTTCTGTATTTATTAGGCGTGGTCTTGTACCATTTCTGGAAGTGCTTATTCAGATATCTTATATCTGAGAAACCGCATTGGCTTGCAATTTCAGAGAGAGTATGGTTGGTTTCAAGCAGCATTTTCTCTGCGTGTTCTGCTCGCACATAATTAAGCCAGTCACGGAAACTGTACCCGGTTATCTCCTTGAAACTATGGGAAAGATGGTACAGATTCATGTACTCGGCTTCTGAGATTTCCTGCAGATTGACTTTATGGTCGTAGTTCGAATACATATACCTAATTATCCGGTATATGACTGCCATTTTCTCATCGTCAGCAGTGGAGGCAAGCATATCATCCGGGTTTGAAGCAGGACGCCTGTAACAGATTATTATGCTGCGGATAAGGGCATCAAAATGATTGAGAATGATATCATTGTCACTTTGATTATTAAGGGCAATAGCCAGTTCATTTACATTTTTAATAATAATGGATTTGTTCTGATTGAGTTGCTTGAATGACTCTTCATATGTGGAAATTGCAACGATTTCATAGAAATCAGGGAAGCGTTCATAACAGGTATTGCAATCAATATAGACGTGAATGACATTTGCAGAATCTCCGAGATTTCTAATGCTATGGCTTTCATCACTGCTGATTAGCATAATATCTCCGTCAGCAAGATTAAGTTGCTCGTAACCGAGTTTAAGTTCAATTGAACCATCAATTACAATCAGAAGTTCCATTTCATCGTGCCAGTGGAAACTCTGGCTGACAATGTTCATCTGGTTAATGTATATGATGTTGCTGTTATCGATTTTCATGTCATTATTACCGAAACAAATGTAGTTTGACTTTGGATTATTATAATTTATTTGAGATTAAACAGTAAAGAAGTTCATCGGCTATTTCGCAAAATGGTACTAAAAGTTACCCAAAAAGTCCCTTTGCTGATTTAGTACAAAGTATATAATATTTTTATACAGATATGCTGAAAAGGAGGATCTTATGGAACGCAAATTCAGATTTGCTCAATACGGATGCGGGGTTGTTGCCCCGATAATAATTCAGTACATGGTCAATAAAGGCGCGGAGCCAGTCGCAATTATAGACCGCAACTTAAACCGGCGCGGCAAGATGATAGAAGAAGTTTGGGACTGTGGCGTAAGCGGAATCAGAATCACAGAACCTGAGAATGCTGTTAAAGTCTTACGTGAAACAAAGCCTGATATCTGCATTATCGCTACACGGTCAAGCCTGGAAGATGTTATTGCACCTTTTGAAAATTGCGCAAAGGCAGGGGTATCCGCCATAACAACCTCAGAAGAAACAGTTTTTCCAAGCATATCAAATCCAGACGGAGCTGATTATCTGGATAAGATGGCAAAAGAGGCGGGTGTTGTATTCTCTGCCAGCGGGTTTCCAGATACATATTGGGGCTCGTTGGTCACGACTTTGGCCGGATCAGTGAATGTAGTAGATAGGATTAAAGGGTACTGTATTTACAGCGCATATGGTGAAACACTCGCCGCTGATCACGGGGTTGGATTGTCACAGGAAGAATTCGAAAAGAAGTTTGGAATGTACAATCGTAAGACACCTGAAGAACAGTTAAATGATATCCGCAAAGGGAAATTAACACCATCTAATATGTGGTACCAGAATTATTGGCTTTGCAGTAATATTGGTCTTACTGTAAAAAAGCATATGCAGTTATGTAGGCCATTTATAGCTGAGAAAGATGTGTACAGTGATGAACTGAATCGGCGTTTTACTACGGGAACAGTAATAGGTGCTGAGTTCACTGCATTGACAGAAACAGAAGAAGGACCCGTTCTTGAATCCACCTGCGCAAGCAAGGTGTTCTCTGAAGACGATCAGGAGTATACTATATGGGAAATTGAAGGCGAGCCATCAGTAAGCATGCGTTTTGATATGAAAGATGCAAATTACCAAACATGCTCGAATCTGATCAACAGAATTCCTGATATCCTTTCATGCAAACCAGGATTTGTAACGACAGATAAACTGGAAAACGCTCGTTATTTGACGCGACCTATCGGAACCTATGTGCATGGAATAAACAAATAGACTGTGCGGGAGTAATTGTGAAAAATAGAAAGATTAGCGACAGAGCTTTAGCCCATTCCCTCATGACGATGTTGGTTATCGCCTGGGGTTTTGATTATGTACCTGCAAAATGGGCGCTCGAAGTAATGACACCTGAATGCCTTATGTTCTTCAAGTTTTCGGTTGGAGCTCTGTTTATTATTCCAATTTGGCTTTTATCGAAGAACAAAGTGCTTCCAAGAAAAAAAGATATACCGATTTTTATTGCATGCGCATTATTTGGACAAATCGGATACTTTGAATGCGAATATAACGCCATGAATTTGATGCCAGTTGCACTGATCACCATTATTTTGTCTTTTGTACCAGCTGTCTCAATCATTATTGAGAGAATCCTGTATAAACGCAAAGCGAACGGTAAGATCTACATGGGTATTGCCGGATGTCTGATTGGGATTGCCATGGTTGTCGGGGTCGATTTAAGTATTCTTACGCAGGGCCGCGGCATAGGGTATCTACTCGCTATAGGGGCAGTACTGTGCTGGAATATCTACAACTTTATAACTGCGGGTCTCGAAAGATACGATAGTCTGACTTTGTCTATGAACCAGTTAATTTGCACATCTCTTATGCTCATACCGGCAGCTGTTCATTCAATGCCTTCAGCAAATGCATTTTCCGGTCTTGTTGTATTTGGAATACTTTGGATTGGAGTCATAGACAGTGCGATAGGTTATTTGATTGTCGTCTATGGGCTCAAAGTACTGGGTCCAACGGCAAACTCTGTCTATTCTAACTTCCTTCCAGTTACCACCGCTTTTTTTGGCGCAGTCTTCCTCGGCGAAATGATTACGCCGCTGCAGATTGCAGGCGGCATTATCGTAGTCGCTGCCGGATACGTTGTCATCAGAGAAAAAGGCAAACTTGATGAACAGCGACAGGGGATGAACAACGACAATGTTTGTGATATAATTCAATCAGATAAAAGCTAATTCTTGCAGAAAGGAATGATAAATCATGTACGAAACACTGAAATACGAAGTAAAAGACGGAATCGCTTATATCACAGTCTGCAGACCGGAGGCGCTCAACGCACTCAACAGCAAGGTAATTGCGGAACTGTATGACGCTTTTGCAGAATTCGACGCTGACGCGGATGCCAGAGTAGCAATTCTGACAGGTGACGGAAGATCATTCGTTGCCGGCGCTGACATCGGTGAGATGGCAGGATTCAATACTCTTGAGGCCAGAGAATTTGCAAAGGCAGGACACAGGACGATGAACTTCATCGAGAATGTAAGCAAGCCTGTAATAGCTGCTGTAAACGGATTCGCTCTCGGCGGCGGATGTGAACTGTCAATGGCATGCGACATCAGAATCGCTTCCTCGAAGGCCAAGTTCGGACAGCCTGAAGTCGGTCTGGGACTCATACCGGGATTTGGCGGAACTCAGAGACTGTCAAGGCTGGTAGGCAAAGGCATGGCCAAGTATCTGATTTACACTGCTGAGGTCATCGGCGCTGAAGAGGCGGGACGCATCGGACTGGTTGAGAAGGTTGTTGAACCGGACGAACTGATGCCGACATGCGAAGCAGTCGCCAAAACGATCATGAGCAAGGCTCCGATAGCTGTAGGTGTAGCTAAGCACGCTATTAACAACGGCTTTGACATGGACATGAAGTCAGCATCAGAGCTTGAGGTGAGCGAGTTCGGCATCTCATTCTCCTCAGAGGATCTGAAAGAGGGAACATCAGCATTCCTGGAGAAGAGAGCCCCTGAATTCAAAAACAAATAAGAATGCAACAAACAAGAGAAAAAAATAGAGGCTGCATATGCAGCCTCTTTTGTTTTTGTTTATAACGCTATTCCAAGCAGTATGGAAGCGGTCAGCAGATAGATGCAGGACGAAACCATGTCTGTCAGCGACGAAATCATCGGTGTCGCCATGAGGGCAGGGTCGACGCCGACTTTCTTGGCCAGCATCGGAAGCATTCCGCCCAGCAGCTTCGCGAATATGATGACCATGATCATCGACAGAGCTACTGTCAGAGCGATGAGAGGGGACTGACCGTCTACCAGGACTATCTTGAGGAAGTTGAACACGCTGAGCACTATTCCCAGGATGATGCTGACGCGAAGTTCCTTCCACAGGATTTTGCCGACATCTTTCAAGTCAACTTCGTCGACGGAAAGACCACGGATTATCAGCGTCGCCGCCTGGGTTCCCGTATTACCGCCTGTTCCCATGAGGAGCGGCAGATAAGCGACCAGTATGATGACCTGCGAGAGGACTTCCTCGAACTGAGCGATAAGCGATCCCGTTATCATGAGCATTACGGTCATGAACAGCAGCCATGGAAGCCTGTTTCTTACATGTCTGAAAACGCCTATGTCCAGATATTTGTCGTCAGGTTCATTACCGACGATACCACCCATACGCTCGATATCCTCGGTAGCTTCTTCTTCGATAACCTCCATGATATCGTCGACTGTTACGATACCTACCAGTCTGTTTTCGTTATCCACAACCGGAACGGCAAGGAAGCCGTACTTTTTGAACACCTCTGCAACTTCTTCCTGATCGTCATATACATTTACGTATACGTAATCCTTATGCATGAGGTCGGATACGAGAACGTCATCATCGGACGATACCAGTGCGCTGAGGGAAACGATTCCTTCAAGCTCTCTGCCGCCGTGCTTGACGTAGCAAGTGTAGACAGTCTCACTGTCCATTCCCTGCTGCTTGATGTGGGCGAGGGCTTCCTTGACTGTCATCGTCTCCTGAAGGCTGATGTAGTCAGGAGTCATCAGACTTCCTGCGCAGTCGTCAGGATAATTAAGGAATATGTTGATCAGCCTGCGCTCTTCACGCGGTGTCTGGTCGAGAATCTTGTCGACGATGTTGGCAGGAAGTTCCTCCAGTACGTCGATCTTATCGTCGAAGTCCATCTCATCCATGATGAAGGCGATTTCCTTATCGGTTATTCCGTCGATGATCTTGACCTGATCGTCACCGGGTAGATATGAGAATACTTCAACTGAAACGTTCTTCGGAAGCATGCGGAAGGCGATGATCGCCTTGTCGACGCTGAGTTCATCGAGAATCTCCTCAAAGATTTCCGCTATGTCTACTTCGTTATAGCTAAGAAGGAGACTTCTCGTATCAAAATAATCGCCGTTCTGAAGAAGTTCGAGGACTTTTTCTGTATCTTCTTCGAACTGCTGGTTCTTCGTTTCCATGTCGAGAGCCATCTGATCGGAATCCTCTACACTCGGGTCGTCTCCATCAGCCATTTCTTCAAATGCTGTCTCATGCAGCTCTTCAGACTCATCAAGGACTTCTTCTGTGTATTTTTCTTCAGTCATGATACGATACCTCCTTTCCTTATAGTGTTCTCATACTTATTCAAGTATAACAAAACAGTCCCTAAAATCAAAGAAAAAATACTCAGGTTTTTCCTATGCATAAACGCATACTAATTACGCGTTTACAGCAAATAACAAGCGTTAATTGCGTTGACGTAAATTTAACAAAGTGTTATCATTATTGGGCAAAGGACATTAAAATACTTTATTTATTAAATCGATTTTTTAAAGAAGGAGAAACGGAAAATGTCAAACTATGTAGAAAGAGTCATTGAGCAGTGCAAGGCTAACAACCCTGGCGAAGTAGAATTTCATCAGACTGTAGAAGAAGTACTGACTTCACTCAAGCCTGTTGTTGAACAGCACCCTGAGTATGAAGAAGCAGCTCTTCTCGAAAGACTGGTTGAGCCTGAAAGAGGCGTTACTTTCAGAGTAGTATGGGTTGACGATGCTGGTAAAGTTCAGGTCAACAAGGGCTACAGATATCAGTTCAACAGCGCAATCGGACCTTACAAAGGCGGCCTGAGATTTGCTCCAAACGTATATCCTGGAATCATCAAGTTCCTCGGATTCGAACAGATCTTCAAGAACTCCCTGACTGGTCTGCCAATCGGCGGCGGCAAGGGCGGTTCAGACTTCGATCCTAACGGAAAGAGCGACGCTGAAGTAATGAGATTCTGCCAGGCATTCATGACTGAACTGTACAGACACATTGGTCCTAACACTGACGTTCCTGCCGGTGACCTGGGCGTAGGCGGAAGAGAAATCGGCTACCTGTTCGGACAGTACAAGAGAATCGTTGACAGATATGAAGGAACTCTTACTGGTAAGGGCCTTTCATACGGCGGACTGCTCGGAAGAGCTGAAGCAACTGGATTCGGTATCGTATGGTACGCAGAAGAAATGCTGAAGGCAAACGGCGAAGACTTCAAGGATAAGGTTGTTGGTATCTCCGGTTTCGGTAACGTAGCATGGGGCGCTGCCTGGAAGCTTAAGGACCTCGGAGCTAAGTGCGTTACTATTTCAGGTCCGGACGGATACATCTACGATCCAGACGGAATCAGCACTGACGAAAAGGTTGCATACCTCCTCGAGCTGAGATCATCAGGAAAGAACATCTGCGCACCTTACGCAGAGAAGTTCCCTGGCGCTAAGTTCTATGAAGGCAAGAAGCCTTGGGGCGTACAGCAGGACGAAGGCATCAAGGTTGACATGTTCATCCCTTGCGCAATGCAGAACGACGTTCACATGGAACACGCTAAGCAGATCGTAGAAGGCGGCTGCAAGTTCTACTGCGAAGGAGCTAACATGCCTACAACTAACGACGCTCTCGAGTATCTGATCGAGAACGAGACAGCTGTTGGTTCAGCTAAGGCTGCTAACGCTGGCGGCGTTGCTTGCTCATGCATCGAGATGGGCCAGAACGCTGGACACACTGTATATCAGCACCAGGATGTATATGATCAGCTGCACCAGATCATGGTTAACATTTACAAGAACAGTGCTGCTGCTGCTGAGAAGTACTATGGCAACAAGAACCTGCTCGTACAGGGTGGTAACATCGCTGGATTCGAAAAGGTTGCTGCTGCAATGATGGAACAGGGTCTTGTATAATCAGGACTGCTGATACAGCATGACAGAATGACTTTCGGGGACCGATGCGTTTCGCATCGGTCCTTTATTATGCTGTAAAAATGTTCAAAAAATGCATATATGCATCGTTAATAATTTAATTAGTTAAACAAATGAAGCAAACGATGCTATAATAATATCGTAATAGTAATTACGTAATTATTGTTGTCAAAGATTCGTTATTCCAGATGTTACCGTTGAAAGGAGGAGGATATGATTTTTGGACTTGAACCCCATGTTTTCTTCGCATTCCTTTCATGGCCAGTGACTTACACAATCATTGCGATCATCATGTACTTCGTAATGGCTAAGCACGACAAGGAAGAAGAAGCTTGGGAAAAGGCTTACGACGAGTGGCAGGCGTCGCTCAAAGACGGTAATGCAGAACCGGCAGAAGGGGGTGAGAGCAAATGATCGGCGGTGGAGTTACAGAATACGTCGTTTTGCTCGTTTACCTCTTTGGTATGATTGGTATTGGAGTTTATTGGGCAAAACACAGCAAGACCTCAGAAGACTATCTGTTGGGCGGACGTAAAATCGGTTCCGTTCTGACAGCACTTACATTACAGACTACATCCATGTCAGGATACATGTTCATGGGTGGCCCGGCTCAGACTTACAGAGAAGGATACTTTACCCTCTGGTATGCGGTTGGCGATGGCGGCGGCGCGATCTTCAACGTAGGTATCCTCGGTAAGAGAATGAGGAGACTCTCATATTTCCTCGGATGCCTTTCGCCTATTGAGTACATTGAAAAACGTTATCCTGGAAAAGCAACCCGTGCAATTGCGGCTATAATCGCAATTTGCTTCGTATACGGATATGTACTGGCGCAGTTCCTGTCAGCAGGAAAGACGATGTGCGCGCTGCTGGGAGTACCTCTTCCTGTAGCTATCATCATAGGTGCAGGCGTAATCGTATTCTACACCTTTGCAGGCGGATATCTGGCAGTTGCGTGGACCGACTTCGTACAGGGCATCGTAATGGTATGCTCGATGGTCATGATATTCATTCTGGCATGGCAGCAGGTAGGCGGCCTTACAGGTCTGAATGAGCAGCTGACAGCTGTTGACCCTACACTCACAGGCATGTGGGGTAAAGACAACATGTACCAGGGTCAGTGGGGCGTAGTCGCCGGAGCCGTAGGTGTATATCTTATCGGTTACATGGGACTTCCTCACGTAGTAATCCGTCACATGGCAATGGAGAGCCCGAAGCTGGCTAAGCAGACTGTAGTTATCGCTACAGTATGGAACCAGCTGTTCATCTTCGTTCCATACATCATGGGCCTCATGGGAATTCTGCTCCTGCCGAATATTGAGGACCCTGAAATGGTAGTACTTACTCTGGCGTACAAGCTCCTTCCTGGAGTTCTGGCAGCCATAGTACTCGTAGCTATCATGTCGGCTATCATGAGTACCGCTGACGCGCAGCTCATGCTCATGGGCACAATGCTCGGCCGTGACATCTATCAGAGATACATCAACAAAAATGCTACTGACAAGCAGCTGATGAACGTATCCAGAATCTGCATTCTGGCTGTAGGTGTAATATCCGTTATAATCGCGCTGATCCAGCCGCCTGGAGTATTCCAGATCGTTGTATTCTCGTTCAGTACGCTGGGATCATCGTTCCTGCCGTCCTATGTCGGCGCGGTATGGTGGAAACGCGGAAACACGACAGGATGTGTCGCTTCAATGATCTGCGGATGTATCATTTCGATCATCTGGGAAGCTGCGGGACTTGCGGGTCCTACAGGAATGCACACATTCTTCATCGGAGTTATCGTATCCATCGCCGCTTACATCATCGGATCGCTGATCGGCAAGCCTCCTACAAAGGAGATGCAGGATCTTATCGAGAGAGCAGCTTGCAAGACCAAGATCCCTGCAGGACTGGCTACAGCTAACTACAAGGACATCGCTCCTGAAACAAACGGCGTTCTCACTTTCCTGAAGGATTCTTCATACATGGAAGAGAGAGGATTCCAGCCGGTATAAACCTTAATGCAAAAGCAACATAGCTTATTTATGAACATGGCGCCGCGCCGATTGGTGCGGCGCCTGTTTTATGATATAATCGCGGTATGGAAATCAAATGCATGAAAAACGGGTTCAAGATGCAGGACGCATTTGAACGCCTTTACAAGAGAAGCAAACACTTCACCATTGAGAAGATGGATCTGCTGTTTTATCCGTATCTTCTGATGGATTTTGAAGTTAAGTACAGAGGCAAGCTGGAGAGACTTTCGGAGCACGTGCTCGTCATGTGCGACATGTGGAGGGGACAGTATTCAATGGCCCGTTCACGCGGTGAGTTCGTAATGACTGAGGTCGAGGAAGGGATGCTCATCCCGGCAAGAATCGACAAGATGAAGGCCATAAAGGACGCTCCGAGAACTGTCTACGGAGAGATTCAGAAGGCTAAGCGAGTGCTGAACATTCCGGACATAGAGTACGAGAGCGACGAACTGGTGTATAAACCGTTCTTCATCGTGGAGTGCCTCAACGATGACAAGGAAGTATTCCACATTCTTTTTGATGCTGTTACAGGCGATTTCAGCCTTCTTAACGCGTGAGGTGACAAATGGCAAAGCTTATTCCGCCTATAGGAAGGGTAGTTGGAGGAACCTATGACGGCAGCTTCATCTACTGGCTTCAGGAAAAGGACGAAACTGAATACTTCGCTGTAAGTCCGAGCGAAAGGCTGAGGATAGGTATTTTTGTCCGGCTTGAGGACAATCCCATCACATTTGAAGTCCGCGACGGCGACATAGCCAGAATCGAGACAAAAGACGAGGCATTTCTGCACGAGGACCTGGCTGTTTACACAAAGCACAGAGGCATGGTTTTCATGCGCGTGAACCGTCAGGCAGCGGATAAACTGAGGGGCATGGCGGATAAACTGAAGGACATGGCGGGGAAACCGGAAGAATAACAGAGATGAAACAGATAACCACTGATTACGTACAGAACATAATAATTCCAAGGCCTGCTGACATGCACAAAGGCCAGGCCGGCAGGGTGCTTATAATAGCCGGATCAAAAGGCATGGCAGGCGCTGCTGTGCTTGCTGCCAGAGGCACTCTCTATTCCGGCGCGGGACTCGTCAAGGTATCAGTGCCGGACGAGCTGTTCACGATACTGCAGATATCAGTTCCGGAAGCAATGTGCATAGACAGGGAAGAAGCCGCGAAGGCCGACCTGAACGTCTACGACGCAATCTGCATTGGTCCCGGAATCGGCACGGAAGAAGAGGCCATGTCGCTTCTTTACAGAGTACTGAATGACTACAGCGGGCAGCTTGTGATAGACGCGGACGGGATAAACTGCCTTTGCAGATACGGAGCGCTCAGTGAGATAAAAGATCGCGGCGGCGTTACGGTATTCACACCGCACCCGGGCGAAGCTGGCAGAATGCTCGAAAGCCTTGGGCTCGAATCGTACAGTAAGCTCGGCAGAGAGGGTACTGTGAAGACGCTGTCGAAAGCTACAGGAGCCATTGTGCTTCTCAAGGGTCCGCAGACGCTGATATCTGACGGCGCGGATACGTACATGAACCCTACAGGCAATCCCGGCATGGCTACGGGAGGAAGCGGAGACGTTCTCAGCGGAATCATAACGTCGCTTCTGGCTCAGAAGCATCTGACTGCGGATCCGCTTGACAGGGTCTGCGCCGCAGCGTTCCTGCACGGCGTGGCGGGCGATATCGCCGCGGAGAACATAGGCGAGTACGGAATGACTTCAGCGGACATAGCCGACGCGGTGGCATCGGCCTTCAACGCGCTGTAAATACCGAGTACAAACACGAAATAAATTGTGAAGAGTGCGTGATTTTCAAGGAACTTCTGTTGTAATGGAAGTTCCTTTGTTGTATACTATATCTTGTGATATAGCGAGTTTTTTTACGTATCTATAAACAATATTTGGAGGAAACCGGCG
>Ga0256407_10011411_pt1 | contig 12283 bp, 10 predicted proteins | sample RumenRJG_04DNA_FD_193489 | JGI IMG/M metagenome (GOLD analysis project Ga0256407, IMG submission 193489) | Bovine rumen microbial communities from Lethbridge, Alberta, Canada - RJG_04 | ecosystem: Host-associated > Mammals > Digestive system > Stomach > Rumen | place: Canada: Alberta... | reverse complement strand
AGCAGGGCTCAGCAAATTCTTCAGGACATTAAGGACACGATGGTGGTGAAAACCGAGAAACTGATGACCTACGGTTTTGTATGTATCTTCGTAGGTATCATGCTCTCTGTGTTCCAGCAGGCCGTAGGCATCAATGCCGTGCTCTACTACGCACCACGTATCTTTGGCGATATGGGAATGGACGATCCTATGATGCTGACCGTATTCATGGGTATCATCAATATCTCGTTCACGCTCGTTGCCGTGTTCACCGTTGAGAAGTGGGGCCGTAAGCCACTGCTCATCTCAGGTTCTCTGGGTATGGCATTAGGAGCCATCGGTGTTGCCCTAACATTCGGACATGAGGGTATGGGTATGCTGACCGCAGCCAGTCTGCTTGTCTATTCCGCTTCATTCATGTTCTCGTGGGGTCCCATCACCTGGGTGCTCATTGCAGAGATCTTCCCCAACACCATCCGTGGCGGTGCTGTGGCTATTGCCGTGGCTTTCCAGTGGATCTTCAACTTCATCGTCTCTTCGACCTTCGTGCCTATGTTCAACATGCACCTCACAGAAGGCGATGACTTCGGTCACTGGTTCACCTATGGCCTCTATGGTGTCATCTGTCTGCTGGCAGCCCTCTTTGTATGGAAGATGGTGCCCGAGACAAAGGGTAAGACACTGGAGGATATGACCAAACTGTGGAAAAACAGAAAGTAATAAAAAACTATAAAAACAAAAATCAATGAACTGGAATTCAACAGAATTTATATGGCTCGACTGGACAGTGCTCGCAGTCGGTCTGATTGGAGTGGTGGCAGCCGTATGGTATGCTATCTGGAAAGACAAGAAGGCTCAGAAGGGTGCAGACTCTTCTGCCTACCTTTTTGGTAAGGGAGAGCCTTGGTATGTAATCGGTATGGCTATCTTCGCAGCCAATATCGGTTCCGAGCATCTCGTGGGCCTGGCAGGTACAGGTGCCAAGAGTGGTGTAGGTATGGCTCACTGGGAGATGCAGGGATGGATGATCCTGATTCTCGGTTGGCTGTTCGTGCCTTTCTATCAGTTGATGATTAACAAGATGGGCAAGATTATCACCATGCCCGACTTCCTGAAGTTCCGTTATACCAAGGCCACAGGTTCTTGGCTCAGCATCATCACGCTGGTGGCTTACATCCTGACCAAGGTGAGTGTGACCGCTCTGACGGGTGGTATCTTCTTCAAGTACCTCTGGGGCCTGAACTTCTGGTATGGCGCTATCGGCCTGATCCTCATCACCGCCGTGTTTACCGTATTCGGAGGTATGAAAGGTGTGATGACACTGTCTACCATCCAGACACCTATTCTTATTATAGGTTCGTTCCTGGTGTTGTTCCTCGGACTGGCAGCCCTGGGCGGTGGCAGCATCGCAGAAGGCTGGACAAGCATGATGGACTACTGCGGACAACTGAATAACGGCTACGGCACCACCCACATGTTCCACTGGGAGGAAGGAGACAGTATGTTTGCCGAGTACCCAGGCTTCGTGGTGTTTATCGGAGCCTCTATCATCGGTTTCTGGTACTGGTGTACTGACCAGCACATCGTTCAGCGTGTATTGGGTCAGGTTCCTGGCGAGAGCAATGCCGAGGTGATGAAGCGTGCCCGTCGCGGTACTATCGCTGCCGGTTTCTTCAAGGTGCTCCCTTGCTTCATGTTCCTCATTCCTGGTATGATTGCCGCTGCTCTGGCAGAGAAGGGCACCTTCGACCTAAGCGAGACCGACGCTGCCTTCGCTATCATGGTTCAGCAAGTGCTGCCTGCTGGTGTGAAGGGTATCGTCACTATCGGTTTCATCTGCGCTCTGGTAGCATCTCTGGCTGCTTTCTTCAACAGTTGCGCCACCCTCTTCACCGAGGACTTCTATAAGCCTCTGAAGAAGGGCATGAGCGAGGCTCACTACGTGCTTGTAGGCCGTACCGCTACCGTTGTGGTTGTGATCCTCGGTTTCGCATGGTTGCCCATCATGATGGGTATGGACACCCTCTATAACTACCTGCAGGGCATCCAGTCACTGCTGGCTCCCGCCATGGTAGTGGTGTTCGCCTGCGGTATCTTGAGCAAGAAAGTGACGCCAAAGGCTGGTGAGTGGACCATGATCGTAGGCTTCCTTATCGGTATGCTCCGTCTGGTGACCAATGTCATCACCGACACTGGCCGTGCCACGATGGAAGGTGCCTTCTGGGATTATACCGCTTGGTTCTGGCAGACCAACTGGCTCGTCTTCGAGTGCTGGCTGCTGGTGTTCCTGCTTGTGTTCATCTACGCCATATCCATGTTCACCACCGCTCCTACTAAGGAACAGATTGATGCCATCACGTTCACCAAGGACTTCAAGGCTTCAATCAAGGAGAGTTGGGGTGCATTCGATATTATCGGTACACTGGTAGTCATTGGCCTCTGCGCTAGTTTCTACTATTATTTCTGGTAAGAACAGGACATGGCTTACTATAAAGAACATTCGCAAATCTTGGTATCGGTCGATGTGATCATCTTCGGTTTCGACGAACAGAAACTGAAGGTGCTCATTGGCCGACGCCAGATGGACCCTGGTCGTGGCGAGTGGAGCCTCTATGGAGGCTTCGTCGCCAATGACGAAAGTATTGACCATGCTGCAGAGCACACCTTGAAAAAACTCACGGGGCTGAGCAACCTGTACATGCGTCAGGTGGGTGCCTTCGGAGCCGTTGACCGTGACCCTGGCGAGCGCGTGATTTCCATCGCCTATTATGCCCTCATCAACGTGAAGGACTACGATGAGAAACTGCGCAAGGAGTACGGTCTGGAATGGATGGACATCAACAAGGTGCCCACGCTCTATTCCGACCATAACCTCATGATCGAACAGGCACTGAAGAAGATGCGCCAGAAGATCAAGACCGAACCCATCAGTTTCCGTCTGCTGCCGCAACTCTTCACCCTCACCCAACTGCAGCGTCTCTACGAGGCCGTCATTGGCGAGGAGGTGGACAAGCGTAACTTCCGCAAGCGTGTCAAGGATATGGACTTCATCGAGAAGACCAACCTCATCGACAAGAAGTCGTCGAAGCGTGGTGCATCCCTCTACCGCTTTAATAATAAGATGTATAAGGAAGATCCTAACTTTAAACTATAAATACTATGTTAGAAGAACTGAAACAGAAAGTATTCAAGGCCAACCTGGATCTGGTGAAGCAGGGACTGGTCATCTTTACCTGGGGCAACGTGTCGGGTATCGACCGTGAGAAAGGGCTCGTCGTCATCAAGCCCTCAGGTGTGAGTTACGACGAGATGAAGGCTGAGGACATGGTCGTTGTAGACCTGGAGAGCGGCAAGGTTGTTGAGGGCGACCTCAACCCCAGCAGCGACACCCCCACACACCTTGTATTATATAAGGCCTTCCCCAACATCCAGGGCGTGGTACACACCCACTCCACCTACGCTACGGCTTTTGCACAGGCAGGCAAGGACATCCCCAACATCGGCACCACACATGCCGACTACTTCTATAAGGATATCCCTTGCACACGCGACATGACCGAGGCAGAGGTAAAGGGACAATATGAACTGGAGACAGGCAATGTCATCGTGGACGAGATTCTGAACATCCGCAAAATCAATCCCGACCATACGCCTGCCGTGCTGGTGAAGAACCACGGTCCGTTCTCGTGGGGAACGTCTCCCGATAATGCCGTATATAATGCCAAGGTGATGGAGCAGTGTGCCAAGATGGCTTTCGTAGCCTTCTCGGTTAACCCAAACCTCACAATGAATCCACTGCTCATCGAGAAGCACTACATGCGCAAGCACGGACCTAACGCCTACTACGGCCAGAAGGGACAGAAACATTAAAATAAAAAGAATTATTAATTATTAACTAATAACACTAACGAATATGAAAGCTTTCGAAAATTTTGAAATTTGGTGGGTAACTGGCGCACAGCTTCTGTACGGAGGCGACGCTGTAGTTGCAGTTGATGGACACTCAAAGGAAATGGTTGACGGTCTGAACAAGAGCGGCAACATCCCCGTTAAGATAGTTTACAAGGGTACAGCCAACAGCTCAAAGGAAGTTGAGCAGGTAATGCTGGCTGCCAATAACGACGCTAAGTGTGTAGGTATCATCACATGGATGCACACTTTCTCACCTGCCAAGATGTGGATCAAGGGTCTGCAGCAGTTGCAGAAGCCTCTGCTCCACTTCCACACACAGTACAATGCCGAGATACCCTGGAGCGAGATCGACATGGACTTCATGAATCTGAACCAGAGTGCTCACGGCGATATCGAGTTCGGACACATCTGCACTCGTATGCGTATCGCACGCAAGGTGGTTTGCGGTTACTGGAAGGACGAGAAGGCTCAGAAGCAGATTGCCGTTTGGGCTCGTGTAGCAGCTGGTGTAGCTGATGCTCACAACGTACGCTGTCTGATGTTCGGTATGAACATGAACAACGTAGCCGTAACAGATGGCGACCGCGTAGAGTTTGAACAGCGTCTGGGTTATCACGTTGATTACTACCCAGTTTCATCGCTGATGGAGTACTTCAAGAAGGTAACTGATGCCGAGGCTGACGCTCTGGTTGAGGAGTACAAGAAACTCTACACCATCAAGATAGATGAGAGCGGTGAGCAGGTTTACTGGGAGAAGGTTAAGAATGCAGCTAAGGCAGAGATTGCACTGCGCCGCGTGCTGAAAGATGAGGGCGCTACTGCCTTCACCACCAACTTCGACGATCTAGGTGATGCAGACATCGATGCACCTGACTTCTGCGGATTCGACCAGATTCCTGGTCTGGCTTCACAGCGCCTGATGCAGGAGGGTTATGGTTTCGGTGCCGAGGGCGACTGGAAGACAGCTTGTCTGTATCGCACTCTGTGGATAATCCAGCAGGGCATGCCAACTGGTTGCTCATTCCTGGAAGACTACACTCTGAACTTCGCTGGTGACAAGAGTTCTTGTCTGCAGAGCCACATGCTCGAGATATGTCCGCTGATTGCTACCGACAAGCCAAAGCTCGAGGTACACTTCCTGGGTATCGGTATCCGTAAGCAGCAGACTGCCCGTCTGGTATTCACATCTAAGACTGGTGCTGGTATCAAGGCTACAGTTGTTGACCTTGGCAATCGTTTCCGTCTGATTAGTCAGGAGGTAGAGTGCATCGAGCCTCAGCCAATGCCAAAGCTGCCTGTAGCTTCTGCTCTGTGGGTTCCACAGCCCACGTTCGAGATTGGTGCTGCAGCTTGGATTCTGGCTGGTGGTACTCACCACAGTGCTTTCTCTTACGACATCAACGAGGAGTACTGGGAGGATTTTGCTGAGATGACCGGCATCGAGTATGTTCGCATCAACAAGCAGACAAACATCGCCGATTTCAAGCAGACACTCCGCAACAACGAGGTGTACTACATGCTGAATAAAGCACTGCGATAAGCAAATCGCAAATATGATTAGGAGCACTAAAAATGGGTGCTCCTAATTAAATTGAACAGGCAATGTAAATAGATAAAAATAGTAAATATAGTTCCTAAATAAAAAATTAATTGTATTTTTGCCGTCAATTATGGTACAAACAGATTCTATTTATTGGTATGGAATAACAGCAGCAGCTTATTTAGTTACCTGCTGGGTATTTTCTGTAGTAAGAGGTGTGCACAACTGTGGTACGCCCAAGGAGCGTAGAGCCTACATTTGGCCAGACCGCAAAATGCAAGTTATGATTTATCTATGCGGCACAGTTCTGTTGCCATATGTATTAAATCCACAAAATGAGGCAGCGTGGATTCTGATGAAATCATACTTTCCATGCACCTATTATTTTTACTGCGGAGCGCTGATTTTCTGCTTTTTTGGCACAGTAAAACAATGGAAAGTATGGAAAAAAGCCAATTTTATTGCAGCTATTATCACATTCTTAGCAATGGCACCGCTTATTGCCAATGCATGGTGGCCGTCAGGACTGCTTAGTCCAGAATTCGTCAAAGCATGGAACTATGTGGTGATAGTGGTAAGTATCATCATGATAGGCTATGCTAGTGTTGCTATGTGGCAAGTTATGAAATGGTTAAAAATAGCCCGCGAAGTAAACTATTCAAACCCAGAAGACTTTCCAACCGAATATGCACACCGCATGTGGTTAACCCCTATCATACTCACCCCATTTTTATGGCCAGCTTTCATCACCGACTCACCAAAAGTCATGGCAATTATGTGTATTCCATTAGCCATATTCAATATAGCCTTATTGTTGAACGTGATGCCTGTATGGCGCCGTGCTGCAATTCTTACTGAAGTTGATGAAGATGAAGCAGAGGCAGTCCCCTACGAAAACGATGAATTAGCAGAGGAACGTAACAACAGAATAGCCACAGAAATAGAGAAGTTTGTAAATACAGAAGCTGCTTATCTTGATTCACATCTTGTACTGGAGCAGGTTGTAGAACGTTGCAACTTTAGTCGCAGATATGTTTCAAACGTGCTTACTGAACGTTTCGGTGGATTCTCCGACTATGTTAATGGTTTACGTCTCAACTACTTCGAGCAATATAAAGCACAACATCCAAATTCTACGGATGAAAGTGCTGCAGAGGCAAGTGGTTTCACCTCATATAAAGCGTATCTTAAAGCAAAAGAACGCTTACCGCAAAAATAATAATCAAAACTAATACAATATTATGACAGCAAAACAAGTTATTGAGGCCGGTAAGGCCATCTTGGGAATCGAATTCGGTTCTACAAGAATCAAGGCTGTCCTCATCGACGAGGACAATAAGCCCATCGCACAGGGCTCACACGAGTGGGAGAATCAGTTAGTAGACGGTCTGTGGACCTACTCTACTGAGGCCGTTTGGTATGGTCTGCAGGACTGCTATGCTGAGCTCCGCAAGGATGTTCAGAAGCAGTACGACTGCGAGATCGAATCGCTGGCAGCTATCGGCTTCAGTGCTATGATGCACGGCTATATGGCATTCAACGAGAAGCAGGAAATCCTGGTTCCATTCCGTACATGGCGTAACACCAACACAGGCAAAGCAGCTGCCGAGCTGTCTAAGCTCTTCAACTACAACATCCCTCTGCGCTGGAGTATCTCGCACCTGTATCAGTGCATTCTCGACAACGAGGAGCACGTTTCTGACATCAAGTATCTCACCACTCTGGCTGGTTATGTACACTGGCAGGTAACAGGTCAGTTCGTACTGGGTGTTGGCGATGCATCAGGTATGATTCCTGTTGACCCGAAGACCAAGACTTACGATGCCACAATGGTAAAGAAGTTCGACGAGCTCATCGCTCCAAATGGATTCTCTTGGAAGCTACTCGACATTCTGCCAAAGAGTCTGAATGCTGGTGAGAATGCTGGTTTCCTCACTCCCGAGGGTGCTAAGAAGCTCGACGTCAGCGGCCACCTGAAGGCAGGCATCCCCGTATGTCCTCCTGAGGGCGATGCTGGTACAGGTATGGTTGCCACCAACGCTGTTAAGCAGCGCACTGGTAATGTATCAGCTGGTACATCTTCGTTCTCAATGATTGTACTTGAGAAGGAGCTGAGCAAGCCTTACGAGATGATTGATATGGTTACTACACCTGATGGTAGTCTAGTAGCTATGGTTCACTGCAACAACTGCACCAGCGATATCAACGCTTGGGTAGGCCTGTTCAAGGAATATCAGCAGTTGCTGGGTGTACCCGTTGATATGAACGAGCTCTATGGAAAACTGTTCAACGAGGCCCTGAAGGGTGATACCGACTGCGGCGGACTGATGGCCTACAACTATGTATCAGGCGAGCCTGTAACTGGTTTGGCTGAGGGCCGTCCAATGTTCGTACGCTCTGCCGGCGACAAGTTCAACCTGGCTAACTTTATGCGTGCCCACCTGTATGGTGCAATCGGTGTGCTTAAGATTGGTAACGATATCCTGCTGAAGGAAGAGAAGATCAAGGTTGACCGCATCACTGGTCATGGCGGTTACTTCAAGACAGCCGGTGTAGGTCAGCGTATGCTGGCTGCCGCCCTCAACTCTCCTATCTCTGTGATGGAGACTGCAGGCGAAGGCGGTGCCTGGGGTATAGCTCTGCTGGCTGGATACCTTATTAATAATAATGGAAAGAATCTGGCCGACTATCTGGAGGACGTAGTATTCGCTGGCAACACTGGCGTATCTATCGCTCCTACAGCCGAGGATGTAGCTGGTTTCGAGAAGTATATCGAGAACTACAAGCGTTGTCTCCCAATTGAGCAGGCCGCTGTAGATAATAAGTAATGTGTATATGAAGAAAGTATTTATAGCAACTATCGCAGTAGCATTTGCCATCACGGTAAATGCCGCTGACCCTGTGAAGGCTACCATTCATGCTGATAAGGCCGGTGCCAAGATCAACAAGGAGATTTATGGTCAGTTCTCTGAGCACCTGGGATCATGTATCTACGGTGGTCTTTGGGTTGGCGAAGGTTCACAGATTCCTAACATCAATGGCTATCGTAAGGATGTGTTCGAGGCACTTAAGGCCCTGAAAATTCCCGTACTGCGCTGGCCAGGCGGATGTTTTGCCGACGACTATCACTGGATGGACGGTATCGGTCCAAAGTCACAGCGTCCCTCTCTGCGTAACAACAACTGGGGTGGTACTATCGAGGACAACTCATTTGGTACACACGAGTTTCTGAATCTCTGTGAGATGCTGGATTGCGAGCCATACATCAGTGGTAACGTAGGTTCAGGTACTGTTAAGGAGATGGCCCAGTGGGTTGAGTATATGACCAGCGATGGCGATACACCAATGGCCCGTCTGCGTCGTCAGAATGGCCGCGACAAGGCTTGGAAGGTTAAGTACTTCGGTATCGGTAACGAGGCTTGGGGTTGCGGTGGTAACATGACACCACAATACTACTCTGATGAGTTCCGTAAGTTCAACACCTACCTGCGTGATCAGGGCGAAAACCACCTGTATCGCATCGCATCAGGTGCTAGCGACTATGACTACGACTGGACCAATATATGCATGGATAAGATTGGCGACCGCATGCAGGGTATTTCTCTGCACTACTACACTTGCACAGGTTGGAGTGGTCCCAAGGGTTCTGCCACCAAGTTTGATACTGACCAGTACTACTGGGCTCTGGGCAAGTGCCTTGAGATCGAAGAGGTTATCAAGAAGCACAAGGCCATCATGGATAAGAAGGATCCTAAGGGCAAGATTGGTCTGCTAGTAGATGAGTGGGGTACATGGTGGGACGAAGAGCCCGGCACAATCCCAGGTCACCTGTATCAGCAGAACGCCCTGCGCGATGCATTCGTAGCAGCTCTCAGCCTCAACGTATTCCACAAGTACACCGACCGTGTAAAGATGGCTAACATCGCTCAGGTGGTTAACGTACTGCAGTCAATGATTCTGACCGATCAGGAAGGAACAGGCCACATGGTTCTTACCCCAACCTACTGGGTATTCCAGATGTACACCCCATTCCAGGAGGCGACCTATCTGCCAGTTGATCTTGAGAGTGAGACCATCCAGTGCAGCACAGAGTACTTCAAGGAGAAACAGAAGACTGCCGACAACACCACACGTCCTTGCCCACTGCTCTCTGCATCTGCAGCAAAGACTACCGACGGCGGCATCGTTCTAGCTCTTACCAATGTAAGTCTGGATAAGGCTCAGACAGTTGACTTCAACCTTGAGGGCTACAATGCCAAGACTGTAAGTGGCCGCATCCTTACATCTAAGAATGTTGCCGACTTCAACGACTTCACCCATCCTAACGTAGTTGCTCCTAAGGAGTACAAGGACGCAAAACTTAAGAAGAACGTCCTTTCGGTTAAGATACCAGCCAAGTCGATTATAGTTCTGAACATCAAGTAATAAAAATAAATCCTCGCCAATTGGCGGGGATTTATTATTTTGGTTCTACGTGTACTGCGATATGGGTTTCGGGACCGTAGTGCTGTCTTAACACATCCTCTACCTCCGAAGCCTTGTCATGTGCCTCGCATAGCGTAATATTACCATCCATCAGTATATGCAACTCGATAGCGTAGTGGTTGCCTAGTCGTCGTGTACGCAAATCGTGCGGTTCGTCTACCCCCTGCACCGATGCAGCCAGTTGCAATATCTCGTCCTCTACCGCATCAGGCAGCGACTGCTCCATCAGGTCGCCAATGCCATTTCGCAGCAGATCTACTGACACCTTTATGATAAACATACCTACGATGATTGATGCCACAGGGTCGAGCACTGTCCACCGCTGTCCCAGAAATATTGCTCCGCCTATGCCGATGGCAGTACCTATGGATGACAACGCATCGCTACGATGATGCCACGCATTGGCCTCAACAGCCTGAGAATTAAGTTTGTGGGCTTTAATCATCGAATAGTGATACACAGCCTCCTTAAGCACTATCGATAGCAATGCAGCCCACAGAGCCAAAAGGCCAGGAGCCTCAAGTTCCTCGCCTTGTGCCCAGGAAATAATCTTGGTCAGTCCACTATATACAATGCCTACGGCAACTATCAGCAGAGCCACACCTATAATAGTCATTGCCAATGTTTCGTATTTGCCGTGACCATAGTCGTGCGACTTATCCTTGGGTTTGCCGCTGATGTGTACAAACACCAGCACAATGATGTCAGTCACAAAGTCAGACAGCGAGTGCACTGCATCGGCTACCATAGCAGCACTGTACCCCACTATACCGGCCACAAACTTAAAGAGCAGCAGTATCACGTTTACTGCTCCTCCCACCATAGTAACCTTATATATCTCCTTATTTCTTTCCATCACGTTGCATTTACATTACTTATATATAATATAACAATCCCCGCCCCAAAGATAAAGGGACGGGGAATTATTATTTCCTTTCAGGTCAGAAGCATGTATTACTTCTTCTCCTCAGGTGCTGCAGGAGCCTCTGTTGCAGGAGCAGCGGCAGGAGCAGCAGCATCCTTCTGCTGACTAGCACCGAAGCCAGGCAGATTGTTAGGATTGGTTGCTGGAGCCTGGTAGTTCTCCATTACAGAGCTCTCGTTACCAGCCTGTGGAGCTACATAAGCGCAGCATACGCTAACCAATACCATGAAACCAGCGAGGAACCAAGTGGCCTTCTCGATGAAGTCGGTAGTCTTGCGAACACCGCCAATCTGGTTATAACCTGAGAACTGAGAAGCCAAACCGCCTCCCTTTGACTCCTGGATGAGCACAATGCCAATCATAAGCAGTGCAGCAACCACAATGAGAATTACAAATAATGTGTACATTTTTTTACTTATTTTTTTTATTACTATTTACTATCAATTTCTCTAAGAAACGTATCTGATCTGCAAAGTAAGCATTTTTTTTCGGATTTTCCAAACTTAATCGCCTAATAATTTCTAATGCTTTCGAATATCTGCCTTGTTTTATATAAATTCGTGCCAATGTTTCGGTAAAAAACTCATTTCCAACCTCATTTTCGTTATTTTCGGGCTCAAGTCGGGGCTCTGGACGAAACTCTGGAGTATCGTTCAACTGGAACTTACCTTTGTCATCATTTATGAACGAATCTATAAGGTCTTGTCCGAACATTTGTGGTATCTCACCCGGCATCTTCTGAGGCTCCTCTGGTTCCACCTCAAGCAGGTACGAAACATAATCAACAGCGGCATCGGCTGGCGTAGGTTTGCGCTTGGGTTTCTGTGCATCAGGCTTTGAGTCTTCGGGTATCTGATCAAGAAAATTGTCGATAAGAGCAGTTGTACGATCAGAAGCCGACTCGTTTTGGGGCGCAGGTTTAGCTACCTTGGCCATTGGGCGATACTCATAATGTCTGCCTTCTATCATATTGAATAGCACTCGGCGATCGGTAATATATGCCGAAGCACGACGCAGTTCCTCGTCGAATGTAGCATCGTGCAGCAGATACAGATTCTGTAGCATCAGCAGGCGGGCTGTCTGGAAATAAGGGTATAGAGCCAACAGCGATCGCAACTCGTAGAGCGTGTCGCGGTCCATCCTTTCAGGATGCTGTATCAGTTCTGTTATTCTCTCCATAAATGGTTTACCAGTTGGCTACGGCTTTGTTGAATATCTGATCGCAGAGGTCCTTTACCATCTGTGTCACGAGTTCTTCCTGAACGCTGTTGAGCGACTGGGTAGTCTCGTAACTCTGTGATGCCGAAAACTGCTGCTCGAAATCTTGTTCGTGTCTCTTATTATTGGTGAATCTTACGTTTACCGTCATCGTGAGCTCGGTCATAGCCGAATACCCCTCGGCACTCACCGCCTTGTTTCGCTGCTCGTAGCGTACTATCTCA
>Ga0256407_10011409_pt1 | contig 12284 bp, 12 predicted proteins | sample RumenRJG_04DNA_FD_193489 | JGI IMG/M metagenome (GOLD analysis project Ga0256407, IMG submission 193489) | Bovine rumen microbial communities from Lethbridge, Alberta, Canada - RJG_04 | ecosystem: Host-associated > Mammals > Digestive system > Stomach > Rumen | place: Canada: Alberta... | reverse complement strand
TTCAATACTGCCACCCTGTCGTATATCAATCCGTTGATCGTGAAGGTAGGCGAACCTCTCGGCACCTTCTATGGCTATCGTTTCAAGGGCATCATTCAGTCGGATGAGGATCTGAGCCAACTGCCCACACAGACCATCTCGGTGGTTGAGCCTGGTAACCCCAAGTTTGAGGATGTCAATGGCGATGGGGCCGTCAACGAGCAGGATCGTGTCGTGTTGGGCAATATCCAGCCCAAGTTTACCTATGGCTTCAATACCAAGTTCACCTATAAGAACCTCGACTTCTTCCTGAGTCTGAGTGGCAGTTATGGCAACAAACTCTTCAATGCCCTTGCTTGTCGTCTGGACCGTGGTAACGGCTACTACTATAACCCGTTGGAAGAGGTGGCCGACCGTTGGACCCCCACCAATCCCAGCAACACCATCCAGAAGGCTGCCACGGCTACCAGTATCTATGCTGATGACCGCTTTGTTGAAGATGCTTCTTACCTGAAGTTCCGCAATATCCAGTTGGGTTACACAGTGCCTCTGAAGTTGATCACTCCCGATTCGAAGGTTCGCTTCTACGTATCGCTCCAGAACTTCTTCACTATCACGGGTTACAATGGTTACGACCCCGAGGCCAACCGTAACGGTATCGATGAAACAAGTGCTCTCTATCAGGGCGTTGACTATGGTGCTTACCCCACCGCCAAGACCGTCCTCTTTGGAATTAACTTCACATTTTAGTTTGTAGTTTATAATTAATAGTTTATAGTTATGATTACCAAAATATACAAAAGAACAGCCCATCGCCTGGCACTATTCACTATTCTCTATTCACTATTTACTGTATTAGTGAGTTGCGCCGACCTGGACCAGACATCCATCAGTTCGATAGACAAGGACAACTTCTATCAGAGTAAGAACGATATAGAGACAGCCATCAACGGCATCTATCAGGAATTTACGGTTAACGGCATGTATGGTATCTGGAACAACCAGACCATCTATCTTCAGGATCTGCAGACCGATTACGTCCGTGCTGGAGCCCAGACAAACTCGGCTCATATCCGTGAAGTTGCCAACTTCGCCGTTCAACCCACTAACCTCTTTGTGGTGAATGCCTGGGAGGCTCACTATACAGCTATCAACCGTGCCAATGTAGTTATTGACAAGGTGACGACAGCCGATTGGCTCGATGAGCAGTCGAAACAGAACTACATCGCTGAGGCACGTTTCCTCAGGGCCTACACTTATTTTAACCTCGTGCGTTACTTCGGTGGAGTACCCCTCGTACTTCATGACGGTGAGGGAGAAGGCGCTTCACGCAACACGGTGGATGAGGTGTATGAGCAGATTGTTTCCGATTTCACAGCTGCCGAACAGTTGCCCGCCAACTATACCACCCTCGACAGCAAGGCTTCTTCACTGGGTGCATCGGCACTGCTATCCAAGGTCTATCTCGTATGGGCCCAGACCAGCAGCGAGAAAGGTAAGGCCAATCAGAACGCCTACTATCAGAAGGCCGTCGACTATGCCCAGAAGGTCATCGACTCTGGCAAGTATCGCCTGCTCGACAAGTTCATCGACATCTGGTCGGTGGATAAGAAGAACGGTCCGGAGCACATCTTCACCTTCGAGCACGACCGCACTGTGAATGCCAACATCACTGGTCACTGTGTGTTTGCCACCAACTGGAGTGATACCGAACCTGTGCTGATAGCTACCAGCGATCGTTACTATACCGAGATGGATCCCAAGGATCAGCGTCGCGACGGCTCATGGGCCAAGAGCATCATCAACCCTAACACCGGTACTGACTTCGTGTTCACCATCCCCCGCTTCCGTAAGTACATCGACTCGCTCAACTTCGCTAATCCTGCTTCGTCAGGTAATGCTGCAGGGCAGTCCACCAACTCGGTCGTAATCCGCTACGGTGAGGTACTATTGATTAAGGCTGAGGCCGAGAACGAACTCAACGGTCCTACGCCTGCCGCTTACGATGCCATCAACCAGATCCGTCGTCGTGCCTACTGGAGCCCATATCTCAACATCCAGAATGAACCCTCCGACGGTTCACCCCTGGAACTGAGTGGGTTGACAAAGGAGCAGTTCCGTCAGGCTGTCCGCGATGAGCGTTGGAAGGAGTTCATTCTCGAGGGTCAGCGCTGGTTCGATCTCGTCCGCTGGCATATCCTTGTGAAACATGTGAAAGAGAATTCTCCTGCCTCAGAGCCATTGAAGATCCAGAATGTCTCAAAGCGCAACTACCTGTTGCCATTGCCTCAGGATCAGATAATCCTGAACCCGAATCTCACGCAGAACTGGGGCTATAGTGGAGAAAGTGGCGATGGCCCATACGACAGTTCTTTTGAATAAACAACAATTCAACATAATAATCATTAATCAATTAAACATTTAAACATTATGAAGACAATTAGTAAACAAACCCTTCGCAGCCTTCTGCTCGTAGCAGTGGCAGCAACCACATTCAGTGCAAACGTATCAGCACAGAGTTATGACAACTACAACAAGCGCGAACTGCTATTGCAGGTACTCGACCAGAGTCGCCCCAACGACTACGTGCCAGTATTCTTCAACATCCATTTCCCTGACAAGTTTGGTTATAAGGCCGTGAAGTCACACATCGACTGGTTCCGTTCTACACATGTCGATTTTGTGAATGTTAAGTATGAGTATGTGCCTGATCAGGTAGAGATCAAGAGTCCTGCTGACTGGAAGAAAATAAAACAAGTAACGCCCGAGCAGTGGGCAGAGCAAATTCAGGTGGTTCACGAACTGGCTCGTGAGTTGAAGAATGAGGCCTTCATCATCCCTACCGTATATTCTCCTTTGGCTCTGCTCAATCAGGCCGCAGGCACCTGGTCTGCCAGCGATCCTAAAGCAGCCAAGCAGCAGTTGTTTGAGATTATCAAGAAGGATCCTGAGGCCGTAAAGCCTGCCCTGGAGGCACTCACCAAGAGTCTGGTCTATTATATCCGTGAGGCTCGTAAGGCTGGTGCTGATGGCTTCTACATCTCAAGCCAGGGTGGCGACCTCGACTCCTTCGGAGGTAAACTCTTCCGTGATCTCATCAAGCCTTACGATAAGCAACTCTCTGATGCAGCCAACGAGGTGGCTCCCTTCAATATCCTCCACGTCTGCGAGGGTGGTGGTCATTTCTCTGCCGACTCATTCAACGACTACCTCGACTATCCCGGCAGCATTGTCAACGTACCTTATCATGAGTTCAAGGGCAAGGCGCTGACCACCCAACAGGTGGCAAAACTCTTCGATCGTCCTGTGCTCGGAGGACTGCCCCGTCAGAGCAAGATCTATACTGGTACCCTTGAGGAGGCCAAGGCCGAGGTGGACGAGATCCTGAAGAATGCTCCTGCCAACTTCATCCTCGGAGCTGACGACTCAGTGCCCAATGACTCTGATCCAGAGAAGCTCCGTGCCCTGGTGGACTATGTTCACTCATGGCGTCAGACACATACGAATTAAGATCTTGCAATCTTTCCATTGGTCGGGTGGCGAAGTTTTTATGACTTTGCCCCCGATCTTTCAAAAATAAATCGTATTTTTAACTTCGTTGAAATTACTCACGTTCGGAAAAAATCAAATAAATTTGTTTTTTCACTCACTTATTCGTAATTTTGCAGCGATGAAGACAACTGTGATTTGGATTGGCGCACTGATAATAGGTGCGATATTGGGTTTACTCGGGCTTGGATGGCTCGACGAGGTGATGAATTTTGTGGCTACGGTCTATACCCGTCTGTTCCAGTTGTTGGCAGTGCCGACGATTGTACTGGCAGTGATGACCACCTTCGCCACCTTTGGTTCCAAAGGTTCAGGTAGGATTTTCGGTCGTACACTGATATATACCCTGTTGACCACCTTTGCGGCCGCTGCTGTCGGTGCCATCCTCTACGTGTTGATAGCCCCGGGAAATCTTCCTGTAGGGACAGCGCTTGACTGTTGTGGAGTCGCTGCTGCCCAAGGACCTGATGTCACCTATTCGGATCATATCATCAGCATCATCCCCAATAACATCGTGAAGCCATTCCTTGAAGGTAATGTCCTGTCGCTGCTGTTGTTGGCCTTTGCCATCGGTTTCGGTCTCTCGAAACTCCCTGAGTCGGAAAACAAGAGTGCTGTTGTGAAGTTCTTGTTGGGACTTCAGGAACTTCTCTTCCTGTTGATACGTGGGTTGATATGGACCTTGCCTTTGGGTATCATCGCTTTCGCTGCGCAGTTGTCTGCCCAGGTCTCTGCCGGTGTCGTAGCCGATTCCATTGGAAAATACGTGTTGGTGGTGCTTGGTGGCAATGTCATCCAGTTCTTCGTCGTACTGCCTCTGTTCCTATTGGTGCGTGGCCTGAATCCGCTTCATGTGTTGAGTAAGATGACGCCAGCCGTACTGATGGCGCTCTTCACCAAGAGCAGTGCTGCCACCCTGCCCGTCACGATGGATACTGCCGAGAACCGTCTGGGCATCAGCAGCAAGGTAGCGCGCTTCGTACTTCCCATCTGCACCACCATCAATATGAACGGTTGTGCAGCCTTTATCCTCGTCACCTCGCTTTTCGTGATGCAGAATGGCGGCACTCCTCTCACCTGGAGTACTATCCTGTTGTGGATCCTTATCTCTGTGGTGTCGGCTGTCGGTAATGCAGGTGTGCCTATGGGCTGTTACTTCCTCACGCTCTCCCTGATGTCGGGTATCGGTGCCCCAGTGGCCGTCTTAGGCGTCATCCTACCTATCTATACGATTATCGACATGATTGAAACCGCCGAGAACGTTTGGTCCGACTCCTGCGTTTCAGCCATGGTAGACAAAGATCTCACATAATGATTGTTAATATCCGAGGTTTTCACCTACCAGCACAACGACATGGCGGCCTCGTGGTGAGTTCCTGAGGAAATGGACGTAGTTGCAGATGGATTCCGGTGAGTTGCAGTTATGGCACACACCATCCGTCTGACAAGGAGTCTTGATGTCAAAGCGCGCTGCGTTGATGGGCGATGCTGTGCTGCGTGCCCTGGCGAGAGCTGCCTCCACGTTCTGGGCGACCTTGTTCAAACCGATGACGAAGATGACTTTCTTCGGTCCCCATGTGATGGCAGCCACACGGTTCCCGTTGCCATCGATGTTCACGATGACGCCGTCCTCAGAGATGGCATTGGCGCTGGATAGATAGACATCTGTCGAGAAAGCCCTGAGATACATCTCCTGTTTCTCCTCCGGAGTCTCAACGAGATCACGGTCGAGCACCTCCAGCGTGCCACGATCCTTGAGATATTGCGGAATACCCAGGTCGCGGACAGTCATCGTGCCGCCCCATGTCACACTACTTCCGTCCTCAATCAGTTCGGAAACTTTCTTCACGGCCTCTTCTGCCGTCGCACAATAGAAACCTTCTATGTGGCGACGCTTCAGGTTCTTGATAATCGTCTGAGCCAGACGCTCATTTCTTTGTTCCAGTGGTGTCATGTTACAATCTAATTAAGTTGATCATTCTATTTTCGCAAATTATCTTTGCAAAGTTACAAATATTTTAGGAATTATTGCAAAATTAGCAACGATATTTAGAAATGATAGTGTGCAATGATAAAAAAGACATGAAAATGATGGCATTATTGATTATTATATGTATCTTTGCAAGCAGAAAGAAACAATAACTATCAAAATCGGAAATTATGAAGAGATTATCATTGGCTATCATGTTTGTGATCTGTACGTTGGCAATGACGGCACAGGATGCTATCCGTGTAAACTATCAGGGTGCCAAGCCCACGATCAGCGATTTTATTACAGCCTATCTTACACCTACCTATGGTGAAGACGGTGAGTGCGACAGCGAAGCCATGAATGGCATCCGTAATGCCTGGGAACGCCATCGCAAGGGACTTAAACAGCAGGAAGGTGATACCTTCACGCTTGATGTCAAGAACGGCTTTGCTGTTTATGAATATAAGTATTTTGAAGGTGCATGTGAGTTCATGACAAGAATCGAGATGTGCCTTTGGAATGAGGCTGACGGGAAACACAAGCTCTTTGCTTACAACCACATGTTCTACAGGGATGGCCAGTACTATCCAGGTCAGTATGATGGTTTGACTTTCATGCGCTACAACAATGCCACTAAGACAATGAAGTATCACTCAGATGCGGGTGTACAGGCTGTTTACGAGGCAAAATCCCCTAGTGTCGAGTGTTCATTTGCCCTGCCTCGTTCTGGTAAAGATATCATCGTGACTTTGTGGAATGAAAACGGGAAGAAGACCCAGAAGACATTGAAATGGAACGGTCACGGATTCCTTGCCCCAAGTTTATGATTCATTCTAAAATGGAACAACAATAAAACTGAACAATAGCTTATGAAAATGAGAAAGACTATTTTCGCCGTTCTCGTGCTGATGGCACTGACGGCATGTAAAAATGTGAAGGAGAATCTTATTTCTTTTCTTTACCGTGAACGCTTTTGATCTTCATACCTAACTTACCAGGCAGAATAGCATTGAGCGTGACACCAACGATGGCTGAGAGCGCCAGACCGGAGAAGTGGATGGGGCCGATGCTCACGTTATCGTCTGCACCATATTTAACGCCGATGGCAATCACCAGGATCAAGGCTGCCACAAACACATTGCGCGACGAATTGAAATCAACACTATCTTCTATTAGATTGCGAACACCCACAGCCGAAATCATACCGTAGAGAATCAGACTCACACCACCAATCGTAGCAGCTGGCATCAAGCCAATCAAACAGGCAAACTTAGGACAGAATGACAACAGGATGGCGAAGCAGGCTGCCAAACGGATGACAGCGGGGTCGAACACCTTTGTCAGATTCAATACACCAGTATTCTCTCCATACGTGGTATTGGCAGGGGCTCCAAAGAGCGATGCCAGAGCCGTAGCCAGTCCGTCGCCCATCAGCGTACGATGCAGACCGGGCTCCTTTAGGAAGTCCTTGCCTACAGTAGAAGAGATGGCGCACATATCACCGATATGCTCCATGATGGTAGCGATGGCGATGGGCATGATGGCAATGATAGTAGAGATGAGGAAAGTGGTGTCCAGATTGTCAAAGACTGCCAATGCGGTCTGCTCTCTGCTGAATGGCAATCCAATCCATGCGGCCTCGCTCAAGGATGAGAAATCCACCTCGCCCATTACCACGGCCGTCGTATAGCTGACCACCACCCCCAACAGGATAGGAATAATTCTGATGATGCCCTTACCACACACACTGGCAAGGATGACCGTTGCCAGCGCCACGATGGCCAATAGCCAGTTGGTGGTACAATTCTGGATCGCACTACCCGAGAGCACCAGACCGATGGCGATAATCATAGGTCCTGTCACCAGAGGAGGGAAGAATCGCAGCATCTTCTCGATGCCGAATGACTTGATAAGACCAGCCATCACGAAATAGCATAGTCCGGCAAAGAACACGCCGATGCAAGCATAGTCCAAGGCCAGTGTCTCCGTCATTCCCTGCTCTACGCCCAAGGCCTTCACAGACATATAGCCGCCCAGAAAGGCAAACGAGGATCCCAGGAATGCAGGCACCTGCAACTTGCTGACTAAATGAAAGACCAGTGTGCCAATACCTGCAAACAGCAAGGTTGACGACACAGAAAGACCAGTTAGCACAGGCACCAATACGGTGGCACCAAACATGGCAAACAAATGTTGAACACCCAGGATGATGTACTTTGGCATGCCCAGTTCTCTGGCATCGGTGATACCTTCTTTCTCTTCAATTTGGTTCATCTGTTATTATATTTATATTCAATAATTCTTCTTAAATCTTGGTGCAAAAATACAAAAAAACGGAGAATTATTACTATATTTGTCCCAAGTTTATGATTAATTAATAAGGGACATTTAACGATGAAGCACTATCTGAAGACTTTGGAGGAAACCATCCGCCAGCAATGGGACCAGAAATCACTATGTGACTACGAGGGCGACTCATTTACGTATGCAGATGTGGCAACAAGCATTGAGCAGTTCCGGATCTTTCTTGTTGAGGCCGGTATTACTAAGCGTAGCAAGATCGCTATCTGTGCGCGGAACTGTGCCCGTTGGGCTATGATCTTCTGGGACATCAATGTCAACGAATGTGTGGCAGTACCCCTCCTGGCCGATTTCCACCCCAACAGCATCACCACCTTCACACACCACTCCGATAGCGTGCTGCTTTTCACCGACAAGGAGATTTGGGACAAACTCAATCCCGGGCAGATGCCCAACCTCAGGGCTGCCATCAACGTGAAGGACCGTTCGATGCTATGGCACCGCGATGAGTTGGTGGCTGAGGCATGGGAGAATCGCGAGAAGGCTTTCGCACAGAAACATCCTACAGGTTTTACGAGGGCACAGGTTTCCTATCCCTCGGACAATATGGACAAACTGGCCATCATCAACTACACCTCTGGAACGACCGGCAATCCCAAGGGTGTCATGCTTACCTATGGTGCCATTTCAGACACCGATGCGTTCAGCAACAGCCATTTCCCCAACCAGCCCGGTGAGACCGTTGTATCCATGCTCCCTATGGCCCACATGTACGGACTGGCTATCGAGTTCATCCATCCCAATGTAGATGGAGTGACGGTCTATTTCCTTGGCAAGACACCCTCGCCCACAACGCTGCTGAAAGCCATGCAGGAGGTGAAGCCCTATATGGTGGTAACGGTGCCGCTGGTAATGGAGAAGGTGTACGCCAATTCCATCAAGCCCGCCCTCGACAAGATGAAATGGCTGATGGCCATACCCCAGGCACGCAAGGCGATCTACAAACTCGTCCGCAAGAAGGTGTTGACAGCCTTTGGCGGTCAGGTACGCGGCTTCATCATGGGCGGTGCTGCCTTGAAGCCCGAGGCAGAAGAGTGTTTCAGTAAGATACACCTGCCTTATACGGTGGGCTATGGCATGACCGAAGCCTGCCCGTTGCTGGGTTTTGAATGGTGTACGGAGTTTGTGCCTGGTTCCTGTGGCAAGCCCGTCCACGATCTTCGCATCAATTCCGACGATCCAAGGAACGTCCCAGGGGAAATACAAGTACGGGGCGCCAACCTTACCATCGGCTATTACAAGAATCCCGAAGCCAATGCCGCCGCGTTTACCGACGACGGATGGTTCCGTACAGGCGACCTGGGTCTGTTGGACGAAAACAACAACATATTCATCCGAGGCCGCATCAAGTCGATGATCCTCAACTCTTCCGGTCAGAACATCTATCCCGAAGAATTGGAGGCTGTGTTGTCTGGCTGCCCATACGTGAGCGAATCGCTGGTAGTAGAGCGAAAGGGTAGGTTAGTGGCTTTGGTATATCCTGAGATACCCGATGACCTGGACATCAGCAAACGTTCGGAGATCCCCGAACTCATCCGCACCACCGCCAACAAGTCACTTCCCGTTTATAGTAAGATCAACGAAGTGGCATTTGTTGACGAGCCCTTCGAGAAGACCCCGAAAATGAGTATCAAACGCTATTTGTATCGATAAGGTATGCAAACTACAGTAAAACTAATGGCATTGCTTTTGCTGCTATTGATTCCAAACAACATTCAGGCAGAGCAAAAACCTTGGGAGCATGGAAGGTTACAGGTATGTGGATTCCACCTGGGCCTACAAACCCACGAAACCTGTCATTGGCGATGAACCCATCTATGAAGGAATTCCCAAAGGGCTTCACAATCCTAATGAGGGTATATGGCAGGCCTGTGATGTGCGTCGTTATGCCTATTGGAGTGTGTTTGCAGGCAGTTGCGGGCACACCTATGGCCATAATGCCATCATGCAGTTCTACTGACTTATCTTGGCCAGTATGACAACAAAATACTCAAATACCGCCCCCAGAAAACTGGAGACGGTATCGAGGATGGCGTACTCATTGCTATAGACGCATCGAAAAACTATCTTTCTTGAATGGATATGGCCGTCCTCGGACGGCTTTTTTATTCCATCAACAAATCTGCCTCAATGTCGCTGATTTTTTCCGTCGGCTCGTAACGCTTCAGTACGCGTCCGTCGCGAGAGATAAGGAATTTAGTGAAGTTCCATTTGATATCGGACTTCTTGTCGTAATCGGCATCTTGCTTACGCATCATCTCGTCCATAAACTTGCCTTGTTGGTTGCTCGTGTCAAAACCGCCAAAGCCCTTCTGTGCTTTCAAGAAGGTGTAGAGCGGATGCTCGTTGGCTCCATTCACCTCAATCTTATCGAACTGTGGAAACTGGATGTCGAAGTTGGCCGTGCAGAACGAGTGAATCTCTTGAATGGAACCAGGAGCCTGTTCGCCAAACTGGTTGCAAGGGAAATCGAGAATCTCAAAGCCGTCCTTAGCATACTTCTCGTATAGTACCTCCAGTTCCTTGTACTGAGGTGTGAATCCGCATCGCGTCGCGGTGTTCACAATCAGGAGCACCTTACCTTTGTACTCTGCGAGCGACACGTCCTTTCCCGTATCGTCCTTCACTGTAAAATCATACACACTTTGCGCTGAGACGGTCAGCACACCCATCATTGCCATAAGGCAGAATAACACTTTTCTCATAATCATATAGTTTTTGCGAATATCATTTGCAAAGTTACGAATAATTGTGGATTCTTCGTGTTTTTTTCTCAAGAATTAAGAATTAATATGAAAACTTTATGTTCTTTCAAAAAAACTTTGTAACTTTGTAGCGCAATTCTGAAAAGAGTCGCCCGTAAAGGTTCGCTTAGCCGCGATTAATTGGGAACGAAAAGGTCCACTTTGTGAACCGGGTGAGAATCCCCGACTGTCCCGCAGCAGTGAACTCCATTATGGCTCCTAAGCATAAACGCCATTGTCGCTTAGATGAGAAGGCGCTTGGGAGTGGAGAAAAGTCTGAAGACCAGCCTTTTTCGGTAACATGCCAAACGACCCTCGATGTAAGGGCGTGCGGCGCAATTCAAATTTTTGTGGGATTATGAAACATGAGTCAATTGTCGTCGTGTACGACAGCTGTCAGGCTATTGCTGAGGAAATAGCCGACAAATTGGGTGCTGAGATTATCAGCGTCCAGAGTATGAATGTCAGGCAGATCGAGAACAGCCAGAGTCTTGTTCTTGCCGTCGAGTTTCAGAATGGTGGTCATCTGTCTCCGCATTGGCAGTACGCCACTCAGTTGTTCCGTGGCACCAGCCTGAGCGGCAAGAACCTTGCTGTCATGGTGGCTCTTGGCAACAGGCATGACAACGGCATCTATGCCGATGCTTTCTGCCGCGAACTCAAGGAGAACGGGGCTCACATCGTTGGCGACTATCTTTATGCAGGTTCTCCTAAGTCCAATCTCAACAATTGGATCTGCGCCATATCACCTAACTTATAAAACCATTACTATTATGCAGTACATCTTTATCGTAGCCCTCGAATTCGTCCTGGCTTTCACAGGCGTCGCCCTGCTTATCAGATACTACAATCACAAGGCATAGATTAGGACTTCAAGCCTTTCCCTTAAACGTATATCCGATACCCTCAACGGCTGCGCGGATGGCCTCTTCGGTAGCGGAGCCTTTGATGGTGAGGGTGTTGGCAGAGGCACTGGCCTTGGCCTTCTCTACGCCTGGCAGATCCTCGACGGCGTGGACTACAGCTGCCTCACAATGGCTGCAATGCATATCCTCGACACGATAGACGGTCACGTCGGGGTCTAACGGCTTTTTAGTAGTAAACTTGCTGAAAAACTTCATCATAAGAGCAAATAATATTAATAATGTTAATACTGTAGCACAAATAATCTTGAATGTACTTGGCATGGTTGATTCTCCCATGCAGCAAGCATCCTGGGCAGCGATGGAGAAGTTGATCCCGGTAGCATTGAGCAACAGACCGAATAGGACAGCGAAACCCACGATGGTCATCAGATAGATAGAGGTGAAACGGCGCCCCATCGACTTATGAACCACGAGGATAGAGGCGAGATTAACCGCAGGGCCTGCCATCAGCATCACCAGTGCCGCTCCTGGCGATAGACCTTTCATCATCAATGCCGCCGCCACAGGGATGCTACCTGTCGAACAAATGTACATTGGCACGGCGATGACCAGTATGACTAGCATCTGTAACAGCGGCTGACTGCCGAAACTGAGGAAGAATTCATCAGGCACTGCGACCTGAATCAATGCAGCAACAATAAGTCCGATAAGCAGTCGCAGGCCGATATCGCGAAGCATATCGTAATAGGCATACTTCAGCACGCGCCAGATTCTATTTCCTTTTTCAACCTGACATGAGCAGTTGTCGATGTC
>Ga0256407_10011408_pt1 | contig 12285 bp, 8 predicted proteins | sample RumenRJG_04DNA_FD_193489 | JGI IMG/M metagenome (GOLD analysis project Ga0256407, IMG submission 193489) | Bovine rumen microbial communities from Lethbridge, Alberta, Canada - RJG_04 | ecosystem: Host-associated > Mammals > Digestive system > Stomach > Rumen | place: Canada: Alberta | collected... | reverse complement strand
GTATCAAATTGAGGAACTTTATTATTTTCTTTTTGAGGAATTTGAGATGTTTGAGTTTGAGGAACTTCATTTGTTTCTTTATAAGGAATTTCATTTGTTTCTTTATATGGAACTTCATTTGTTTCTTTATATGGAACTTCTTTTGTTTCTGTATCAATAACTTTTGAAGTATCTTTTTGTTGATTTGTAATTACTTTTTTTTCTGTTTCATATTCTTTTGAATCTGAAATTTGTTGATTATCAAAAACTGGACTTTGTATTTGCTCTGGCTCTAATGGAGTTGGAAATTTATCTAATTGAAGAGTTCCTTCTTGTGGTTTTCCTTCAATTAAATTGTTTATTGTTTTTGTTAAATTATTGAAATTTGTTTCAATTGTTGAAAATTTTTTATCTGAATTTAAAATATGAGTATTTAATTTTGAATCTAAGTTTTTAAGATAAGTTTGCATTTCTAAACCATTTTTACAAAGGGATTTTAAAATATCCTTCAACATTTCAAATTGAAATAGTTGATCTAAATTATACTGTTTTCCATTACATGCATACATTTTTTATTAAAATTATTAAAAAAAACCGATTAAAGTTATTCTAATTATTTAAAAAAAATAAAATTTTTTAAAAAAATATCAATTTTATTTTATAACAATTTAAAATTTATCTTCATTGCATTAAAAATGATAAAATAATCATTATATTTAATTTTTTTTTGGAAGTTTAGATGAAGATTTCTTTCTTCTTAAAGAATTTCATCTTCTAAGAATTATATTTCAAATTAAAAATATTTGAACAATTCGCTCACTTCATTCTTAGTATTTTTTTTTCTTTCTATCATTTGAATAATTTATTCCAAATAAAATAAATAATATAATAGTATGAGCAACCATACCAATATTGAAAAAAACCTAAAAGAAAATAAAATATTTTCATTTCAATATATTAAATCAAATAAATAAATTTTCAAAAAAAAATAATTTTCTCATTAAAAATAATATTAAATATTATATAAAAAACCAAAATAAAAAATTATAAACATAATAAATTTAATTTTCCTTCTTCCAAAGCTTGTTTAGTAAATTCAGCAGCTCCAGTAACACCTAATTCTTCATTAATAATAATATAAACAGGAATCCTTTCAAGGAATTTATCTAATCCAGCTTTATTAATTAAATTTTTAATAAAAATATCATTTTTTTTCATATAATTTGCAAGTGCAGCAGAAACTCCTCCAAATAAATAAATTCCTCCAAAAGGTAAAGTAAGTAATGAAATATTTCCAGCAATTGAACCATATAATTCAATAAAAAAATCAATTGTTCTTTTACATAAGGAACATTTATTATTTATACAATTTTCAATTATTTTATTATTACAATCTATAATTTTTTTACCATCATTTTCAGAATTTAAAACATCATTCATTAAATTTTTATCAATATCATTTTCATTTATTTTTTCTTCTTCTTTAATACTTAAAAAAAATTTATATATTCTAGTAATAGAACTTCCACAACATGCCATTTCCCAACTTGGTTTTGGAAAGCCTATTTTTTCAATTAAAAATTGTTTATAATCATTTTGTAATTTAGTACAAGGAGCAAAATCTTGTTGCCCTCCTTCAGAAGAATATACAGAATAATATTTATTATAAGGTGTTTTTGTTAAATATCCCATTCCTAAACCTGTTCCAGCACCAATCATTGCTTTTGTTTGATTTGATTCTGATTTAATATTTGGATTTAAATGAATGTAATCAACACCTTCTACAAATTTTTTATTTTGAATTGCATAACCATTTATATTAAAATCATTTAAATACATTAAATGATCTACTCCTATTTTTTTTGCCATTTCTGAACCTGAAGTTCCATTCAATAATGGGAATTGATATGAAACAATTACTCTATTGTTAATAATTGCTCCTGGAATACCTAAAACTGCCATTTTAGGTTCACAATTTTCAGATTTTAAATATTTTAAATATTCTTTTAATATTTCTTCTAAATTATTTTTAAATTCAAGTGATTTGTATATTTTAATATGAAGATTTTTTATATTTGTTGATTCTTCTTTTGTATTGATTTTTATTAAACTTAAACGACAATTTGTTCCTCCAATATCTCCAATTACTACTGGAACTAATTCAGATTCCATTTATATTATATAATATATTAATAATGTAAATAAAATTAATTTGTTTAACTTTTAAATATTATATTATTATACTATTTATTACTATTATTCTATATTTTTATCCAAATAAATTTCCATAATTTTTTTTGGAACCAGTATTTTGATTTTTGATATTTTCTTTTTGAACTGGTGGTGGATTACTTATTGTAGATTTAATTGGAGGTTGAATTGGCTGTTCTTTTTTAAATGAAGAATTTGAGGCAATTGATTTAGGTTCTTTATTAATTTTTTCTAAATTTGTCCCAGGGTGAATATCACTATCATTAATATCAATTTTCATTACAGTCATTAAATCAGGATCTCTTCTAATAACCTTTTGTGCATTTCTCATAACTTTTATTAATTCTGTTAAATCTCTTCTTCTTTCTGCAATATGTTCTGGTTCACTTAATAATCCTACCATTTCATTTGATTTATATAATTGATTATATAATTCTATTTGCATATTATCTTCTATTTCTTTTACTAAATTATTTCCTATTATTTTAGGAATACTATCTCTTAAATTTCTTACAATTAATTTGAAATATGCTTCAATTCTATTTCTAATTTCCTTAATAAAAATATTTTTAGCATCATTTTGTTCATATTTATTATTGTTATTATTCATATTATTTTGATTATTTCCTGTATTATTTTGATCATTTTTATTTTGATTTTTAGGAATGAAAGTAGTGAAATTATCTAAATATTCATAATCATTAGTAAATAAATAATTAATTTCCATATCAACAACAGAATCAACAATATATTTACATTTGTCTTTTACTTCAACTAAGAAATTATTAATAAAATCTCCCATATCATTAATAATTTGAGGAAATCTTGCAAATGTTCTTTCTAAAATTTTACCTGATAAAAAGTCCAAATATTGATAAACTTCAGCAAAACATTCTTCAATTGGTTCTTTTAATCTTTCTAATTGAGGTTTTAATAAATATGTGAAAGCATCAACAGAAGGAAAACCTGGAATAGAATCACCTTCATGAATAGTTAAAGCATAATTAATATTTTCATCAGTGTATCCTGCTGTAGCTTTAAAATCTCCTGTGAATTCTTCTAATAATTTTTTATATAAAATTTTAATTTTATATCCTCCTTCATCTTTAAGAAATGCTAATCTTTTATTATCATATTTTCCCTTTAAAACATTTCTAAATATATCACAATATTCATTTAACATTGTCCATAATAAACTCATTTTCCCTGCATCATCAATTGGCATTGGATTACCTAATGAAGCTAATTCATCTTCTGCTTGTTTCATTCTATCATTAATAGCTTTTATAATTCTTGGTAAATTATCTCTAATAATTTTAAAATAAATTTTAGTTAATTTTTGAATTAAAATATCAGTACCTAAATAACCTTGAGGCATATTTTTATATACAGGATGACTTCTGAAAAATTCTTTTTCTTTTTTAACCATTTCAGACATAGGTAATTTATTAACTAAATCTTGTTTACTTCTATTTTTAACTCCAACATAACCTAATTTAAGTGGAATTTCTTCATTCATTAAAGCTTTCCTAGCATCAGTTCCAGCATCCATAATATCTAATTTAGTTAATACTCCAATAGTTCTAACTCCACCCGTATCAATTTCTTTAGCCAATTTAAGACCATCTGAAGTAGCAATATCACTATTAGCTGCAATAACACATAAAATAATAGTTAATGGATCAGATACATATCTCTTAGCCATATTCTTTGTAATTTCTTCAATATTTTTAGGTTGATCACCAACAGGAACTCTTGTAACACCAGGTAAATCAACTAAAGTTAAATCAGGACAAGTTTGACTATAAACATTTAATATAATTGGTTTATCTACAATATTTTTATCTTTAGCACATACTTCATCTGTTAAAGCTTCAATTGTTTCTCTTACTTTATTAAAATCTGTAAATTTTTGTCCTTTTCTTTCTTCAAAAATTGCCCATGGCTCACCATGATTAATATGACACAGACGAAGTTCTAATGGACGACGTGTAACTACACCATCTCCTCTTGGTAAAAAATCCAAACCAACTATTGATTCTAGCACTGAAGATTTTCCTGATGATTGAGTTCCTAAGGAACAGATACGTGGAAGTTTTATGTATTCATTAACACCACAATCACGTAGCTGATCAATTAAGTTTATTAGTTTTCTAAGTTTTTGAAATAGGATATTATCTTTCTCATCTGATGTATCTTTCCCTGACATTTTTTAAATATATTAATTTTTATTTTTTTGATTATTTATTTTTTTATGATATAGAAATAAATGTATATTATCAATTTTATTTATTTGAGATTTTTGAATATTAAAATAATATGTTATATTATATCAATTTATAAAAATTATCATTAAATAAATTCTCCAAAATTAATTTTTATTATAAACTAAAATAATATAAATATGTTCATATAAATAAATTATTTTTTTATATTGAATTCATTCAATTAATTTAATTTTTAATTGTATATATAAAAAAGCAATTTTAACTCAATTTATTAATACATTTAATTATTTAATATAGAAATTAATAAATATTCCTATTATTTTATTTTTTTAATTTTTATTTTATTAAATGAACTTTTAGCATCTTTCTTTTCTTTTTTATCTTTTATAATTATTTTAAAAGCTGAAAATGGTTTTCTTGAATCATTTTTTCCAATAATTGAAGTACCATTATTTATTACAGATTTATCTACAAAAAAATTAATTCCACTATTAAATTTAATTGATCCAAGTGGCTGATTCTTCTTTACAAAAGCAGTTCTAAACGAATTTATATTATTATTGGTATTATCTTTTTCTTTTTCTTCATTATTATTTATATTTTTATCAATAATTTCTTCAATAACATCAGATTTATGTTTAGAACATTCTTTTTTTGTTTTAGGCTTTTCAGAAGCAATTATTTGAATTTTAGACTTTTTCTCATGAATTATTTCATTTTTCTTATCATCATCATCTTTTAATATTTTATTAACCTCATTTTCCATTTTATTTTGTTTTTTCTTAATAGGTGAATTATATATTTTTTCATCAAATTTAGCAACAATATCATGTGATAAAATATTATGAGAATGATTCCATAAAACAATACTTATTCCACTTAATGTACTATCAATATTTGCATTATTATTATTACAAATAGGATTATTTCTTATATCAAGATATTCTAAATTTGACATTGAAGCAAGAAATGATAAATTATCAATCTCAGAAATATTATTTTTACTTATATTTAACTTATTTAATTTTGTACACATATCAATATCAAGTAAATCAGATACTTCATTATCTTCAATATCTAAAATTTGTAATTTTTGTAAACATATTATACCATTTATACTTTTTAAATGACAATTTTTCATTTGTAAACATTCAATATTATTAAAATTTGTTCCAATATCATTAAAAGAAAGAATATTAGAATTATTTAATTTTAATAATACTAATTCAGGAAGAAAAGCTCCAAATTGATTTAATAGTCCATAATCATTTGTAATAATAATTGAAAGTTTTTTTAAATTACTTAATTCTTCTTCTGGTATATTTAAATATTTACTTAAAACAAATTTAACTAAATTTTTATCTCCTGAAAGAAATGATGATTCATTTTTATTTTCTATTATTTCTTTCATAAAATTTTGAAAATTTTTTAAAACTGATTCATTTGTGTCATTGATTTTTACTATATTATTTTCATCTGATATTTTAATAAGTGGTGTGATTGGACGTCCTCTCATTATATATATTTTATTTTAATATATAAAAATTTTTTAAAAATATAATATTTATTTTTATTTATTGTTTCCTTTTTTAACATAATCTCTATAATTATATTTATTATTTCTATTTATTACATTCTTATATCTTTCATTTTCATATTCTTGTTTTTTATCATTTTTACCTTTAATTAATTGATGCTTATTATATCCATAAATATTATTATTATGCTTTGATGGATAATAATTCATTTTTTCAATAATAACATTTTTCTTTTTATTATTTTGTTTATATGGAATATTTTTTTCATTTATTATATTAAAATCATTATTTAAATTATGTTGATGATAATTTCTATTAACATTTATATAATGATTTGAATATGGATTATTATTTATCATTCTTTGATTATATTTATTATTTGGATTACCAGTAGAAGGTCTATTTATATTATTATTATGTTGTTTCATATTATTATTTTTATTTATATATGCTCTTCTATTTGCTGGAGTACTTGAAACTGCTCTTGTTGGTTTCTTATTATTATTATTATTTATATTTATATTTAAATTAACTTTATTTACTTTATTTTTCTTATTCAAACTATCATTATTTATTACATTACTTCCTGTCTTTGGACGAGTTTTTTTAATATTTCCTTTTCTTAAATTATGTTTATTATTATTTTCAATGTTAATATTCATATTATAATCATGATATTTATTATAATTTGGAGTTGCTAAATTTGGTGTTCTTGGATAATAAATTTCATTTGGATTATTTTTATTTATATTAATCATTACTTGATTATCTTTTTTTATATTTTTATTTTTTTTATTACCTTCATTTTTAATATTTTTCTTATCAAATATTGCATATTGTCTATTATTATTTTGTAATCCTTGATGTTTTTTATTATATAATTCATATGGTTGTGGATGACTATTTTTATGAATAATTCTTCCTTCATTTTCATTATTATATTTTATTCCCTTATTTTCATTTTCTTTTAAAAATCCTTTCATAGTTTCATATTCATCATTCATTAACATTTCCTCTCTTTGATTTTTCTTATATCTTTTCATAGGTAATTTCCTATTAATTTCTCTTAAATTTTTAGGCATTTTAATAGTCTTAATTAAATAAGCCTTTTCTTCATTTAAAAAACTTTTATTACTCCCATATTCTTTTTTAATATGTCTTAATATAATATCACTTTTTAACAATTGAGAACTACTAGGTCTTTTCTCAGGTTTTAAAACAAGCATCATAGAAACAATTTTTTTTAAATCTTCACTATAAAAATTATTTATAGGTTGATAAACACCTTTTTGAATATTTTTAGATAAATTATTAATAGAAGTTCCTCTAAAAGGAGGTAATAACATTCATAATTCATAAATTATACAACCAATACTCCAAATATCACTTTTATAATCATATGATTTATCCATCCAAATTTCTGGTGATGCATAATATGGTGTTCCTATTTGAGTATATGCAATTCCCATTTCTGCAATTTTTGATACATTTAAATCACCAATTTTAATAGTACCATCTTTCATTAAAAATAAATTTGCACTTTTTAAATCTCTATGCATAATTTTATTTTCATGTAAATAATTAATTCCTTCTAATATTTGAATTAAATAATCCCATATAACATCTTCTCTAAATATTAAACCATTTTTTAAATTGTATTTTATTTTCTTTGATAAATCACCATCATTTGCATATTCCATTACAATATTTAAAGTTCTTGTTATTTCATCAAAAAATGCTTCATTGTAACCAATAATATTTTTATGATTTAATGATGCTAAAATTCTTATTTCATTTAATGCATTTTCTTTTTCTTTTTCATCTAATTGAATTATTTTTACTCTTTTCATTGCATATTCTTGTCCATCTATATTTCTTTTTACTAAATAAACTGAGCCAAATGCTCCTTTTCCTAATTCTTCTTTTATTGTAAAATCACTTAATGGCATTTTTTTTTTTTAAAAATAATTTTTATTTTTTAGTTCATAATTTTTTATTTTAATAATGAAGGAAAAGGAGGAAAAAATTATTATTGATAATTTAGGTGATTTATTAAAAATTCCTTTTTCAAAATTAAGTCATGCAAAATTCTCAAATTTCTCTGGAAAATATTTTGAAAAAATATATAAAGATACTATTACTTTAATAGAAAATGAATGTTTTAATAATAATAAAATTCAAATAAATTCAGAAAATAATTCTGAGATAAATAATAGTAAAGATATATCAAATAATAATTCATTAATCAATATTAATGTTACAAATAATAATTTAAATAAGGAAGAGAATTTAAATTTTAATATAATAAATATAAATAATGAAAGTAATGAAGATATGAATAATAATATTTTGAATAAAGGAGATTTTCCTTTAAAAAAAATTACATTTGAAATTAATTACAAAACAAAATTTGGAGAAGAAATTGGAATTTTAGGTAATATTGAATATTTAGGAAATTGGAATACTAATAAAGTTTTTAAATTAAAATGGGCAAATGAGAATTTATGGGTTGGTTCTATTCATATAAATGAAGATAATTTAATTGATTTTTCTTTTGAGTTCAAATTTATCTTACTTTATCATAATAAAATTATAAAATGGCAAAGTGGAATTAATAATATATTTTCTTTTAATGATATCTATCAAAAATTAATTCTACAAAAAAATGGGAAATATAGTAAATATTCATATAAATATCTTGATGAGGAATTAATTTTAAATTGTAAGTGGGTATAATAATAAAATAAAAATTTAATAATTATTAAAAATATAATATTATATATAAAAAATCAATTTATTTTGATTTAAATATTAATTTTTAATAAAACAATTTTTTTAACAAAAGCAAGTATTTTTTTCTTCCTCATTTAAATTATTTCCTGAAATACTATTTAATTTAACATTAAATTCAGGGTTGTTTTTTAAAATATCTTTATTTAAATTAACTAATAATTCATTAATATTTGATGAATTATTTAAAGCAGAAATTTCATAAAATTGGTAATTATGTAATTTAGCAAATTCTTCTCCTTTTTCTCTAGAAATTACTCTTTTATCTTCATTATCACATTTATTACCAATTATATAAATTACACAATCATCAGAAATTGAATTATTTTTAATATCGTTTATCCAAAAATCTAATTTATCAAAAGAATCTTGATTTGTTATATCATATAGTATCAATGCACCAACTGAATTTTTATAATAATTTGTAATTACTGCATGATATTTTTCTTGACCAGCAGTATCCCAAAGTTGTGCTTTTACTTTTCTATTTTCTATTTCTAATTCTTTTACTTTAAAATCAACACCAATTGTTGGTTCAATTTGATTATCAATTCCTTCTTCCATTAAAGCCATTAATAAAGTAGATTTCCCTGTCCCAGAATTTCCAACAATAATAATTTTATTTAGTATTTCTCTAAATAATAAAATAATAAAATAATATACTCTTTATCCATTAATCAAATTATAACTATTTTAAAATTTTAAATATTAATAAAAAGAATAAAATACATTTAAACATTTTATTTTTTATAATCTAAAATTGGATATGTAATATTATACAACATATAAGAAACAATAAGTAAAGAACCAATAATATCAGTTAAAAAAATTGGTTCTTTTAAAAAAATAGCTCCAAAAATAAAAACAAAAACTAATTTCATATAAGAAACAGCAGCACTTTTAGATAAATCAACAATTTTAATTCCCATATTAAATAAAACATTACCACAATAAAAACCAAATGAATGTCCCATACTTCCAATAATATAACCAAAACAATATGGACATCCTTCAAATAAAATATAAATAAAAGAATAAAAAAGAGTACTTAATCCAACATAAAATAATTGAGATGTTACTGGTATTTTATTTTTTGCTAATATCTTATTTGCAATACTAATAAATGAACCAAATAAAACATTTATAAATGAACATGTTATTCCAATTAATGTACCAGTTGAAAAGAATGGTTTTTCATTTTGATCCAATTTTTCTGTTTTACTTCCACTTGATGAATTTACTTTTCTTTCATTTAATATTATTATAAAGGCACCTAATAAACAAATTGCTGTTCCTATAATATATCTAAAGTGAAATTTTTCTTTTAAAATTAATGCAGATAATATTATTAAAAAAATTGGATTTAATGTGGATATTATTTGACTTGTTGATACTCTTAAATACCAAACTCCTACAACAAATAAAGCTACTGAAAAAAAGTTTAAATTTGTACGAATAAAAAAACAAAATTTTAAATCAATTTCATGCCATCTTAATATATGTTCATTTTTATAAAATGATACACAAGTTGCTATAGTTAAAATCATTATTCCTCTAAAGAATAAAAAAGGAATTGTTCTAAAATATTCTGAATATCTTCTTTGTACCCATTTTAAATATACTGAATTTGTACCCCAACAAAAATGTGCCATTAAAACATATAAAATTCCTAATTTTTCATTTTTATAATATTGCTTTATGGAATCTGATGTTGATTTTCTTTCAAATTTATTTAAAAAATCATCCTTTAAATTATTTGTAATATTATTTTCTTGGTCCTCAATTGCATTTGGATAATATCCATTTGCTGTAATAGTTGAACGAAGAGATTCAACTCTTGTAAATGATTTATTTATATCTTCATATTCATTTTCCATTATTATATATATTCATTCCTAAGTTACTTTAAGTATATTTTAAAATTATATTTAATCAATTATTAAATTAAAATGTATTAAATTTAAAAATAAGTTCTATAATTAAATATAATATAACATTTTTTTTAATTGTATTTATATATTATTAAAATTAAATATATTTAAAACTATTGTAAAATTTAAATCTAAATTATTTTAAAATAAATTTAAGAAATAAGTCAAAAAAAAAAATAAAAAAATTATTAATAAATGATAAATTATTCAAAAAAAAATGTTAGACTCAACTAAAAAAAATTCAAAAGAAGAACAAGAATACTCTAAATTAAAACAATCAGAAAACCCAAATACAATATCAATGCCAATGCCACTAAAACTAAATAAAGTAAAAGACCGTCTCTTAATCCTTTCTCCAACAGTTCGTGCAGGTTTAGAAAGAGAATGTAATAAAACAGATTTTTACAGAGAAGGAGAAAAATTTATAGGAAAAGGAGGATTTGGTGAAGTTTGGAAAGTAATACATAAAAAAACAAATTTAACATACGTAATAAAAGTAATAGACAAAATAAGTATATACGAACAAAAATTAGTAGATCAAATGAATAGAGAAATTGAAATGATGTATAAATTAAATCATCCTCATGTAATGAAATTAGTAAATCATTTTGAAGATGATGATAAATTTTATATGATAATGCCATATGCTGCAAAAGGACAATTATATTCTTTATTAAGAAGACAAGTAAGATTTGATCAAAGAACAACAGCACAGTATATGAGAGAAACAATAGAAGCAGTAAGATATTTACATTCATTTTCACCTAAAATAATTCATCGTGATATTAAACCAGAAAATTTATTATTAGATGAAAATTATAGAATTAAATTAAGTGATTTTGGTTGGGCAAATTATCAAGAAGAAAATCAATTAAGAAAAACTTTCTGTGGTACACCAGAATATCTTTCACCTGAAATGATAAGAAAAACTGGTCATAATTACTTAGTTGATATTTGGACTTTGGGTGTTTTATTATTTGAATTATTAGCTGGTTATGCTCCATTTACAGGAGCAAATCAAAGTGAATTATTTATGAATATTAAAAAATTAAAAATTAATTGGCCTATTGATTTTCCTCCTTTAGCAAAAAATTTAGTTACTAAAATTTTGAAGTTAAATCCTAAAGAAAGATTATCTATTGAAGAAATTAGTAATCATACTTGGTTTGAAAAAAATCCTCCTTTAAGACCTGTTCTTACTAATTATTTAACTGATGAAAAAGAAATTTTAGAAAGTCATTTAATTAATGTTTCTCCTGATTCTGTTAAAGAAGAAATTAAAGATATTGTTAATCCAAATAAAAAAAGAAAATTTTCTACTTTGAGAACTAGGAAAATGTCTTATAATAATTCTGAATTTAAAGATATTGTTAGTCAATTACAGAAAGATTATGATGTTATTAAAAAAGAAAATGAAGAGTTGATTAATAAAAATAAAATTTATGAAATTGAAAATAATTTGATTAAAACTGAAATTATGGAAATTAAAGATTCTAAAAATGAAGAAGAAAGTGAAGAAATTAAAAAGTTAAAAGAAGAAATTGAGAAAAATAAAATTTTATTAAATGAAAAAGAAAATCAATTAAATGAAAAAAAAAAAAAAAAAAA
>Ga0256407_10011402_pt1 | contig 12288 bp, 8 predicted proteins | sample RumenRJG_04DNA_FD_193489 | JGI IMG/M metagenome (GOLD analysis project Ga0256407, IMG submission 193489) | Bovine rumen microbial communities from Lethbridge, Alberta, Canada - RJG_04 | ecosystem: Host-associated > Mammals > Digestive system > Stomach > Rumen | place: Canada: Alberta | collected... | reverse complement strand
AAAATAAAATAAAAAAAAAAAAATTAAAAAAAAAAAAATGACAAACATAGTTCATACATCTTTAAACTACAAACCAATAACTTCAGATGGTTTAATTCAAAAAAAATTAGTAATAGAAGGATTTGGTCCATATCCAGGTAAAGGAATGGAAGTAGTAGTAAATTACTATTGTGAAACAGAAGACGAAAGACAATTAGATAATACAAACATATTAAAAGAACCTTATATTTTCACAATAGGAAAATTATCAGTAATTCCAGGATTAGAAATTTCAATTAAATCAATGAAAATGGGAGAAAGAAGTGTATTTAAAATTGCACCTGAATATACTTTTTTTTCAGAAGAAAAATTTAAAAATTGTGATTTAACACTTTTAAATAATTTAAAAAATGAAAGTTTTAAAGTTGATATTCCAAATAAAGAAAAATATACTAAAGAAGATCTTTTAAAAATGGAATTAAAAGATGCTAAAAAATATCAAAATATTTATTATGAAATTGAATTAGTTAAATTTGATAAACCAAGACCAAAAAAAAATCAATTAGAACCAAAAGAAAGAATTGAACAAGCACGTCAATTAAAATTAGAAGGGAATGATTTATTTAAAGAAAAAAGATTACAAGAAGCAATAATTAAATATAAAGATGCAAGAGAATATTTAACACAAATGCCTAATCAATTTATTAATGATGAATATAAAACACTTCAACATAGTTTAACTTTAAATATTACTAATTGTTATATTAATTTGAAAAATTATAATTATGGTTTAAAGAATATTTCTGAGAATTTTATTTTTGAAAAAAATCCTAAAGTTTTTTATTTTAAATCTTTATGTCAAATGCATTTAGGTGATTTTGAAAATTCATATAATAATTTATTAGAATTACAAAAAGTTTTAAATAATGAGAAAGAAATGAAAAAATTTTTTGATGATTATTATAAATTTAAAGAAGAAACTTTAAATAATGAAAAAAATAATTCTAAAAAAGGAATTATGGGAATGTATAAAGATCTTTCTAGTGAAAATAATAATTTTGCTTTACCTAAATTTAATGGTGATGATAATACACTTTTTTATTTTGATTTTTTAATTAATAATGATGAGGCAAATCCAAATAAAATTAAATTTGAAATTTTCCATTTTACTGAAAATAAAATTAAAAGTCTTTTTAATGAATTAAAAAAAATTATTGAAGAAAAGAAAATAAAAGATAAAATAATTCAATTTGATTATAGAGAAAAAAAAGAAAATTTGATATTAATTGAAAATTTAGAAAATGTTATTATTAATGATTTTGAGTCATTTAATATTTTTTCTCCTAATGAAAATGTACTTTTAATTTTACATAAATTAGAAAATGGAAATTTAAATTTGGAAATTTCTACAGAAAAATTAAGTGAAAAACCAATTAAAAATAATTTAGTTATTGGAAGAAGTTTTTATAATTTTAATTCATTAAAAAATTTAAATACTAATAAATTATTTGGAGAATTAAAAATAACAGATTGTGATTTTAGTTATAATTATTAAAAATAAATTTTTTTAATATTTTGAAATTTAAAATGTCTTTATAATATTTTTTTCATTTATTTATATTCAATTTATCAATTTTTTATTTTATCATTGATTTATAAAATTTATTTTTAATAATACTCAAAAATTTACCATTTTCTCATAAATTATTTTTTAATTATCAATTGCCTGATTTAAAATCAATAATCTACTATTCTGAAAAGAACCTAATTGATAAGGAATAAAAAGTTCAATACAATCTTTTGCAGGCACAATTTCATTATTTCCAAATTTTCTTTTAATAGGTTCAATAATTAAATTTACATATTTTTTAATATTATCTTTGGAATAAATTTTACATAATTCTTCTAATTCATTTTTCATATTATTTTCATCTTCATTTTCAAAAACAATTTTAGTTAGAGTAAAAGTATAAAAAGTAATATATTTTTCTAAATAATTTACAAGCATATATTTCGTTAAATTGGGACAAATAAATTTAAAAATATCATATAATGTTTTTTCAATATTTTCATCATCGTGATTTATAAAAGGAAATAAATATAAAATTACAGAATAATAATTATTATTTTTATCTAGTTCTGATAGAAATTGATTAAAGAATGCAGAGTGATATTTTTTTAATTTATTTTCATTTGAATGATCATATAATTTTGGAATTATTTCTGAAATTATTTCTTTTTTTCTTATTCCTTGTTGGATTCTATATTTTACTATAAAATTCAATAGTCTATTATAATTATAATATAATAATTTTAAATGATCATCTTTAAAAATGGAACATATATAATCTTCTGTATATAACATATTTGAGTTTCCGCAACATTGTCCCATTATTTTTTAAATAAATAATAATTTTTTATATGTTTATGACATTTTTTATCCAAAAATTTGAGAATGGATTTTTATTATATAATATTATTTTAATATTTTTTATTAAATTATTTATGAAACATTAATTACTAATCTTATATTAATTTTTTTAATTTAATTATATCAGCAATTATGTTCAAAAATAATTTATCATTATGAAAATTATATTTATTTAATTTATTTATATTTTTAATTTAAATAAATTTATTTCCTTTTTCAAAACGATTATTCTTAAATCAGAAAATATAAATTAAAATAAAAACAAATTTTGAATATTAAAAAACAAAAAATATTTTTTTAAAAATTTAGAAGATTTAATTATATATAATTTTTTTTAAAATCAAATTAAATTCATATTTTTGTTTTTTCACTAATTACAAATTCATTTTATAGATTATTTTAATTTACAAATTAAATTTTGAAAACTAAAATAAATTAATTAAATGATAAACAAATTTCCTAAGAATATAATATTTAATATCTACAATACATATTATAATAATGAATTATTTTTTTATAATATATTTTTTATAATATAAATGTTATACAAATATAATAAAAAAGCAAATTTCATATTTTATTTTAATTTCAATTTTCTTTTAAAATATCTAAAAAACAATAAATTAAAATGGATAGTAAAAAGGAAATGAGTGAAAGAGATTCTCAAAAAGAAGAAATATTAACTCATTCCTTAAGTTTAAAAAAAATAGAACAAAATTCAATAACAAAATTAACAATATCTTCAGTTACAAAATTACCATATATTAAACCATCAAGCCGTCAAGGACTTTTAAATAATACTGTCTCAAATAGTTTAACAAAAACAAATTTAAAAAATCAATATTCAATAGAACAACAAACAATTCCAGAAAATGTTTCAAATTCTCCTAATATAAAATATAATAATTTAAATAAATTTCATAATAGAAATTTAGATTATATAAGACAAATTGCTTCTAAATTAGAAATTAATAGAAAAATTTCTCTATCAAAAATAAATCATAAAACTCCAATGGAAAGATATAATAAAATAAAGAAAAAATTTATATTATATATATCAGATAAAAATAATAATGAAAGTAATAAAAGTTTGACTGAAGAAAAAAAAATAATTATTCCACAAATTGAAATTAAAGAAGAAGAAAATAAATTATTTTATTATAGAATAGATAAAGGAAATAATATGCAATTAATAAAAAAATGTTTTGAATATAGAATTAATTGGATGGATTATAGAAAAACTGATAATTCAATTACTTTATTAGATTTAAATTTTATGTGGTGTCCTACATCAAATTTAATAAATTATAATTTATTATCTAATGAACCAGAAAATAAAAATAATACTATGGCAAATCATTTTGAACATCATGGTCAAATTTCAAATAAATTAAAAATGTTTATTAATTTAATGGAATATACAGAAAATAAAAATATTGATTTATTTTCTTTTATTCCTCTTACTATTATAATGGAATATCAAAATAATAAATTTTTAAATCAATTTAATAATTTTACACATATTTTTAATCATATTAATGAATTTTTAAATGAAACAAGTAATTTTAAAAATATAAAACACAAATATAGAGATTATTTTTATATTAATAATAAACAAGAATGTAAAATTGGTTTAAAAACTCCAATTTATATTCCAAAAAATCATTATATTGGAAGAAATTTATGGTTATTAAAAGCTTTAAATTTAAATAGAGGAAGATGTATAAAAATAATTGATTCTATTGAATCATGTGAAATATTTATTAAAAATTTTTATAATGGAGTTTTTCAATTTGTAAAAGATGCAGAAAATAATAAAGAAAATGAATTGAAAGATAATAGTAATAAAATAATATTTTCATTACCAAAATTAAAAAAAAGAGAAATTAACCCTGCATTATATCATCAAATAGATTATTATAAATTATTAAATAATTTAAAAATAAAAGGAAAATATCAAAGTAGTAAATTAATATTACAAAAATATATAGAAAATCCATTATTATATAAAGAAAGAAAATTCGATATGAGAATTTGGGTTTTATTAACTCATAAAATGGAAGCTTATATTTTTAAAGAAGGTCATTTAAAAGCAACTTCATATAAATATGATTCAGAAAGTAAAAATTCCTATGTTCATTTAACAAATTATAGTGTACAAAAATATAGTGAAAATTTTTCAAAATTTGAATTTGGAAATGAAATTTCATTTTCAGAATTTGAAGAAAGTTTATTAAATGATTATAAAATAAAAATAAATACAAAAAAAGATATTTATCCAAAATTAATAGAAATAATAAAAATGTCATTAGAAGCAGTAATTGATAAAATTAATGATTTAAATAGAAGAGGTTGTTATGAAATATTTGGATATGATTTTATGTTTGATAAAGATATAAATCCATATTTAATTGAAGTAAATACTAATCCTGGATTAGAAATTTCTTCTCCTTTAATTAGTCAATTAGTTCCTAGAATGATTGATGATGCCTTTAGATTAACTATTGATGAAGTTTTTGGTATTAAATATAGTGATGATAGGTATGTTGATGGGAAATTTATTTCTCCTTTTCATGTTGATGGGTATGATGATAGTGAAATTTTATATGATAAAATTGCTAATTTTGGAGATTTTGAAAAAAAGAAGAAAAAATAATATTTTTTTTTAGAAACATAAAATTATTAATATGATATTATATTTGTTTAAATAGTGATTGATAAATAAAAGAAAAAAATTTTTATTAAGTTTTTAAAATAGTTTTTTTATTAATTTAGTTTTTAGACTTTTGTATATATATTTTTTTAGTTAAAAAAATTAAATAATTTTAAATTTTATCTTAATATTTTTTTATTTAATCAAATTTAAAAAATTTAATGTCTGAACCAAATTATATTAAAGAACAAAGGAAAAAAAAATTCTTTGAAAAAATGTCAAATAAAAATCAACATCAAATTAAAAAAAATATATCAAACTATCCTCAAGGAATATTAAATTATCCTCAAAATAATATTCCACAATATCCTCCTAATTTATATCAAAATAATCCTAATCAAAACCAATATTTTGCAAATCAAAATAATATCTTTAATCAATTTCAACAAGAACCAAATATCAAAAAAGATAAATATAAAGAAATAGATTATGAAAAAAAATATCAAAAATTAAATGTATATCAAAGTAATATTCAGTTAATTAATAATTTCAAAAAATTATTATTAATAATAATATCATTATGTCATTGTGCAAATATAAAATTAATTTCTGATGCAAAAAGTTTTATAACAACCTTTTTAATAATTGAATTTACTTGTTATGGATATCAAATAATTTTAAATCAAAAAAGAAGAAAAATAATTTCAATAAATAAAAATATTGAAAATAATAATCAAAATAATAATAATAAATTTCTTAATAATGTTGATAAATATACAAATATTGCTTTAAATAATTTTGGATATGTTGATAAAGGTTTTGAAATATTCCAAATAGTATATGGATTAATTTTTGATCTTTGTTTAATTATTATGTTAAATATTATAATTATTTCAATAAAATAAAATAAAAAAATATTTAATTTAAAATTAAATATAAAAAATCTTAAAAATGGAAAATGAAAATTTAGTAAAAACAAGAATAATATCAATAGAAAATAGATTATCAGAAAATACAATAAATTCAACAATAAGAAAAGAAGAAGAAAAAAAAGAAAAAATAAAATCAAATAATATAGTAAGTAAATGGTTACAACTTCAAAAAATAATAAAAGAAGAAATAACATTAAGAGAAATAATAAAAAATCAAAAAGAAGAAAATCAAAAACAATTAAAAGAAAATTACAAAAAATTCTTTGAATCAAAATTACAATTAAGACAAATTTCAGAAAATATAAATTCAATAAATAATAATTTAGATTCAGAAAAAGAAAAAGAAAAAGAATTTATTCTTTATGATAATCCAGAAGAAATATTACAAGATGCATATGACCCAATAAAAAAATTATTTAATTTATTTAGAAGTAATTATGATTATGTAGTAAAATTAATATCAATAATTGGTGATAATGAAGAATTAATAAATAATAAAAATTCTTCTTCAATAATTGATTTATTTTGTCATCAATTTTATGATAATATTTTAATTCCAAATCCAGAACAAGAAGAATTATTAATTTTAATTTATTTATTATTAGAAAAAGAAATTAATGAAATGAATTCTGCGACTATTGCTTCTTTTTTAGATGATAATTATTCAATTTTGGGAAAATTTCTTAAAAGTTATACTAAAAAACAAGAATTAAAAACTTATCTTTCTAATACTTTAGGATCTTTAATTTTAAGTATTGAAAATTTAGGAGAAACTTGTTTAGATTTAAATCTTACTAATATTAAAAATACAATTGAGAAAAATAAAAAAAAAGTAAATAAAAAAAATAAACAAACAAATATTACTTTATATCAATTAAATGATTTAAATGAAATAAATTTAAAATGTAGAATGCCAAAATGTAGAATTGATGTTAATAAAAGAAGAGATGAATTAGAATTAGATAGTGATGATGATGATATAAATAATAATAAAAATGAATATAATGATTTAATTAATGATAATATTAGTAATTCTATTAGCGAAAGTTCAAGTAGAAAAATGAGTACTGATACAAATACAAATGATGATTATAATTATGATATTAATCAAAATAATTTAAATGAAAGAATTAGTAGAGAAACTAATAAAGATTTAAAACAATTTTTCTTAAGACAACTTGAAAGAATAAATAAAGATCCAAATATTTATACAAATTTAAAATTTTATAATAGTATAAGTGAATTAAATGATAAAAATGAAATATTAGAAATATATAAAAAAAACTTTTTAAGAATTCAAAAATATATTGATCAAATAATTCAAACTTTAATAGATAAAATTTCTGCAATTCCATATCCATTAAAATGTATTTGTAAAATAATAAATATGTTAATTCAAAGAAAATTTCCTAAAATAAGTACATATGAAAGAAATGGTTTTATTGGAGAATTTATATTTTCAAAATGTATTTTACCAATATTAATTAATAGTGATCATAATGCAATAATAACATCTACAATTTTATCTCAAGCAACAAGAAATTGTTTAATTACAATAGCAAAAGTATTAACAAAAATAAATAGAGGAATGTTTTTTGAATCAAATTTAGATACTGAAAGTACAATTTTTAATCATTATATTATTGAAGTAATTCCAATAATAAATGAATTTTATGAAAGATTAATTGATATTCAATTACCAAAAATTTTAGATCAATTAATTGAAGAACATATGAAAATTCCAAATATTTCTATTATAAAAAAAACTCATATGAGACAAGCAAATTATGAAAATTTATTTAATAATAAATCAAATGCAACACAACAAAATCCAATTTCACTTTCTTATGATTATTTTTCTCAAAATCCAGATGAATTAATTAATATTCAATGTATGTGTTTTAGTTTAGATGATATTTTATTTATTTTAGATGTTATAAAAGAAAATAAAGAAGATTTTAATTATTTAGAAAAATATAATTTTTTTGCTAAAACTATTGATAAAATTTCTAATGAAGAAGCAAAATTAGATTTAGAAAATAGAAAAAATCCAAAAGAAAAAAAATTTATTATCATATATAATATAAATGAAATAGAAAATAATATATTAAAAGATAATGAAAATATAAATTATTCTAAATTAGAAAATGATCAAGATAGTATATTTATATTAAAAAGAATAATTTTTTGTATTAAAACTGTTTTATCAGGATTAAATTTATTAAATGAAAAAGATTATCCTTATTTAAATAATGCGACAACGACAGGAAAATTTTTTTCTGCTTTAAAATATACTTTAGAAGATTATGGAGAGTCACCAGATGGAAAAAAAAATGAAATTCCTTTAAAATGGTATAGTCAATATATTTCAAATAATAAAAAAATGTTAGAACAAAATTTAAAAGAAAATGATTATGAAAAATTATATCAAAATTTATATTCAAAAGAAGATTCTATATTAAAAAATTTAAAAAATTATAGTTCTGAATTAAATACTAGAAATGGTTTAAATAAAAGATGTGCTGAGAAAATTATTGAAAAATCTAAAATTGATTTAAGTAGAATGAAAGTAATAGAAAAATTTATGAATATTGAATCATTTATTAAAAAAAGTAAATTTGAACTAATTATTCAAGTAGATGACTGTAAAATTGCTAAATCAAAAAGTCAAATTTTTGATAAAATTAAAAATCAAAAAAATGAAAAAATCAATCTTCCAACAATTATAATTCATAATGAATTAAAACAATTTTCATATTTAAATCGAATGGTTCAAGGTGACACAAAAAAAAATGAATATGCAATTAGAAATATAAAAGATTTCATAAAACAATTTAGTGATAACCCATGGATAAATAATGAAAAAAAATATAAATTACCAAAAGATATTGTATTAGAAGATATAATAAAAGGTAATCAAAATAATAAAATCGCAGAAACTTTTCAAGAATTATTAAATGTAATACAAAAATATTTAGAAAAAGATAAAAAATTCGATAAAGAAAAAGAAAATGAATATGTTTATATTTTAGAAAGTATTGAAAATCATATTCAAAAAAATATTTATTCATATGTTTTCCCAAAAAAACCTTTAAAAGAAGATAATGAATTTTATAATCAAACAATAAAATTAAGTTGGATTACTCCAGAAAATTTAGATATAAAAAAAATATTTGTAAATGAATTAAAATCAGCTCAAATTTTATTAAAAGAAATGAATGAAAAAAGAACTTGTTATGAAAAATTAAATTGTATTTCTGAAATTTATAATACAATTAATAATACAATTAAATTTTCAACAGGGAAAAATGATGATGCAGGCGCTGATGACTTAGCTCCGATTTTTCAATATATTATTATTAAATCGAAACCTGAAAGATTTTTTTCTAATATTAATTTTATTAAATGCTTTATTAGACCTGTTAAAATAAAAGGAATTTATGGGTTTCTTTTAACTCAATTGGAATTTGCTGCTGAGTTTATTAATAATATTGATCATACTAAAGTAAAATTAAGTGAAGAAGAGTTTAAGAAAAATATACAAAAAAGTTTGGAGAAATTTAATAAAAGATAAAAAATAAATGAATTTATATATTATTTAAAAATAGTAAAAATTATATTATATCATTATTTGTTTATAATAGTAATTAATAGAAAAGGATTTATAATGAATTGTTTTATATTATTAATTTATAAATTTAAAAATTTTTTTTTTCATTTATATGAAAAAAATTATTCATCAGGTATTCCTAATAATTATTTATGTATTTCCCATAAAAAAATTAAAAATCTTTTTATATTGAAATTATTTATTATACTCTATCATAATCATTTTTTTAATTGATTCTATCATATTTTATTTTTAATATTTTAAAAAATATATTTTCTTTTTACTTATAATAATACATTACTTATAATTTTTTTATTTTAAATTTCTCATTTTTTAAAGTATAATATAATTTAATTAATATAATATAAATTTATAATTAATTAAATTTAAAAAATGTATCAATTTTTTACTTTAAAATACTAATTCACTAATCATTCCTTAATTTTATGTATTTTAAAAATTCCATAAAACAATAAATTATTGGAAAATTTATTTTATTAATTACTTATTATTTAATAATATAATAAAAAGGATATTTTTCTTTTTTTTTTTATTACAATCATTTTATTAAAATGTTTTTTGGTTTATTTTTTTCCTAAAATTTTTAACTCATAAACAATAACTCTCCCATATAAATCATTAAACTTTTTCATTAAAAGTCTAATTGACATAACATTTTTAATTTCATTATCAAATTTTAAAATTTGACATTTATTAGAATCTTCAATATTAAAATTTTTAATTTTTTCCAATTGAGGTTTTTTATTATTGAATTCATCATTTTCAGAAATTCCAACTTCAATTTCTTTTGGGCTAAATCCACCATCAAAAGTAATTTCAATTTGATTTATTTGTACTTTTTCATTAAAAAAAATAAAAATATATTGAAATTTCCCTTGATCACTATACCATGAAGTTTGAGGATTTTCATCAAACATATTTTCTTTTTTATATTCAGTTGAACCTTTTATATTTGAACTTACTTTAACTCTTGTTTCTTTTGAAGTTAATATTTCTAATTCATTTTTTTCCATTTTTATTTTTTTTTAAAATAAAAATTTTTTTTTTAAAATTAAAAATAATTTTTTTTTTAACTTTATAATATATAATAGTCTTTTTTTTTAAAATATTATTCTTCTTTTTTATCTCTTTTTTCTTCAAGAACAATGGTTTTAATTGTATAATTATCAACAACATAAGTATAAGGAACATAATAATAATAAAAATTAGGATAATATATTCTTTTTAAAACAACTTTATCTTTAACTTCATCCAATTGTCTTAAATATTCTTTTTTTAAATCTGGAGCAGATGAAAATAATTTTTTATAATGTGTCTCTAAAAATTTTTCAATATTTTCTCTATTATGAATAGTACAATATTCTTTATTTTCTTCTTTATTTTTATTTTGAGGTAAAAATTTATTCATAATAAAACCAAAATAATATAAAGAAATCCCATTTTCAATTGATTGATTACTAAACTCATCAACTTTATAATCATCACTTTTAAAAATATGTTCATAATTTTGATTATACTTTTCATTATTTCTATCAGTATAAATTAAATTAATATTTAATTTACTTTCATTAATAGAATTATTTTTTGGTTTAACTTTTAATAAAATTAACCCACCTTTTTGATATAAATTCCCATTTTCAATATTTAATTCAGATGGAAAACAAGAATTAATTTTACAAAAACAAACATTATTCCCATTATCTTTCATTTTATTTTCATTAATTTCATTTAACAAAATATCATAACCACTACCAAAACATTTATCAATAATCATATCATTACTATTAAATTCAAGAGATAAATTATAAGCAATAGGATAACAAAGAAAACTAAAATTTTTAACTAAAAAATTTTCTAAATCAGAATCTTTTTGAGCAGTAAAATAATTACATCCTTTCTCAATTGATAAAGCATTTGCTAATTCAGAATTACTATCAGAACTAATTGCAATAATTGTAATTGGAATATTTAATTCATTAGTACATTTTTTATATAAATCAAATAATTTATCATTTTTTTCATATGCCATATCAGTAATTAAAATAATTCTTTTATTTTGTTTTTTTGATTTTTTTAAATTATCAATTGCTCCTTCTAAAGCTAAAACTAAATCAGTTCCTCCTCCTGCTTCAATTTCTTTAATTAAATTTAAAGAATTAATTAATTCATTTTTTGGTGATAAATTAAAAATTTTTTCAATTTCTTCATTAAAAGTTAATAAAGCAAAATTATCTTCTTTATTTAAATTTAATATCATTTTCGTTAAAGCATTTTTTGCTAATTCTATTCTAGAAATACCATTTGAATTCATATTAATTGGACATTGCATTGAACCTGATATATCTAAAGCAATTGATAAATCAATTGGTTCATTTATTTTTTCTCCATCATATTTTGATTTAAATATTAATCCTATAAAATATTCTTTTCTGTTATTAAATGGATTTCTTGTTCTTGAATTTAATATTTCTAAATTTAAAGGTAATTTTGTTTCTTTTGATTTTATTTGAAAATAATTTTCATTAAATAAACCATCATATGTTATTTTTGCAAATGTACTATTTGCGTTTTGTGAACTTGAGTTTAAGGCTGGTCCCATTTGAGCTCCCATTTTGGTTTTTTTTTTATTTTTTTTTTATTTTTTTTGATTATATAAGAATTT
>Ga0256407_10011401_pt1 | contig 12288 bp, 13 predicted proteins | sample RumenRJG_04DNA_FD_193489 | JGI IMG/M metagenome (GOLD analysis project Ga0256407, IMG submission 193489) | Bovine rumen microbial communities from Lethbridge, Alberta, Canada - RJG_04 | ecosystem: Host-associated > Mammals > Digestive system > Stomach > Rumen | place: Canada: Alberta... | reverse complement strand
TATGCCGGAGCAGCAACGGACATATATTGCCATTGACTTGAAGTCGTTCTACGCTTCAGTGGAGTGTGTGGACAGAGGACTTGATCCGCTGACCACAAACCTTGTCGTGGCTGATGTGTCGAGGACGGAGAAAACCATCTGTCTTGCCGTCTCTCCGTCGCTGAAAGCATACGGCATTGGAGGGCGTGCGCGACTGTTTGAGGTGGTTCAGAGAGTGCGCGATGTCAATAAAGAGCGCAAAAGGGCTGCTGGCTGGAAAATGACGGGCAAATCATACAATGATCCTGAGCTGAAAGCCAATCCCAGCCTTGAACTCGACTATATCGCAGCACCGCCACGTATGGCTCACTATATGGAGGTAAGTACCATAATCTATGAAACCTACCTTAAATACATTGCGCCTGAAGACATTCATGTCTATAGTATCGACGAGGTGTTTATGGATGTAACGTCCTATCTGGGTACATACAAGCTGACTGCTCACGAACTGGCAATAAAGATGATTCGTGACGTATTGGCCACTACAGGTATCACGGCAACGGCTGGCATCGGTACAAACATGTATCTGGCAAAGGTGGCGATGGATATTCAGGCCAAAAAGATGCCAGCCGACAAAGATGGTGTGAGAATAGCGGAATTGGATGAAATGTCGTATCGACGTGAGCTTTGGGACTATCGGCCTATAACCAAGTTCTGGCGTGTAGGACATGGTATAGCCGAGAAACTGACTGTCTATGGCATTGACACGATGGGAAAGATTGCCCGAATTTCAATACAGAACGAGGGACTACTGTATCGGCTATTTGGCGTGAATGCAGAATTACTGATAGACCATGCCTGGGGCTGGGAACCATGTACGATGGAGGCCGTGAAAGCCTACCGTCCTGAGACGAATAGTTTCAGTAGCGGACAAGTATTGCAGGAGCCATACACCTTCAAGAAAGCCCGTGTAGTCATACAGGAAATGGCTGAGGGTATGGCACTCGATCTCGTATCAAAGCGATTGGTGACAGACCAACTGGTACTGACCGTTGGCTATGATGCCGAGAGTCTTACGAACCCAGAGATTCGTGCCAAGTATCATGGAGAGGTAACCGCCAATTACTACGGTAAACAAGTGCCGAAACATGCCCACGGCTCCTTCAATTTTGATAAGCCCACATCATCCTCGCGGCTCATCATGGATGGTGCTGCTGAGTTGTTTGACCGCCATGTGAATCCCGATTTGCTGATTCGCAGGTTGAACCTGACAACAAACCATGTAGTATCAGAGGCATCGGTAGCAGCACAGGACAAAGCTCCCCAGCAGCTTGACCTTTTCACAGACTACGAGGCATTGGAAAAGCAGCATCAAGAAGAACAGGCAAAACTTGACAAGGAGCGGAGGATGCAAGAGGCACAGTTGAAAATCAAACAGCGTTTTGGCAAGAACGCCATCCTCAGAGGTCTGAACTTCGAGGAAGGTGCAACAGCCAAGGAGCGCAACAAACAGATAGGAGGACACAAAGCTTGACCAGCGATTACGACGATATTATCAATCTGCCACACTACGAGCCGAAGCATCATCCGAGGATGTCGATGTGGAACCGAGCAGCCCAATTTGCACCCTTTGCCGCATTGACAGGCTATGATGCTGCCATTCAGGAGTCTGCCCGTTTGACTGATGACTGGATAGGTCTCAGTGAATCCGGCAATGAGGAAATGAACCGCAAAATGGAATTGATTGTTTCCATGTTGCCAGAACATCCTTTTGTGACCATCGAGTATTTCGTGCCTGACGAACATAAGGAAGGTGGTTCCTATCAAACCTATTCTGGCAATGTCAAGTGCATCGATAAGTATGAGCAGACAATGGTAATGACTGATGGTAAGAAGATACAGCTTAGGATGATTAGAAATATTAGTATTTTTGCAGAAACTATTGAGAATTATTAGGATAAAACGAGTGCAATATGGTTAAAAGACTTTTGGATTTCCTGAATGCTTCGCCGGTGAATTTCCTGGCAGCAAAGAACATCGCCAGCTATCTGGAACAGGCTGGCTATCGTCGCTTGGACCCTCAGATGCCCATCGGAGAGGTTCAGGCTGGTGACAAACTCTACGTGACGAAGAACGACTCGTCGGTATATGCCTTCCACATCGGACGTAAACCGCTGGCCGATGCAGGATTCCGCATGATTTGCGCCCACTGCGACTCGCCCACATTCCGCATCAAGCCCAATGCAGAGATGACCTGCGAGGGTGGCATCGTGAAACTGAATACGGAGGTTTATGGAGGTCCGATCATGTCAACCTGGTTTGACCGTCCACTGACGATAGCAGGACGAGTAATAGTCCGTGGTGAGGATGCACTCCATCCCAAAACGCTGCTGTTGCATGTCAAGCGTCCGCTATTGCAAATCAGCAATCTTGCCATCCACTTCAACCGTCAGGTAAACGATGGCGTGAAGTTGAGCAAGCAGAAGGACATGCTGCCTATATTGGGAATAGTCACAAGCGAGCTGGAACGCGGTAATCTGCTGATGAACGTCATCTGCGGAGAACTGGCTATCAAACAAGAGGACATCCTCGACTTTGACCTTTATCTGGCCGATGCCACACCAGCCTGTACTTTCGGTGTGCATGATGAGTTCCTGTCTTCAGGCCGTTTGGATGACCTCTCGATGTGCTTTGCTGGTCTGGAGGCAATGATAGCCACAGAAACTACCGATGCCACAAAGGTACTGGCCATTTTCGACAATGAAGAGACTGGCTCGCAGACCAAGCAGGGTGCCGGCAGTCCTTTCCTCTCGATGATGCTCAAACGTATTGCGCTGGCACAAAGTGGAAGTGAAAGGCTACGGGTAGGCGACGCCACGTCGGGAATGGAGGCATTTTATCAGGCTGTAGAGCGTGCCTTTATGATATCTGCTGATAATGCCCATGCCTGGCATCCCAACTACAGCGAGAAGTACGACCCCACAAACCATCCCATTCTTGGCGGCGGCCCTGTCATCAAGTTCAATGCGGCTCAGAAGTATGCCAGTGATGCCGTTTCAGCAGCTGTCTTCGCAGAGATCTGTAAGGAGGCCGGAGTGCCGTGTCAGCGTTTCGTCAACCACTCCGATGTGGCAGGTGGCAGCACATTGGGAAACATCCTTGCATCATCTATTCCAGTAAAGGGTGTCGACATGGGCAATGCCATCCTGGCCATGCATAGCTGTAGGGAAACGGGTAGCACAGCCGACCACATCTACTGCGTCAAGGCCATCACGAAATTCTTCGAGTAGCGAAGCGGCAAACCGAAGACCTACTAACCAAAGCGGCGCACCCACATCGGATGCGCCGCTTTTCTACAGTTTCTTCGCAGTAAGAAGTCGCTCGTTACTTACGAATCATTCCATGTCACCACTTTCGTCATTGGGAGCGTGAGCGGTGATGGTAAACCAGAGGTTGCCACCGCGATAGACCATGAGACGATGGCCAGCTGCTACGTTCAGACCCGTGAACGAGGCACCGTTGGCATCGTGACTGGTGGGGTTGATGGCATCGCCAGTACCATCCACCTTGGCCGTGAATGCCACATCGCCCAGATTGTTGCCGCTGACGGCTACGCTGGTGATGGGTGCCGTGGCAGTGACGCTGCCGCCTGAAATACTCTGGCTTACACCGTTGATGGTGGCTGTGGTGTTGTAGCTGGGCTGACCTGGTGTCACTCCGCCACCGCCACCACTGGGAGTGACGTCGCCGGTAGCACCAGTACCCTCTGAGCCTGCATTGTTGAGATAGAACTCCGACTCCATGTCGATGTCGTAAGTTGCATAACTCTTATCTACAGCCTCAGCCAAGCTGCAAAGGTCGCTGCCCAAGCCAGCCTCATTGAGCACGAGCTGACAGTTGCTGCGGAACCAACCGCCGCTCTTGTCCTTGCGGCTGACGATGATGCCAGCAGCCACCACATCGCCACCACGACCCAGTACGAAGTTGAAGTGGTCGGTGTCGAACTCGAAAGACGAGAAGTTCAGCTGGTTCTTCCAGTTTGAGCAAGGAAACTCACCCTGACTGTCCACAATCTCAGTAGTCATAGGAGCACCGCTGCCGTCAGCGTTTCGAGGGTTGAGGATGAGGCGTGCATAGTTCACTTCATACTTCCCCTGACGCTTCTGGACAGTTACGAAAGTCACCTGGTCGCCACGCTGCAGTCCCCAAGAGTTAACAAAGTCAGCGTATGTACGGCTGGGCGTGTTGACATACGCCTTGTGGCCACCCTCAGCATCAATGCCTACAGAGACCTCGGGCAGATGACCCATTGAGATGATGGCCGCAAAAGGCGACCACTTCTCACCCTGAAGCGGCATGAACTGGTAGAACTGGCTCAGACTCTGACCCAAGCTCTGCAGCGTAGCCGCACGCTCACGAAGGTAACGAAGGTTCACCTTCTTGAACTTGTTCATACACTGGAAGCCATTGGTGACACCCTCAAACGAGTGGTTGCAAATGGCCTTCATCATTGCGTAGGCTAATGCTACGACCTTGACCAACACGCGCTGTAATGTCTGCGCTGAGGTCTTAGGATTTTTTACATGACGATTTTCTGCCATAGTTGTAAAACATTAAGAATTAAACATAAATGCATCCCCTGGAGACTGAGGTCAATGAGTGTTCAATTAGAGTCAAACATGAGTTCAATTAGAGTTTAATATGAGTTCAATTAGACTTGAATATGACACCAACATGAGAGCAACATGAGTTATTCATGAGCAATCAATGCCAAAGACCGTTTATCGTCCAATTCGGGACTTTCGGGAGCAAAGATAGGAACATTTTTCCAACCTGCCACGTAGTTGGAAAAAAGGTAGAAAGGTTTGGAAATAAAAAAGGGCCCCATGTGCAGGGACCTTATTGTAGAACAAACTCATTCACGGTTTTTTTGAGTTCCTTCAGCTCTTTGAAATAGAGCGATTTTTGGAAAGCCCAGCCAATTTCTTGGAAAGCCAGACTCATGTCCAGCATCATACGTTGATGATAATCTGAGGGTTTCATTTCAGGGGGTATGGATGCGGGGCGTTTCTTAAAATTATATTGTTCAATATCCAATTGGTCCTCAAAGTCACTGTAAATGTCCTTGTCGGCATAGGTATTAAAAGTCCTGATGAATCCCGATTTACCTGCTAATACCTTATTTTGCAGGAACTTACTGAATTGCAGTCGAGTTTCCTTTTTCAAGAAGTGTATTTTCTTGAAGAATATGTGCATCATCACGCAGAACTCCATATTGTTATACTTTTGATCGCAGATGGTACATTTGTCCTCGCCGTGAAAGAAGTCTTCCATGACTTGTATAACGCAATCGGCCATCAAGTACTGGTTTATGGGGTCTTTGAAAGGGTTTTCTGATGATGGGGGACCGCCACCACCATTGTTATCCCTTAGACGTTTACGAAGATTTTGGCGGACCTTCTTTAATTGCCTGGCAAGCTGTTCAGTATGTGTAATAGCGACCACCAATTCTTCTTCACCCCCGACTTCGCCCGTGTTCAGTGTAGGAATCCTAACACTGATGACCCTAACCTCATAGCGGTCTCTGGGAATGGCCGCCAGTTCACTACGCGTCAATGCCCGAACGATAACAGGGTTGCGTTCGTCAGGCAGTTCGGGGCCAATCCTTGGCACTATGCCTGTAGGTGTTCTTCCAGGCCTCATTTTAAAGCCATTTATCATGCGCTTAACCTTCTTGGTCGCCTTCGCATAATCTTTTTTTAATTTCGGACTCATACACCATAGATTTTTATGCAAATATAACAATAATTTCCAAATTGATGTGCAAGTACTTACACATTTCATCTAAAAACGGTTAAGATTTAGTCTTTTTTAGACAAAAATCATCCAGGACTCAATGAAATTGAGTATCTTTGCAGCTATAAATAGAAACCAAGAGCAATCAATATGAAGACAGAGAAACAAATGTCTAAGGCTGCTGCTGAATTTGCAGAGCGTTGGAAGGACAGAGGTTATGAAAGAGGCGAATCACAGCCTTTCTGGATTGACTTGTTAACAAATGTCTTTGGCATAGAAACTCCGTCTGACGGTTTTATCACCTTTGAAGACCATCGCATGGTGGATGCTTCAAACTTCATTGACGGACGCATCCCTTCTACCCGTGTGCTCATTGAGCAGAAATCTCTGGGCAAGGATTTACGAAAAGGTATCAGGCAGAGTGACGATAGGCTACTTAATCCTTTTCAGCAAGCTCGTCGCTATGTGGTCAGTCTGCCTGTGTCTGAGCATCCTCGTTGGATAGTGACTTGCAACTTTTCGGAGTTTCTAGTTTACGATATGGAGCAGCCCAATGGAGAGCCAGAACAAATTTTGCTTGAAAACCTTGGAAAGGAATACTATCGTCTGCTGTTCCTTGTGGATGCAAAGAACGAACATTTATCGAAAGAGGAACAAGTGTCAACACAGGCTGGCGTAATTGTCGGCAAGATTTACGAGGCTCTACTAAAACAATACGATGACAACTCGCCAGAAGCCCTGCGCTGGCTGAATATCCTTTGTGTCCGCATCGTTTTCTGTCTTTATGCTGAGGATGCAGAGATATTTACCCATGACCAGTTCCACGACTACCTTGTGCGCTATGATGCAGAGGATCTACGGAATGCGCTAATACGATTGTTTGAAGTACTGAATACGCCACCAGATAAACGCAGTAAGTATCTGAAAGACGATTTAAAAGCATTTCCCTATACTAATGGCGGATTGTTTGAAGAAGAGATAGAGATTCCACAATTCACAGAGGACCTGAAACAGACATTGTTACAGAATGCAAGTCTCGATTTCGATTGGAGCGAGATTTCGCCCACTATCTTTGGAGCTGTATTTGAATCAACGTTGAATCCAGAGACTCGTCGCAGCGGTGGTATGCACTACACCAGCATTGCCAACATCCATAAGGTCATTGACCCGCTTTTCTTGAATGGTCTGCGACGTGAACTTGACGATATACTGGAAGAAAAGGTAGAGCGGCAACGACAGAAAAAACTCGATGCCTACCAAAATCGTTTGGCTTCTCTTACTTTCTTAGACCCAGCTTGTGGCTCTGGCAACTTCCTTACAGAAACATATCTTTCACTTCGACGTTTGGAAAATGAGGCTATTAGTGAACGCTATCATGGCCAGTCGTTCCTTGGCTTTGAGGAAGTGAATCCAGTAAAGGTTGGTATCCATCAGTTCTATGGCATAGAGATTAACGATTTCGCAGTTACCGTTGCCACGACAGCCCTCTGGATTTCAGAGGCTCAGATGCTTCGTGAGACAGAGAAGATTATCAGTCGTGATATTGAGTTCTTGCCGCTGAAGTCATATACTAACATCGTAGAAGGAAATGCTCTTCGAGTAGATTGGCAAAGTGTAGTGCCAAAAGATAAGTTGAACTTCATCATTGGCAATCCTCCGTTTGTGGGTCAGGCTATGCGTACAAAGGAGCAAACAGATGATTTAAAAGAAGTCTTTGCCCCATCTAAAGACTATGGCAAACTGGACTATGTAGCAGGGTGGTTTAAGAAAGCTGCTGATATGATAGATGGGACAAATGCCGAGGCTGCTTTTGTTTCTTCTAACTCCATTTGTCAAGGAGAATCCGTTAATCTTTTTTGGCAGAAACTACTTGGCAACGGCCTTTACATCAACTTTGCGCATAACACATTCATGTGGACGAGTGAAGCAAAGACAAAGGCAGCGGTTATGTGTGTAATAGTTGGCTTTTCATACAAAGAGCGAAAAGACAAACGTCTTTACAATGGTGATAAATATGAGATTGTTGAGCATATAAATGGTTACTTGAAAGCTGCACCAGATGTTTTTATCACAAATCGTAGTCAAAGTATAAATGAAGGTCTGGCAAAGGTAGTACAAGGAAGTCCCCCTGCTGATGATGGACGTTTGCTTTTCAGTAAAGCAGAGCGTGAAGACATGGTTAGACGTTATCCTGAATTGGATGAAGTTTTATTGCCATTTGTCGGTAGTCGAGAGTTTATCAACGATACTGAATATACTCGTTACTGCTTATGGCTTGTTGGAAAGCGACCTGCCGACTATGCGCATATACCTGAACTGACAGAACGCTTCCGATATATCAGCGAATACCGCTTAAATAGTCCTGTTGATAGAATACAAAAGACTGCCAATAAGCCCTACTTGTTCACACAGAACAGGCAACCCGAAACAGACTATTTACTTATTCCTCGCGTTTCTTCTTCGTCGCGTAGATATATTCCTCTTGGTTTCATGCCCCCAACAGTGATAGCCAGTGATGCAGCTGTCCTTGTCAACAATGCAACGCTTTATGATTTTGGGCTCATAAGTTCCAACGTTCATAATGCGTGGATGCGAGTCGTAGCCGGTAGGCTAAAGAATGATTATCGATATGCTCCGTCTGTTTATTATAACTTTCCGATGCCATCACCTACAGATGAACAGAAGCAAAGGATTGAACAGACAGCACAGGCAATTATTGAGGCGAGAAAACTCTATCCAGACAAGAGCCTTGCCGATATGTATGGCGAAAACATGTATCTTTACCCAGAACTTCTGACAGCACATCAGAATAACGACCGTGCCGTAATGCAAGCCTACGGTTTCCCTGTGAAGTCCACCTTTACCGAAAGTCAGTGCGTGGCCGAGTTGTTTAAGTTGTATAAGGAAAAGACAAAGTAAAAATAAGAAGTATTAAAACATTGGATATGAAAAGAAATAGTTTTCACTTGCAAATAAATCTTTATAAAGAAAGTAATGATTTTCCTTTAAGCGGAGTTGATATGCCCATCTATTATGAGGAGCGTACTATCAAAAGAATTGTGGAGGTTTTAAAACCACTGTTTAACAAGACGACAAATGTAGTTATTGATTCGTCTCAAAAGAACCATATGTTTATAAAGGACATTATTCAATTTTGCAAGACAGAAGGCATTGATTACGGGAAAGTAATGTCTTGGACTGTACAAATAGAAAGCAGAGAGAATAATATAATAATCTCAATAGTCTTTAATAAGGGAGTCTATGAAGATGTTTATACCATAAATATCTAAGTTTGGATGTTCTATTCAGCAAGGAATAAAAATATGGAATACGGAATAGTTTATCTTTTAACCAATCCTGTAATGCCGGGCCTCGTGAAGATTGGCATGACAACACAGGAAGACATTGACAAGAGGATGAAGGAACTCTATACGACGGGCGTTCCCGTTCCGTTTGAGTGCCAGTTTGCTTGCAAGGTGAAGAAAGGCGACTGCGCCAAGATTGAGAAAGCCCTGCACACGGCTTTTGCCCCGCAGCGCATCAATGCAAACCGTGAGTTTTTCCGTATTCAGGTAGAACAGGCAAAGGCCATTCTCGAACTGTTCCACCATACCGACGTGACGGAAGAAGTGAGCGACGAGATAGAAAACGACTTGACCGATGACGACAAGGCCGCATCAGTTAAGGCTCAGATTCACCGCCCGCCGCTCAACTTCTATGAGATGGGAATGCAAAAGGGTGATATTCTTGTATGGAAAGATGACCCGTCTGTTTCTGTGACAATCATTTCAGAGCGTAAAATCAGCTATGAGGGTGAGGAAACTTCCATCAGTGCGCTCTCTGCCCAATTGAAAGGCTACAAGTCCAAGCACATTGCACCTGGTGCCCACTGGCTCTATAAAGAGAAACTATTGAGTGACATTTATGACGAAACTTATCCGTTTGAAGAATAAATATGCCAAGATAGGACTTCTATGAATATTGACAGCATAATAGACAAAATAGAGCTTGCTTATAGTCACTATCTACAGCAAGGGTCTGAGATAATGTTTACCACTTTTACAGATCATTTCTTCGACAAGTTGGAGTCGATACCCGCTTGTCAGCAAATATTGAATAATCTTGTATTTCAGTATAATATCCCACAAGATGAATTTGAGAAATGCATCATGTCAGAATCTTTTCTTAGTAGCAAGTTTTTTGTTAATAGTGAAGCATACTATGTGGCATATTGCTATCAATATTACAAGTTTTTGAGAAATCGACAGAGGACGAGGGGCAATTTCCTGAATCCTTACTATAATGAAGTCACATGGACGGATAGGAGTTTTGATGAACATGGAGATAGAATGATTTTATACAAAACGGATTACGTTCGTCCTATTGTTAATTATGTGATTGATAATCTAAAAAGTGAGAGTCTTATTCTTTATAATTTGAATAGATACAAAAATAGAGTTGAGAGATTTAGGACTATTTCGTATTGTGAGGGATTGTCAGAACAGCATTTGCAGAAAGATTTAGCCTTATACCTATTTGATAATCATGTCGAGTTTAGTAAAGAAGATGATACTTGTAATGGTCGGCTTGACTTCAAGTTGTCGGATGATTCAGTACATTATGGCTCCATTTTGAATTGCAACAACAAACCCTATATTGTTGAAATAAAACTATTAGAGAAAGTCCGTCCTACATTATTGCAAAAGTCTATAAACCAATTAAGTGCCTACATGGGACAGATTCCTTCTTATGGATGTTTAGTAATTTTTACGCCAGAGAAAATAGAAGGCCAAATTACTGATTTGGAGAATCAAGGAATAACAATTATTCCTATCTATATAGGAAATTTGCCTCCAAGCAGCAGATAATTGCTCATAAATGTATGAACAGTTCCAGAGAAAACTTAAAAACATGATATATGAAAAGCTTTGAATCAACAGTGAAGCCGGATAAATGTCCGAAAAACAAGAAAGAGTGTTTTGATCAGTTGGACGAAATGCTTAGTGAGACAGACAAACAGGCTATCATTGAGGCTAAAGACATTATTGAGTTTCATTTTACCCTCGGCTTGTGGATTCGCAATAATTGGCTATACGACTGTAGTGAAGAAGAACAGGAATCACTCTGTAAGGCATTCGGCGTAGATGTGCCATTTTTTGAGGCTGATGAATTGTCGTCAGCGATATTGGAAGCATATAAAAAGCATTTGAAGCGGAAAAGGATGTAAGTTATGGCCGACATCTACTATAAGTTAGACAAAAAGACCAAGGATGACTTGGTGGAAACGGTTAAACGGGTTGCTGTTGAAATACTTGAAGGCCCAAAGGAAACTTGGCTTACTGGCGATGAAGTGTCTAAGATGTGGCCATTCTTCTCCAAAGATTGGATAAGTAAGTATGGCTATCTGCTACCACGAAAGCACATTGTGACCATTGATAAAGACGGACCTACTAACGGAAGATGGTATTATTCGCGAAACAAGATTTTGCGAATGATACAAGAGAATGATACCCTATATTTTGAGGACATAAGAAGTTTTGACTAATGGGCTGGGATGGGCAACTAAAATGGAATATTCTTTTTGCAATAAGGAGCGAACTAAAGAAAAATGAGGAATTTGCTCAAGCAATGGCCGATGAAGTCTGGCTAACTGGAAAGCAGTCGGTAGAGGAAATGCCGTTCTTTAAGAAATCATGGGTTAAAAAGAAAGGGTATAAACTCCATCCCCGGCGAGTGATAATGAAGAATAAAGAAGGTGATGAAGTTAGTCGTGGCAAGCGATACTTTCCTCGCAACGCTATCTTAAAGAAACTGCGTGAAAGTACAATTACTGATCAAGATTTAGGATGGAGTATATATAACTATCGGTTAAATGGTGGTAAAGTCGAAGTTGGAGGATATGACTTGTTTTCAAAAGAATGGCAGAAAGGGTTAAGCATTGACGAAATAGTCTATCAAAGGATTACTCTCATAAAATCTAAAGAATCACCCTCTGTTTAAGGTTCCATTTTGGCACCTTAAAGAAAATTGTCAAATAATCTTGATATTCCAATTTGGCATTTCAAGTTGAAATCATACGTTTAAGATGCCAAATTGGTACCTTGAACGAATAATGTTGCACTACAACGAGTGCAAATAATTAAAAAATTGCACTCATTTGGGTGCGATTTTTATACGATCTACTTTCTGAGGTCTGATTAAAAGGTCTCTTGAAATGAACGGAGCCGCCGATGTCCGAAAGTGTGGATGTCAGCGGCTTTTCTGTGTTACTTTACACCAAGAATCGTGGCGTACATCGGCTTCTTCCGATGGATTTCCGTCTGCGCGAACCCGGCATCGTCGAGCATCGTCCAGCCATCCTGAAATTCGATGAGTCCAAGCCCCCAGTTCGTCAGCGGAGCATGCATCAGGTTCATAAATTTCAGCATAGCACGTCCCATCCGTCCCTTCGGGTGGGCGCAATTAGTGAATAATGATTTTAATAGTCCCATAACATGATTCCTTAAAATAGGG
>Ga0256407_10011399_pt1 | contig 12290 bp, 11 predicted proteins | sample RumenRJG_04DNA_FD_193489 | JGI IMG/M metagenome (GOLD analysis project Ga0256407, IMG submission 193489) | Bovine rumen microbial communities from Lethbridge, Alberta, Canada - RJG_04 | ecosystem: Host-associated > Mammals > Digestive system > Stomach > Rumen | place: Canada: Alberta... | reverse complement strand
CAATGGATTAAAGCCCGATAATCCGGAATTCTATCCAACGGACAATAAGACTTTTTCGTGATATAATTATCATATAAATAATGGTGGGTGATAACCAGATAATGATTGAGGTAATCACCCACATATTATTGCTAAATAGAAAACAATATGGTAAAAAAAAGTTACAATAGACCTTTTTTGGTCGTGGAGAGATTTGCGCCACAGGAGTATTGCGAAATATGTACAACATTATTGAGTAATGTGTATTCAAATCATAAAAAACTCCATCTTGATCTAGATGGAGATAAATACTTTGATAAAGGACAGGAATACATGGCTACTACTGGTAACGTTGCTGGAGCAGTTGATGGTGTTTACAAATCCGTTCAGACCTATTATTTTAAATATTGTCAATATCCAAACTATCAAAGTGAAGAACGTTATTGGTCAGAGCCTTCATATGAATTTCCTCAAGCTCATGATTTCACTACCACAGCATTTACGATAAATGGACAAACTAAACCTCTATATAAATTTTATAAAAATAGTGTGGTTGATATTAGGATTAAAAATGGAAAAGCATACATAAATGCTTCATAGTAACCCCAATGTATCATAGAGGGGACGGGGAATTTGATACGTTTTCAGTATCAAGTTCCCCATCTTCTTTATCAACCATTATTTGAAGTTAGCATTCGACGAACTACAGGTACTAACACCTATATATAATAACGACAGCAGCAACATCCACATAATGGTTGTAGTTGCTGTCGTTATATTGTTGATCCGTAATCGCGGAGACGCTTTCCTTGTGAAAACAACTTCGAAGTCATTTGGAAGATCTTAGTCCCAATCCTGAACTCTAGAAAAGACTTTTCTTGCCTTGCATAGGCCAATATTCAAAATAAAACACTACTTTTGCATTCGCAATTCTAGTGTTTATCATCTATTCCCTTTTGTCATCATGAGAAAGTCTGCATTCGCCACCTTATTTATAGTTCTCCTTGCTCTCCTCCTCACAAGCTGCACCAACAACAGCTTGAAGCACCAGGTGGAGACCATCAACAGCCAGTGTCCCATCGATCTGGGCGTCCTCGGTGAGGTGACCAAGGTCGACCTCGACGGGCGCACCATCGTCTACCATGTGTCAACCAACTCCAACGTGCTGAAACTCAGCCGGCTGGAAGACCATATCAATGACGTGAAACAGGGCATACTGCTCAATTTTGTCGACGACAAGACCTCGCTCACGCAGTTCATTGCCGCACAGTGCAACATCCGATATGAGTATACCGACGCCCAGACAGGCGAGCAACTCGTCATTGACATTACGAAAGATGAACTGAAAAACGCCGAGGCACTCGTGGGCAATGATATGGAGTTGGCACGGCGGAGGATAGAGAACTTCGTGGCTACCGGCCGTCTGCAACTGCCCATGCAGGTGGATGAGGTGACCACCCTCACCGACATCTTCGCCGAGGGCGACAACGTGGGCTATGTCTATACCATCGACGAGAGCACCGTTCCCTCCGACACCCTCAACCAGCGTATCGGTGTGCTCAAGGAGAGCATCGGCGAGAGCCTGAAGCACAACGACCTCTCGATGACAATGCTCATCGACGCGCTCGCCAAAGACCATAAGGGACTCATCTACCGCTACAACATGAGCAAGTCGGAGAAGACCTTCGACATCACCTTCACGCCCGAAGAAGTAGTGCGCATACAGCTGCAGCAACAACAGTAACCAAAAAAGAGCGGCACCTCACGGCGACGCTCTTTTCCCCAATTAAACTTATATAATACACTTCGGTTGTTCTTAGCCAAGGGCGAGCATCCGGTCGCACACCACGACCATGGCACCCACAATAAGCCCACAATGGTGCCTAAGGCAAGACACCGGCACAGAGATAGCTCCTGCGCCAAAGGCCAAAAATATTTTCTCTTGTATGTCGCAATCCCCTTACATCGAGAGGATACGGCAAGCCAGATAAGCTTGAAAAGGCAGGTCTTCTGACTTCACCCCCGCCAGCAGGCGCCTTCCCGTCTAAAAAACCGACAGTGGCATCGTGCCTGAGGCAATAATAGGGCTCACAGCTGCGAGACAGTCGGGGACTCTCACCCCGTTCCCTTTGCTAATCGCGTATAGCGAACCTTAACGATGCAAAGTTAGGCAATTCTTATGAATCGGCAAAATTTTTAAAGGAAAATTTGCACGGCTCAACAAAAGTCTATATCTTTGCAACGGATTGAAACGATAACAACCCAACACTGTTCACTATTTCACTATTATACCAACAACTTAAACACCATTGCCTATCGGAACAACATTACTTAATTATCAACATATTTAAGGAATGGAATATCTGAATGAAATGACCGACGAACAGTTGGCATTGTCATACATCAGCGGTAATAACAGGGCGTTTGATTTGTTGTTGTCAAGAACACAATCCAAACTCTTCACTTATATTATGTTCGTGGTGAGAGACCATGATGTGGCCAACGATATCTTCCAGGAAACTTACATGAAGGTCATCGTGAAGCTGCAGCAGGGCAAGTACACCAATTCGGGCAAGTTCAGCGCTTGGATCGTGAGGATTGCCCACAACGTGATCATGGACTGGTATCGCGAGCAGAAAATGGAGAAGATCGTGGAGCCCACCGAGGACAACGACCTCTCCAACCTTGGCGGAAACGACCTGCTCGACCTCAACGTGGAGAACCATTTCGTCAATGAGCAGGTGCTCTCCGACGTGAGGAAGATGATGAATCTCTTGCCGCCCACCCAGCGCGAGGTGGTGTTCATGCGGTTCTATCAGGAAATGTCGTTCAAGGAAATCGCCGAGGCCACCAACGTGAGCATCAACACCGCCCTTGGCCGCATGCGCTATGCCATACTCAACCTCAGGCGCATGGCCAAGGAGCACTCCATGGCCCTACAGCTCGATTAATGCAGGTGCAAAACAATCTGTAGATTGTTCTTCCTCATCACGACGTAGAAGAACAATCTACAGCCTTGTGTAATTCATTCAAAGGTCCTTCAGGCTGCGGATAGTGGCGATGGGGTCGGTGGCCTTGAACACATAGCTGCCGCTCACCAGCACGTCGACACCCGCTTTCACCAGGCGCGGAGCGGTCTCTTGCTGCACGCCGCCATCCACCTCTATCAGCGCATGGCTGCCGCTCTCGGCAATGAGGCGGCGCAGGCGGCCCACCTTCTCAATGGTGTGCTCAATGAATTTCTGTCCGCCAAAACCTGGGTTCACGCTCATCAGCAATACCATGTCTACGTCGCAGATAATGTCCTCGAGCATCGACACGGGAGTAGAGGGGTTGAGGGTGACGCCCGCCTTCATCCCCACGCGGTGAATCTCTGCCACCACGCGGTGAAGATGGGTGCAGGCCTCGTAGTGCACGTTCATCATCATCGCACCCAACTTCAGGGTGGGCTGGATGTATTCCTCGGGATGAACGGTCATGAAATGCACGTCGAGCGGCTTCTTGCATATCGAGGCAACGGCCTCGAGCACAGGAAAACCAAACGAGATGTTGGGTACGAATACACCATCCATCACATCCAGGTGAAGCCAGTCGGCATCACTGGTGTTGATCATCTCTATCTCATGGCGCAGGTCGGTGAAGTCGGCGGCCAGCAACGAGGGGGAAACCAGTACAGACATCTTGTTCCTTAGTTGAGACAATACACTCCGCTCTGTCCGTTCATGTCAATCACTCTGAAGGTGTGGGCAAATTCGCGGATGAAATTGAGGGTACGTTGTGAGGGTTGGAGTTCTTCTTGGGTAAAAATCTTCATAGGCAAATCATTAATTGGTGTTCATTTATCTAACGATTCCTATATGCGTTTATTATATCAAAACCAAAAAATAATCGCAGTTTTTTAGCCTTTTTTATGGGCCTCAAAATGGTGATGAATATGAATTTTGTCTGAATCAGCAAAAAAAATGCCCAAAAATTTGTCGGATTGAATTATTCTCCTTACTTTTGCCGACGAATTATCAGAAATATCTCAAAATGAATAACAGATTGTTTAACGCATGGTGGTGGCGCAACTCAAGACCCTAAAGTCGTGAGCCAGCAACGCCGTGTGTAAACATCTACCATACCGAGGCCTGCCGTTCTTACGACAGGCCTCTTTCTTTTTTTGCTCAATCTGAATTAAAAAAATTACAAACCTACGGGAAGACAATATCTTCGACAACCGTAAAAAATCTTTGAGATTATGGAAATGAAAGACATTTTGCACCGGATGCTCAACCATGAGTCGCTGAGCAGGGAAGAGACGCACGACATCTTGGTCAACATCACCAAGAGTGCGTACCCCAACGAGCAGATCACCGCCCTGCTTACTGCCCTGCAGATGCGTGGGGTGACCGTCGACGAACTGCTGGGGTTCAGGGATGGTATCCTCGAGACGGGGGTGCCCGTGAAACTCAACTGCGACCGGTTCGTCGACATCGTGGGAACGGGTGGCGACCAGAAGAACACCTTCAATATCTCCACCTGCTCGTGCTTCGTGCTCGCGGGGGCGGGATACAAGGTGGCCAAGCATGGCAACTATGCCGCCACATCGGTGAGTGGGGCCTCCAACATCATCGAGGCGCATGGGGCACGCTTCTCCGACGATATCGACCAGCTCAACCGCTCTCTCGAGCAGAGCGGCATGGTCTATCTGCACGCCCAGCTCTTCGCCAAGGCCATGAAGTTTGTGGGACCCATCCGTAGGGCACTCCAGTTCCCCACATGCTTCAATCTGCTCGGACCGCTCGTCAACCCCTCGCACACTCAGTGCCAGTTGCTCGGGGTGGCCAATCTCGACCAGATGAGGCTTTACAACAATGTCTACCAGCGGTTGGGCATCGACTATGGCATCGTGAATAGCATCGATGGCTACGACGAGATCTCGCTCACCAGCAACTTCAAGGTGACCACCAACAACTACGAGCGCATCTTCAAGCCCGCCGACCTCGGGCTGCATGTGGCCGACCCAGCCAAACTCGTGGGCGGTAGTTCGCCACAAGAGGCCAAGGCCATCTTCGACAACGTACTGCTCGACCAAGCCGAGCGCGACCAGAAAGAGGTGGTCATCGCCAATGCGGCCTTCGCCATCCAGGTGCTCGACCAGGAGAAGAACATCGACGAGTGTGCCGCTATCGCGCGCGAGTCGATAGAGAGCGGCAAGGCATGGCGGGCGCTCAAGAAGTTCGTCGAGGTGAACTCATAGCTGTTCGGCGGCTCCTGAAAGACAAAACAACAAACCAAAGCATAGCAAACAGATGAAGAAAGATGTTTTAGAAGAAATCGTGGCATGGAAACGAGTGGAGGTGGAGCGGTGCAAGGCCATCAAGCCGCTCTCCGTGCTGGCCCGGCAAGTGGAAAGCAAGGTCGTGGCCGAGGCCCAGCCGCCACCCTCGATGCGAGAGGCGCTCATGCGGTCGGCGACGGGTATCATCGCCGAGTTCAAGCGCAAGTCGCCATCGAAGGGATGGATCAACGAGGCTGCACGCCCCGAGCAGGTGACCCTCGGCTATCAGCAGGCCGGAGCCTCCGCCGTGAGCATTCTCACCGACGAGCGGTTCTTCGGAGGGACCGACGGGTTCGTCACCGCGGCACGTGAGGCCGGACTCACGCTCCCCGTGCTCTACAAGAATTTCGTCGTCGACGAGTATCAACTGTTCCAGGCCCGCCTGTGTGGCGCCTCGGCAGTGCTCCTCATCGCTGCCGACCTCACGCTCGACGAGTGCCGCACGTTGCTCGGGCGCGCCCACGACCTGCAACTCGAGGTGCTGCTCGAGGTGCACGGTGAGAACGAACTCGACTATGTGGACTTGCATCCCGATATGTGTGGCGTCAACAACCGTCATCTGGGCACCTTCGTCACCGATGTCGCCAACTCATTCCGTCTGGCCGCCCAACTGCCTGAAGGGATGTGCAAGGTGAGCGAGAGTGGCATCTCTAATCCCGACACCGTGGCACGTCTGCGCGAGGAGGGATTCCGCGGGTTCCTCATTGGCGAATTCTTGATGAAGGCCGCACAGCCTGAGCAACAACTGGCCGGTTTGTTACGGCAAATCGAAGCCCGACTCTCTTAAAATCTTTGACAATGATGGATGTTTGGAAAAAAATGATTACCTTTGCCACACATTTCATGGTCTATAAAAAGATTTGATATATGATTATTAAAGTTTGCGGCATGCGTGTAGCCGAGAATATACGCCAGGTAAAAGAGCTCGGTGTCGACTGGATAGGACTGGTGTTCTGCCCAGAAAGCCCGAGGTATGTCACACAGGTCTTCGCCAGCGGAGGGTTCGTGCCCGACTACTCGTCGTTTGAGGCTGAGCAACCCAAGTTGGGTGGCAAGCCCATCTTCCAGTACTTGGACAACCATCCCAAGCGAGTGGGGGTCTTCGTCGACGACATGCCTCAGACCATCGTGACCAAGGTGGCTATCTATCATCTCGACTACGTGCAGTTGCACGGTGAGGAGAGCACGGTGATGATAGAGAACCTCAAAGCCACGCTCTATCCTGATATCTCAACCAACGTCAAGATCATCAAGACGATACCGGTGGAGACGGCCGCAGACTTCGGAAAATGTACACCCTATGTGGGGTTGGTGGATTATTTCTTGTTCCACAACAAATGTGAGCAGAAAGGCGGCTCGGGCGAGAAATTCGACTGGAGCATCCTCGGCGAGTACAATCTCGACGTGCCTTTCCTCATCAGCGGCGGGATTGGTCCCGACGATGTGGAGGCAGTGAAGGCCATCAGCCATCCGCAGTTTGCCGGCATCGACGTCAATTCCAAGTTCGAGACAGAACCTGCTGTCAAGGACGTGGAGAAACTCAAGCCTTTCGTCGAGGCACTGCGGGCATAGGTCTCAACGACCACCCTTAATGAATCAAATCAACAAACTGTTTTCTTCGAGAGGCGACCGGAAGTTGCTTTCTCTATATTTCTGTGCCGGATGTCCAACACTTGATGGAACCGCACAGGTTATTCTCACCCTGCAAGACAGGGGCATCGACATGATAGAGGTGGGTATCCCCTTCAGCGACCCACTGGCCGACGGGCCGGTCATTCAAAGCGCCGGCACCGTGGCCCTGAAGAACGGTATGACGCTAAGTCTTCTTTTCAGCCAATTGGAGGAAATCAAGGACCGCGTGCGCATACCACTCGTGCTGATGGGATATCTCAATGTGGTGATGCACTACGGCATCGAGCGCTTCTGCCAGCGCTGTGTGGAGTGTGGGGTTTCGGGAGCCATTATCCCCGACCTTCCTTTCAGCGATTATCTCGAGGTGGTGAAGCCCATCGCCGACAAATACGACCTGCGCATCATCATGATGATCACGCCCGAGACTTCCGACGAGCGTATCCGCTTCATCGACCAGCACACACAGGGGTTCATCTACATGGTAAGTTCGGCGAGCATCACTGGCGCGCAGCACAGTTTCGATGAAGCCAAGCAGGCCTATTTCAGACGCATCGACCAGATGAACCTGCGCAATCCTCGGATGATCGGATTCGGCATCTCCAACCGCCAGACTTTGCAAAGCGCCTACGACAATGCCGCAGGGGCCATCATCGGAAGCAAGTTCGTTACCCTTCTCCGCCAGACGGAGAATCCAGCCGAGGCCATCGACCTGCTCTATCAGGCATTGGAGGCTTAGATAATAATCATCAGAAAAAGTAAATCACTCAGTTTTCATTAGTTGAAAGGAGTCGCCGGGCTATTGTCTGAACTCCTGTAACTCCTGAACTTCTGAACTACAAGAAGTTGAGCGAACGCGAAACTTTAGGAACATTATTTTTTCAAGGTTATCAGAAATGGAAAAAAACAGTTTTTTCGTCGACGAAAACGGATTCTATGGTCCGTTTGGCGGGGCTTATGTGCCCGAAATATTATATAAATGTGTACACGACTTGCAAGAGGCCTATTTGCCCATCTTGGAGAGCGAGGAGTTCAAGAGCGAGTATCACCAGTGGCTGCGCGATTACGTGGGCCGTCCCTCACCGCTCTATTTCGCCAGGAGAATGAGCGAGAAATACGGGTGCCAACTCTATCTGAAGCGTGAGGACCTCAACCACACGGGCGCGCACAAGATCAACAACACCATCGGACAGATTCTCATGGCACGGAAGATGGGCAAGACGCGCATCATCGCCGAGACAGGAGCCGGACAGCATGGCGTGGCTACCGCCACAGTGTGCGCGCTGATGGACATGGAGTGTGAGATCTTCATGGGGAAGACCGATGTGGAGCGGCAGCACACCAATGTGGAGCGCATGAGGATGCTTGGCGCCAAGGTGCATCCCGTGACCACAGGCAATATGACGCTCAGCGACGCATGCTCCGAGGCCATCCGCGACTGGTGCTGCCATCCCTCCGACACGTTCTATATCGTAGGCTCCACCATGGGGCCGCATCCCTATCCCGACATCGTGGCCAGGATGCAGAGCGTCATCTCCGAGGAGATCAAATGGCAGTTGAGGGAGAAGACCGGGCGCGACTATCCCGACATGCTCGTGGCCTGTATCGGTGGTGGCAGCAATGCCGCAGGCACCATCTACCACTATATCGACGACCACCGTGTCGACATCGTCTTGGCCGAGGCGGCAGGCCAGGGCATCGACACCAACTACACGGCTGCCACTATCCATTGTGGCACCGAGGGTATTCTCCATGGCGCCAGGACGCTCGTGATGCAGACCGACGACGGTCAGATCAAGGAGGCGTTCACCATCTCTGCCGGACTCGACTATCCCGGTATTGGTCCCATGCATGCCAATATGGCCATGAGGAAGCGCTCCAAGGTGCTTGCCATCACCGACGACGAGGCCATCCGTGCCGGATACGAGCTCACCCGCATGGAGGGCATCATCCCGGCTATCGAGAGCGCTCATGCCGTGGCTGCGTTGCGGCATATCAAGTTCAAACCCTCCGACGTGGTGGTGCTCACTGTGAGCGGCAGGGGCGACAAGGATGTGGAAACCTATCTCAACAACAAGTCAAAAGCAGGTGAATATGGACAATTCTAAGAACAACAACGCGGTGGCATCGTTCTGCTACACCGCTCTTCACAGGTCTCTCTTGGGCGACCTCTACACCCCCGTGGGGGTATACATGCGCTTGCGCGACACCTCTCCGCAGAGTGCCCTCATGGAGAGTTCCGACTATCACGACAAGAACAACAGCCGGTCGTTCATCGGCATCAATCCCATTGCCAGCATCGCCATCGGCCATGGGAGGATAGAATGCAGTTTCCCTGATGGCACTGTCACCACGCACGAGGTGACAGACGACTACAAGTGCCATCAGGCCATCAGCCATTTCATGGCGCAATTCCATATCGAGGGAGAGTTTAGTGATTGTTGCGGACTTTATGGATACACATCGTTCAATGCCGTGCGCTATTTTGAACACATCGAGGTGAAAGACGAGACGATGGAGCGAAACGACGCACCCGACATGCTCTATGTGCTCTTTCGCGACATCATCGTGTTCGACCATTTCAACAGTAGGCTCTCTGTCGTGACGCTCGCCGACAGCCGCGCGGCCGACGCAGAACAGACCGCCAACGACCATCTCGACCAGTTGCAGCGACTGATGAACAAGGACAATGTGCACCCTTACGGATTCAGTGCGGTGGGCGAGGTGGAGTCGACCATCACCGACGAGCAGCATAAGGCCAATATCCGGAAAGGCATACAGCACTGCCTCAGAGGCGATGTGTTCCAGATTGTGCTCTCAAGACGTTTCGTGCAACGTTATGAGGGCGACGACTTCAAACTCTACCGTGCTCTGCGGAGCATCAACCCCTCGCCCTACCTCTTCTATTTCGACATGGGAGGCTTCCGCATCTTCGGTTCCAGTCCGGAGACGCATTGCCGCATCGAGAATGGGCGGGCTTTCATCGATCCCATCGCCGGCACTACCCGGCGCACGGGAGATGCCGAGGCCGACCGCCAAGGGGCGGAGTTCCTCAGAAACGACCCGAAGGAGAATGCCGAGCATGTGATGCTCGTCGACTTGGCGCGCAACGACCTGAGCCGCAACTGCCACGACGTGAAGGTGGACTTCTACAAAGACCTGCAATACTACAGCCACGTCATCCACTTGGTGAGCAGGGTGTCCGGACAACTTGACGACGGTGCCGACCCCGTGAAGGCCTTCATCGACACCTTCCCGGCGGGCACGCTCAGCGGGGCGCCAAAGGTGAGGGCCATGCAGCTCATCAGCGAGTACGAGCCTCACAACCGGGGTGCCTATGGCGGGTGCATCGGGTATATCGGCTTCGATGGCAATCTCAACCAGGCCATCACTATCCGAACCTTCGTAAGCCGAAATGGCGAACTGTGGTTCCAGGCGGGTGGAGGTATCGTGGCAAGGAGCAACGAGGAGTATGAATTGCAGGAAGTGAACAACAAATTGGGCGCATTGCGCCGGGCCATCGACATGGCGCAGAAAATGTAGAAAGGGAAGAAATGATGAATATCGTTATTATCGACAACTACGACTCCTTCACCTACAACTTGGCTCACCTGGTGAGACAGTTGGGAGCATCGGTCACCGTCTATCGCAACGACCAGTTCGAGATGGCTCAGCTCGAGTCCTTCGACAAGATTATCCTCAGTCCGGGACCGGGAATACCCTCAGAGGCCGGACTGCTGCTCGATGTCATCCGCACGTATGCAGGCCGCAAACCCATCTTGGGAGTATGTCTTGGGCATCAGGCCATTGCCGAGGTGTTTGGGGCTCGGCTCACCAACCTGGCCGATGTGTATCATGGTGTGGCCACCGAGGGCACGCAGTTCAACAACGACGTGGTGTTCGAGGGACTGCCTCAGCGCATCGTGATGGGTAGATATCACAGTTGGGTGGTCGACAGGGCTGGCTTCCCCGACTGCCTGCAGGTGACTGCCGTGAGCGACGATGGTCAGATCATGGCACTGCGGCATAAACAGTTGGATGTTCATGGCATACAGTTCCATCCCGAGAGTGTGCTCACCCCCATGGGCGAGCAAATGATAAGGAATTGGATGGAATCTCCATGCCATAACGGCTGATATCATTCTATTACTTGATGACCTCCCCCGGCCCACCCTGAGAGGTGGGGGCTGATTAGCCTAGCAAACAATCCCCCCTCCTCTCAGGAGGGGAAGGGGGAGGTTGCCTTTTTCGGGGCTACATTTTGAGCGTTGCCCAATTCGCACCTCGGCATAAAAAACAAACAAGTTTGTTTTGTTCTGCTCTCGTTTTTTCGTAACTTTGCCTCAAGAGGCGAAGTTACTCCGTCTCGGGATAAAAAAAGAACGAGTTCTTTTTGTTCTCCACTCGACTTTTCGTAACTTTGACGTAAACGTCGAAGTTACTCCGTCTCGGAAATGAAAAGAAAAGCAAGCTTTCCTTTCTCATTTCACTCGACTTTTCGTAACTTTGACGTAAACGTCGAAGTTACTTTCACTCGGCATAAAAAACAAACAAGTTTGTTTTGTTCTGCTCTCGTTTTTTCGTAACTTTGCAGCCCAAACCATTTTGACTGTTCTTTATGGACGAGAAAAACGAGAATCCATCCCTGGCCACTGCCGTCGACGAAGAGCGCGACCTGACACCTTGGTATGCCATCCGTCTTTACTCAAACAGCTTGAGTAAAGTGGCTGACTTTTTCAAGGAGAATGGGATGGAGTATTTCGTTCCCATGCAGTATCGCGACTATATGGATGAGAATGGCAAACACCGGCGAAAGTTAAGACCCGTGGTGAGCAACCTGATTTTCGTGAAGAAAACCGTTAGGCAGCAAGCCATGTCCGAACTCCTCATCCGATGCCAATACAAAATGTCGGTGATCACCCGCGACCGCACCACCCGCGATTATTATGAGATTCCTGCCAAGCAGATGTACGAGTTCCAGGCCATGTGCAATCCCGATATCGAGATGCGCAAGTACCTGAGTTCGGAGGAGTCTCGTCTGAAGGTGGGTACTCCAGTCTTGGTGAAGCATGGACCGTTGAAGGGACTCTCAGGGCGCCTTGTGCGGCAGAGCCACAAGTATTTCCTCCTCAAGGAGGTGCCAGGGTTGGGCGTTATGCTCAAAGTGTCGCGATGGTGCTGCCAACCCATAGAGACGAAAAACCCTAAGGAATGAATCCTTAGGGTTTTTCATTTCTTGTATGCTCGGCATGAGCATTGTCTAACGGGTGCAAGTCCCGAGTGAGCCCTAATAGCGGGAATCACATAGCCAAGAGCAAGGGTGTCCGTCGTGAGGCGGAATCTGAAAGAAGCTGGCGGC
>Ga0256407_10011394_pt1 | contig 12296 bp, 13 predicted proteins | sample RumenRJG_04DNA_FD_193489 | JGI IMG/M metagenome (GOLD analysis project Ga0256407, IMG submission 193489) | Bovine rumen microbial communities from Lethbridge, Alberta, Canada - RJG_04 | ecosystem: Host-associated > Mammals > Digestive system > Stomach > Rumen | place: Canada: Alberta... | reverse complement strand
GTTTTCAGCACAAGCACAAATATAATAAAAGTATGCAAGACTTACAGGGATTTGGTTTCCGGGGCGGATATGTTATCTTTATTCCCGAAACGGGGATGCACTTAAAGCTCCTATCGATTATCAACATGCAGGGCATCAATCACCCGGCCTATGAAGACAACCGCCTGGATTCTCAAATAACCGCAACCCAGAAGAAACTAACCCTCGGGTTATCCCCCGGCATACTGCGGCTGACTCCAAGGTGACGGTGGTGTTGCCAACTATTATTAGCTTTATTGTCGATCTGTGCTAAGGAGGCGTCTTCTAATAAAAATATGACCTGGGATAAGGGTAGATATATCCATCACCATATTGTCCTTGCCGGTATTCTAAGCCATAGTCTGGGAGTTTATCCAAGAAATCTATTATAGGCAATGAAGATGAAGTCGTATTTCGAGAATACACTTTAAATGTAGCAGACATTGGCGGCTTTGTGAAAAAATGCTCAGGCTTGGTACTTGATAAAGACACCTCATAATAAGTATGTGGCTTGATGATAGTTCCTGTTCCTACATGAGCACTCCTTTTCGAGTTCTTTCCTGGAGTTTCGTAGAACAATCTATAGAACACCATGTCTTTATCGGTTATATTATAATAAGCATGACCATCTCTAATATCCTTATGCGTTATTACTGCTCCATCGGGTAAAGTAGGGATTGTCGTTTATTGTTTTCTCCTTGAGCGATACGGTGACATTTCCCTTGTATTCTGCCGCATCAGACTCATCGTTTTATATGTTTTATCGTTTTGTCCGGGCCACATGCCCGGATTCTGCGTTTGTTTTGGCCGTCAAGCCGGGAACTTCCTACCGGGAGCCCCTGTTTATGTGCATATTTTCAACGCCAACCTATCCTGTCGCCAACTGCCTTCCGGCCAGATTCACCACGTTCGCCGTGTGGATGCCGAAGAAGATGTACAGGATCTCCGTCGCTTTCTTCCTGGCCTTCACCCGTTTGAGATCGTAGTGCTCCTTCTGTGTCCCGAAGGAGCCCTCCATCGTGGTGGCGCGCACCCGGGCCAGTTCTGCACGTACGAAGTCACGCTCCTTCTTCTCGGCTGACGGACGACCCCGCTTCGCGAAAGAGGTCTGGATGTCATTGGCCCGACAATGGTCCCGGTTGTCTGTCCCCGCATAGCCGGTATCGCCGCCAATCTTCTTTACGTCAACACCGAACAGGCGTTTGTGCAGCGTGATGCAGTGCTTCAGTCTTGTTCCTTCGCTGAAGGCATTGAAGGATAGCTTCTCGATGAACGAGAGCCCATCTACCAGAATGTTGTTGCTCTTCGCTCCGAACTCCACATTCCTCGCCTCCTTGCCGCGCACAATCGGTCGCACATAGGGCTTGCTGATGCTCACAATCCGGTCCGGGATGCTCTCCCGGGCGTCTCCGCTCCGGAAGTGATTCTTCTGCTGACGGTACATCTTCGTGATGATTGCCAGATCGTTCTTCTCTCTGACTGTAAGCAGCTTATCTTCCTTTGGATGCTCCCGCTCCATCTTGCGGACCTCCCGCAGGATCTTGCCCAACAGATCCACCAGACGCCGCGTTATCTTCTTCGTCTGGCTCTTGCTGTGACGGCGCTGCTTCCGATACGTCAGGTTGGCCTTCTCCACGTCCAGGTACTTTGTCCTGGGGCGATGGATGCCCAGGCGCTCACTCATCCTACACATCATTGCGTAAGCTTTTTCGATACCCTCCCAGAGCAGTTTCTGGTCCGTCGGGTAGCGCATCTCACTCTCGTAGCACGTCGCATCCGTGTACATCGTATCGAGGTCTTTCATCCAGGGCTTCCATGCCTTCGCGAGTTGCTCCTGCAGTTCCTGTATTTTCATCTTCCCGGCCAGCTCCGCGGCAATGTCATCCAATAGCTTGTAGTTTGTCAAAGGCCGGAGCGGATCGATCGACACATCGCAGAAGATCTGGAAGTGGATGTTGCCGTTCAACTGTTCCAGCAATTTCGGGAAGCTCAACTGCGTGTACATCTTCAGGAACATCAAGGCCACCTTCCCTTCGGGCGTGAAGTAACTCCGCCTGCCGCGTTTCGGCCGGAGGCTCCCGCTCATCAGGCCACAGCTGGCGGCCAGTTCATGGAGCGGGAGCAGCCGTTTGATCCGACCCAACTCCGACTGCTTGAAGGTCTCGCGGTACAGTTCGTAAAAATCATACTCCGTAAACGGAAGATTCGGTGCTTTCTCAGCAAAATTCGTTATATTTGACATCGTATTTTTGATACGATTCCCCCGATTTGAGCTTTTCCACGGCGATCGGGGGAATTCATTTACCCCATATCAAATATACAAATTTTCTATCACATTGTCAATCAATTTGTTGGAAAGTCTCTAACTTTTCCGGACAGTCCCTAAAGTATACCTGAATAATGCAGTCTGAGTTTCAGGAGACCTACTTCCATCTAATATGACCACATGTACAAGATTATATGTAATCAACATAGCAATTGCCACACCGACAAAGAGTATTAGAGATATGATTTCCCCAACACTTAAATCATTATGAGCCATCTTTTAAACTATAAACAACCAGTAACTAGTAACACTATAAAAGCTACTATCGCATCTATCAAGAAAAAAATCATTAGTACATTGAAACAGCCGTCAGACATGCTATAGACTCTTCCTGAGACGTGATGGGGGCCATCGATAAAACCGAGTTTCTTTTCGATTTCTGGTGTGGATCGTTCAAACAAGTCTAATTGTTCTTCAAGTTCCTTTTTCTTCTGCTTAGCGAAAAGAACTCGTTGCTTTATCATATTTGCTTGAAACGTATCAACGCTATCCGAAAGATTATCATTTACTTTAATAAAATTGTTGACAGCTTCTATCCTGTCTTGCAATTCTTTAACCGTTCTTTCATAACTATTCATATAGAAAAACAACTGTGTCCGTTGGTGGCTCTAAAATATTAAGGGATTGAGATACAAAAGTAGTAAATTTATGTCGATATTGAAAGTTTAACTAAGGGACAATGGCACCGGAAGATTTTCAATTATCATATCATTTGTATCGTTTTTTCAGCATCCTCAATAACCAGGTCCGTTTGCTGATTGGTCAAAATCTGGTTCGAGAGGTTCAGGTTCAGGTCGTCAAGGATGCTGCAAAATGGAACCCCGCCGACTTCCCGGTGAAGCCCGCTATAACTGTCATTTATCTTGGCGAAAACGACTTCTCCCGCGGCAGACAGCCTTCGGAGAGGCTTTTCGTAGACGATTACATCCGTCTGCTCAGAGAAATCAAAGACTTCTACGGCCCGGAGCACCCGATACTATGCGCAGCACCCAGGATAGAAGTGTTTGAATACGTGCGTGCGACTGTAGACAAGGCCGGCCTCGCAAACGTGGCATATACGGGCGTTTTCCGAAACAATTATCTCAGGAGCGAAACCGGTTCCGCCGGACATCCGGCTTATCCGGCACAACTGAAAATCGCGCACAACTTCATCCCCTTCGTAAGCAGCCTCACAGGCTGGACGCTTCAGGACAAAGTCATACGTTGAACACTGCCTCGGCGCAACGGATGCCGTCGATAGCGGACGACACTATGCCGCCGGAATACCCCGCGCCCTCTCCGCAGGCACAGAACAGAAGAAGACCGGCGAGAATGACGGTAGTTATATTGGTGTGTTTCATTGTTTGTCTAATTAACGCATCAGTAGTAATTACGAATCTTCTTGTATGAATTCGGAGTATTTGGCTCTCCTGTAGATGATATAAATTAGAATCGGCGGGAAGATAAGAAATGAAAAGATATCACCTATTATTCCGAGTCCGGACTTGTTGTAATCGACCTTTGCGTTGTGTTTAGCAATCTGTTCCTCAGTCATTTTTTCTCATTTTATGGTTTTAATGCAAGTTAGATGTTTTTTGCCACAAATGGGCCAAAATACGATTCGCAAGCCTTGCGAATGCGATAATACATATTTTTTCCATATATTTGAATACTATTCACAAGGATTTGTAAGGTGACTCGAATATGAAGCTACCAGAGAATATATTTAGAAAGGATTTATCCGGAGTTCTGGACAAGCTGGAGTTCGGCGGTAAAGCCATATTTTATGTTGGGCCAACAGGTGACAATACAAAGTATGTCCCAAGCACGTTACGTAAAATTGCCAACGAATACAATTACACACTACAGTCCATCTCGGAACTGGTTGAGACATCCATTGATGCTGAACAAATCTTTTACCTCCTGCCGGAATTACATGGTGTCTCATTGAGAATCGAGTATTCTGGAGCATATCGTGTCTTCTGGAAATCCCTCTTCCCACGGAAGCCCCTTTCAAGAAACGGAGCTTTCCTGATAATCAAAGATGGAGAAACCCTTGTAGGATATTCCGTGCCCGATTCGAAGACGCTTGAAGATTCCTTGATTGCCTTCTGTGCTTATTTGACAAGACCGAAAAAGCATTATAGTGATGGTCAGGCTTCTAGATTTGGGCTCATCTATGATTATGAAGCCGATGAATATGCAGACAGGCATTTCGATAGTGAAGTCAAAAAGCTTTCGGAAGAAATCAAGGAAAAAGTCAATAAGTTGCGCCTCTACGGGATGAGCGAGATTGCGATAAAGGCCCTTTTCCAGAAAGAGCAGAAACTCAGCCGACTTGTCATAACTGACGACTACCGGATAGTTCTGCCGGATTATGGTGACATGGTAATAAAGATGGAGCCGCTTCCTAAAGCTGTATATTTCCTATATCTCCGGCATCCCGAAGGACTGATGTTCAAAGAACTCCCTTGCTACCGGGATGAGTTCATGGAAATATACAAGCGATTGACCAACCGCAGTGACGCTGTGGCATTGAGGAGCGCTGAAAGGGTACTTAACCCAATGGACAACTCGATAAACGAGAAATGCTCCCGTATCAGGGAAGCCTTTATTTCCAGATTCGATGATACTCTTGCCCGTAAATACTATATCACAAGCTACTATCAGTTGAAGAAGCGGATAGAACTTGACAGGGAACTGGTGGATTTGGGACCGATGAAGAATTTTTAAAATGGAAAACACGAACAATCATTATTCACAAGTATTACATGTGGCACAAGGATCCTCCGAGATTTGATTAAACCTTCGTCACTGCCGAAAACGCAGTTTGGGGAAACAGCGTCATCCCTACAGAAAATTATATTAACTTTGCACGCTAATCCACAGTGTTTAACATCATGAATTTTCAGGATTTTCTGAATGGTAAGTCCGTTTTAGTGACAGTCATTTTGGTTGTCGCCATTATCGTCTTCTTCGTATATTATCTGATTCGTCTTTTAAAGGCCAAAAACGACAACCAGCAATTAAAGGATAGCAGAATCTCCTTAGAGTCAAAGTCTGCCACCCTGTCAACCTTGGGTGTTCTGGGGACCTTTATTGGCATCACATGGGGGTTGATGGGCTTCAACGCAGATGATCTTGACCATAGTATTCCAATTTTGCTTGGAGGATTGAAAACGGCTTTTTTCACCTCCTTAGCAGGTATGATATGCTCCTTGGCGTATAGTGCTATTATCAATAAGATTTATGATGCTTTCGAAGCATCTCAACCAAGCTCGCAAGATGAATCTGTGGCAAAAATCTGTGAGGCCATAACCCAAATGAGTGAATCCTCTACAAGCGCCATAGAGACTATCAAAACACAGCTAACTACAGCACAAAATAATCAGGCTGCTTTTTATACCGCAGCATTGGCTTCCCTGACTGGCGTAAACAGAGAGTTTATTGAATCGCTGAAAGAGGATGTTAAGGGTGTCATGAATTCAATCCTTCTACAGACTACAGCGGTTAGCACTCAGCTCAAACCATTGGAGTCTGTTAATGACATGGGCGTAGAGGTCAAGAGCATATCTACTAATCTTTCCAAAATTTCCGATGGCGTTAGTGAACAGCTAAATGAAATAAGGACTATCTCTGAAACAGGTAAGGCCCAGCTTGCAGAAACTAAATCTTACTCTGAAAACCTGCATGCCGAGATTTCGGACATTGAGTCGAAGATGAAGGAGACAAATGAACTCTTGACTCAAAAGTTTGATGAATTCTCCGAACTTCTGAAAAAAAGCAATACGGAAGCGCTGGTTGAAGTCATGAGGGGCTTGACAGAGGAATTCCAGAAGCAAATGGGAACTCTAATTGAACGTCTTGTAAAGGAGAATTTCGATCAGCTGAACAAGAGTGTCGAGCAGCTTAACACATGGCAGGTCGAGAACAAGACGATGATTCAATCTCTTACCAAGCAGTACAAGGAAATGAGTGAGAACTTTGCCAACGATGCTGCTGCTCTCAATAAACTAACACAAGATACGACGCTTCTGGTTAGCGATGGCGGAAAACTCCATGAGATTCTTGGTGCCTTAACGAAAGTTATGGTAGACGACACCAAGTTCGTTGAGATAACCAAGAATCTGGAAGACGCTGCCCAATTGTCAAAAGACAATATGGCCAAGTTTGAAGATTCAACAGAGAAACTGAATGATTGGGTGCGTAAGCAGCGCAATTTCGTGGATGCCGTTGTACAGTTGATGGGCAAGCTTGAAGAGATTAATAAGATAAACGACTATAGCTCTGAATTCTGGAAAGAGACAAAGAAGGGAATGGATGATAGCGTCGGAATAATTAAATCCACTTCGCAGTCATTGAATTCAAACCTGCGCAATATCAACCAGGAGTTCTATGAGCGACTGGCATCGACATTGAGTGAACTTGATGCTTGCATTCAGGCAATGGTTAGGCAGAAAAACGGTAATTAACTATGGCTAACAAGCACAACGTATGGATGTCCGTATCAGACCTTATGACCGGTTTGATGGTAATTTTTCTCTTTGTGGCCATTGCGTATATTATGCGCGTGCAAAAAAGCCAACGTGAACTGAATGAGTACGTAGATAGCAAAAAAGAACTTTATAAGAAGTTGGTTAATAAGTTCGCCGATGACACGACTCGCTGGCAAATGACAATCGGGAAAGACCTGTCTATGAAGTTCAATGACCCGACCACTCTGTTTCGGTCTGGATCTGCTGAGATTTCTCCTGAGTTCAAAGCAGTTCTTGATGATTTCATACCAAAATATCTTGATATACTTCTAAGGGATAGTTTGCGCAGAAATATCAATGAGATTCGCATTGAGGGGCACACAGATGACGTCCCTTTAGGCAGCGACCCATATATTGCTAATATCCGTCTTTCGCAAGATAGAGCGAGAAATGTTTTGCAGTATATTCGAAATATCCCGGCATTTAAGGGTTATTCTCAAGAAGATCAAGTTTTACTAAATTATTGGTTTACTGCAAACGGCTTGTCATATGGAAAGGCTTTAGATAGCAATGGCAAGTATGTGTTCAACTCCAAACTTCCGATTGATAAGGCAAAATCACGTAGAGTAGAGTTTAGGATCATAACCACAGATGATGAAATTCTTGAGAAATTTGTGAACAAGAACAAGGAAAATGTTAAAAAGTGAGCCCATATTTGCATTCATAGGCTTGAAGAAGACTCTTACTGAACTCGGTTATCAAGTTCAGGAGGCAAGACCGTGGACTCCCATCTCGCCAGTTACAGTCACAGCGAACGACATTAAAAAAGGCAATCTTGAGATAAAAGATGATGAATCCAACGTAGGGATGTATTTTATTGATGCTTCGGGTGTAAAGCACGTTGGTTTTTTATACCTTCAAGACTACAAGCTTGATGAATATGGCCCGCCTAAATATCATCTATGTAATTGCACTACAATTCAAGATTTTAAGCTCAAAGGCTTTTTCAGTAATTACAGATGGGCAAATACAAAAGATGTGACGGTGAAAAACAGGGTCACCGGAGAAGAGGTTCATTTCGATCATCTGGACCTATGCAAGAATTGTATTAGCCTTATAAAAAAAGTTGCTGGACACGCGACCTTTCAGACATCCGAGGAATTTGTTGATTTTGTGAGGAATAGAGTTTATGGAAACGAACCCGCAGATTCGGAAGACATATTTGACGAAGAGGGCGAAACTGCAATCGCAAAGGATATAAAGAATCAGCTTGGGCTTGCTGATACAGATTTCGGTGCCGAGTATGACATATTCGGTTATATTCATGGCTGGGAACAAATAAGTAAAGCTTACCGAGAAAAACGCGACTACACTTGCGAGCATTGTGGTATTCACATCGAGGATCCTTTTGACAGGAGGTTTATTCATGTTCACCACAAAGATGGGAATAAGGCCAACAACAGCGAAAGCAATCTTGAGTGCCTTTGTATTGACTGCCATTCCCACGTTGATGCTCATCATGAGCAGAATTTCAGTAGCGGTGCAAACAGTATCCTCCTAAAGGCCTTTAGAAAAAAATATAAGGGGAAATAGATAGGGGCTTCTTATAGTGCTCCTTCTCAGGTTTAAGTCAAAAACGACAAAATATGATACTGCTGTATCATAATGGGATAGTGTCGAAGTATTATTTGTAGAAGGCATATACAAAGTTGGTCTCGTGCCCAGTGTAAAGCCGGGGCATTCAGGCAGTAGCAAACATTCACCACGCCGGCTTTCTCCAGCCACACTATGGCGCCGATGTATTCGCGATTCCTTGCATCCCTGGCCACTTTTGGTAATCTGAAATTTCTTGCTGGTTTTGGCTATAAGGGGCCTACGGCTTTAGGTCCTGCTTCCACGCGGCAAGGGAGGCATCTATTTTCCTTTCCAGCAATTCCATGACAAATCACATTTTCGGAAAAGAATTTCGCCAAAAAATCACATTTTCGGGAAACCGATGTACTATTTCGTAAGGATATTCACTTTTGGAAGATTTCTTTTGCAGACCGCCTCGACTTCCCGCACTATTTCCATGCAGCTGCTAATAGCGCATTGAATGTACCTTCTGGAGCGTTTTCTAATGTACCGTCTGTGACGGATTCAAATGTACCACTTCAGACGTGGTTGCTCTAAGGTTCTGCAAAGTTAGTTTTTTTTCTGGTTTTTCCGCCGCAAGGAGTCACCTTTGAGTTCTATCCGATGCGCGTTAGCGCAGAGGCGATCCATGATGGCGTCAGCCAGGGTTGGTTCATTGATATAGTCATACCACTTAGCAACGGGGAGTTGCGATGTGATGATGACTGATTTCCGCTGGTAGCAGTCCTCCAGGATCTGCAGCAGCGCGAGCCGCGAGTTGTTATCGAGCGGCTGTAAGCCGAAGTCATCGAAGATGACGAGGTCATTCCGTTCGATATGATTGATTACCTTCAAAAGACTTCCGTCAAGTTTAGCGAGCGCGATGCGCTCGATGAACTTGTTCATGGAGAAGTATTCAACACGATGTCCCAGAAAGCATGCCTGACGGCCAATGGCGCAAGCTAGGAAGGACTTTCCACAACCGGTCTTACCGTCGATTAACACGTTCTCCGCCCGTTCTATGAAGCTGCAATCAGCTAACTTCAGAAGCATTTCCTTTGAGAGATTACGCTCATCGGAACAGATGACATCTTCAATGACGGTGTTGTATCTGAGCTTACTCGTTTTCAAGTATAACTCTGTCCGACGCTTATTGCGGTACTGGCGCTCTGCTTCTGCAAGCCGTGCGACGAACATGTCCACGGTGGGCCATTCGTTTACCGGCATTGCCTGAAGCCCTTTATAGCATTCCGCCATACCCTTGAGTTTGAGATCCTCCAACTGGAGGATGGTTTCTTGAGTGTTCATGTGCTTGTATTCATATGCGTGCCAGCTTTGGTTACCGATATTCTTCCGCCCCTCGTACATTCTCATTCTCCGGGATATACGGAGTCATGTCTGAAGGCAACAGGGGCTGCTCATCAAGATTGCTCTTGAGTATTGCTTCTATACGTTTGTATGATGATGCCGTCTTGGGCTCTATCCTCTGGCAGGCCGCTTCTACACGGTCTGATCCGTACCGGAGGGCAAGTCTCAGTACGCCCTGGCAGGCTCGATAAGACTGCTGTACAAAGAGGGCAGATCGCAAGATATTGTCTATAGATGCTCTGGTATGAGGCCCTATTTGACTGGCTTTGGATTGTAGATATGCAGCATTGATGTCCTTTGAGCGCATATAGGCCAGATGATTAGGCGGCATGTGCTCCGCAACTGTCGAGTAACCGTCGGTATATGCCCGTTTATGTGCGGCAATACGCGTGAAGTCCACCCAGACTTCCACCGTTTCAGTGTCATAGACCACCTTGGCCTTTTTCCCGACATACTGGTAAGGGACACTATAGAAGTGGTTCCTGTCAACCTGGACGTGGTAGGTCGTGTTTATAGTAACGGCCTTCTCATACTTGAAGAGGAACCGTGCCGGTGGCAGAGGAAGCAGATATGGCAGTTCTTCCTTCTCGAACTGCTCCCGGCGGCTGTAAGTCTTGTTTTTACGGTCGCGGTTGTTGTACAGGTCATTCAACTCATCCAACCTGTGATTGAGTTCATCGTAAGAGAAGAATGTATCACGGCAGATACGGCTGTAGTAGTACCTGTATGCTTGATTTACCAGACTTTCCGCAGGACCTTTGTCACGGGGCTTCCGGGAACGGCATTCAAGCAGTTCCGTCCCATAATGGAGGCACCACTGGCTGGCAGCTTCATTCAAGGTAGGCTCATACCGATTGACCTGCTTGATCCATTGGCGCATGTTGTCTGTCTTGGATATCTCAGCCACACCGCCAAAGTATTCGACGGCTTTGGACAATGCCTGGAACAGATATTCCATCTTTGCACTGGGCAGCGCCGTAACATAACTGAGCATTGAGTATGGAAGTACGCACACCAGAACGATGGCCGGAACAGCTTCTCCTGTGGATTTGTCCACTATCCAGAGTCCATCTCCGGCGAAGTCAAACTGCATTTCCCGACCTGGTTCGTAGACATTGTGGTACTTGTAGTCGTGGTTCTTCTCATACTCCTGGATGATGGCCTTGAACTGCGTATAACCATACGGATTGTCTGTGGTCTTCTGATAGTCAGCATACAGCACATCGTAAGTCATGTGCTTCCGTTTCATCTGCTGGGCGTACTCTTCCACGTTTTCCATCATGAAAGCGTACCTGTCAGCATCACGGCTGCGATGGCCATCGCCCTTGACCATGATTGCGTTTAACTCGGCATCTCCCAGGTTTAGAAGATCAACCATAGCTTTCCCGGAGGCCTCTGCACGGTCCCGATAAGCCCTTAGAGATGTGCGGCTGATACTCAGCTTCCGCTCCACCTCCCTCAATGAGGTTCCTCGTACGAACTCTCGAATGATTACTCTGATGTCCGTCATCGTTGCTTTTCTGTTTGCCATATCTTTGTGGTATTTGTCTTCTAACCACAAAGTTACATCTGTCAAACTTAAAGCAACCTATCTGAAGTTCCTGCCTAACCGCAGCTGGCACCGGTTAACACCGGCAGGTGGTACATTTGTTTCCGCTACGGGCGGTACATTTCAAAGTGATACGCCCGGTACATTTGTTTCCGCTATGAGGGGTACAATTGATTCCGCTGTGCCCGGTACATTTGAAAGTGATACAGGGGGTACATTTAATCCGCTGCTATCAGATGGGGACCAAATCATTTCTGATCATGTTGGATATTACGTTTCTTCCTCACTATATTCGGATTACCCGTACCGCATATGGTTTTTGTTCTTCAACTCTAGTGAAGCTAAAGTCCAGTTCGGTGGACGCTATTATGGTCGGCTTGTCCGCCCCGTCACAGAATAATCTCTTCCAATAAAAAAGAAAAGCGGAGTAGGCAAAGCCTATTCCGCTTTCTTGTTGTTAATCGAGTATCTTCACCTCGTGGGCGATAATGTCAATAGTCCGATGACCTTCAAAACGGTCCCTTGAAACATGTGGTAAATTGTGAAAGTGACCGACAGGGAACCGCCGAGAAGTGACCAAAAGGTGACCAAAATTGAGAAATGCAAAAAACAGGGTCTTGCAAAATGCTTGAATATCAGCAAGTTGCAAGACCTTTTTCGTGCCCGAGGTGGAGGCAAAACTGTTTGTGTACTCGACTACAATACCAAGAGCCCGGCAGCAACGGCTGCACAGGACATTGAAAAACAGGCAATCATGCCAGGACAACTCTCTCAAAGAGCCCGAAAGAGAGGTGCATTTTTGGTGCAACTTTTTGGAAACCCAAAGATAAGAAAACCCCTTCCGAGCATATCAGAAGGGGTTTTTTCACTAGAATAGTGCGGTGGGGACGAGATTCGAACTCGTGGTACGGTTACCCGTACGGCAGTTTAGCAAACTGCTGGTTTCAGCCACTCACCCACCCCACCG
>Ga0256407_10011392_pt1 | contig 12299 bp, 11 predicted proteins | sample RumenRJG_04DNA_FD_193489 | JGI IMG/M metagenome (GOLD analysis project Ga0256407, IMG submission 193489) | Bovine rumen microbial communities from Lethbridge, Alberta, Canada - RJG_04 | ecosystem: Host-associated > Mammals > Digestive system > Stomach > Rumen | place: Canada: Alberta... | reverse complement strand
CTGTGAGGATTGTGAGGCTATTTCCACCAAGGAGAAAGCGTACGAAGAGGCCAACCGACTGGCTCTTGCGTTTATAGACGAACTGCCCGAAATCAAACGACTGCTCTATACGGATGTCAAGGCGATGTTCGACAACGATCCTGCTGCTCCTAATTTCGGAGAGGTGATATTCTGCTATCCAGTAGTTAACGCTATGACACACTATCGTATCGCCCACAAGTTGCACGAATTGAAGGTGCCCGTTATTCCACGCATCATCACGGAACAGGCCCACTCTAAAACGGGTATCGACATTCATCCCGGTGCCACTATCGGTGAATACTTTGCCATTGATCACGGTACGGGTGTGGTAATTGGTGAAACATGTATCATCGGTAACCACGTAACGCTCTATCAGGGTGTGACATTGGGAGCTAAAAGCTTCAAATACGATGAGAACGGCAACATGCTGAACGTGCCTCGCCATCCTATCATAGAAGACCATGTGACGGTTTATTCCAATGCCTCTATCTTAGGGCGCATCACCATCGGACACCATAGCGTGATTGGTGGTAATATCTGGGTAACCAATGACGTTCCTCCCTACTCCCGCATCCAGCAGTCTAAAGCCGTCGATGCCGCATTCAACGGAGGACTTGGAATATAAGTAAAAAAAAGAGAGCTGCGAGCTCTCTTTTTTCGTTTATTTATAAATTGTGATGCTATCGTTGGTCAAAGACTTAGGCGTCTGCGACCATTCATAGTAGCGATTCCAGTTATCCGTCGAAGTCTTGTAAAGGTTGAAATAAATCTCCTTATAACTACCACACTCCATATATCCAGTGAAACGACTGTTACTGATGTCGTAATCATAGATATATACTACTTGTCCTGTTTCGTAGACCAACCGAATTCGTCCACCTTCAACATACCACATAAATTCACGATAACGGGAGTCTCTATTATATGGATCGTGGTCAACCTGCTCACCATAGCCAGAGGTTGCACCCCTCGTATAACTGTGACCTTTACGATAGAAACGAATAATGGTGTCATATTCTCGACCAGTACCCTCATACCCCCAATAGCTATAGTAGTCCTCGCCCATATATCCTTCCCATTCTCCCGAGAGGTCATAGGCAATCATTTCGTCTTTCGTCATACAACTAGTAAAAGTTGTCATGGTCAGCACCACCATGAGTGCCATCACTAAGTAAGTATTAATCTTTTTCATAATCTATATATTTTTGTATTTCTGCTGCAAAGGTAAGGAAAAAATCCTACACTCCCAAGATAAAACTCCTATATTTGAATAGGGAATTTCCTATTCTGCCCCCTGAAATAAATGTTTAATAACATAAAATGCAATTTTTGTCAAAAAAAAACATGGTTGAATGAAAAAAAAGAAGTACCTTTGAACCGTCAAAATAACAACAATTCTGAAATAAATTACTAATTTATTAGATACATAAATTTCTTTTCCATTATTAATACTATCATTAGGATTATAAAAAAGGCGGCACGGTTGTGAAACCCTGCCGCTTTTCTTTAGTATCATGAAGAATATTATTCTTCTGCCTTTTTCTTACCAAACTCTGGATCTATCTTCAGGAATGCTGTCACGATATACGTCAACGAACATGCTACGACAACTATCAAGAAGAAGGCTTGATAACCTACTGCTTCCTGCAAAGCACCGGCAAACATGCCTGGAATCATCATCGACAGAGCCATGAAAGCGGTACACAAGGCATAGTGACTCGTCTTGTGATTGCCCTGACTATAATATATAAGGTATAACATATAGGCAGAGAAACCGAAACCATAGCCGAACTGCTCTACAAAGACACAAACATTGATGACTATCAAATCAGACGGCATCACATAAGAGAGGTAAACATACACTACGTCGGGCAAGGTGATGGCAAGAACCATAGGCCAAAGCCATCTCTTCAAACCGTCACGGCTGGCAACAATACCACCCAGAATACCGCCTAAGGTGAGGCCGATGACTCCCACTGTGCCCTGTACCAAACCGTATTCTCCATCGGAAAGTCCCAGTCCGCCATTATGGGGAGCATCAACAAGGAACAGAGCTGATATCTTGGCCAGCAAACCTTCTGGCATACGATAGAACAGCATGAAACAAATACCTGCCCACACTTGTGGCTTCTGGAAGAAGGTGACAACAGTCTGCTTGAACTCCTGCATAATTTCACCTGCCGTCTTTTTGGTCTTCATACCATCCTCTGCAGGTTTGGGAAGTATCCAATGGTGATAAAGCCACAACGCAATAAAAAGACCTGCCATCAGGTAAAACACCAAACTCCAGGAGTAACGGATATTGCGAGTAAGTACCTGCAAGGCTCCTGCCAATCCTACCAGCAATCCTGATGAGAAAATGGTGGCAATGCGATAGAACGTGGAACGAATGCCCACGAAATAGGCTTGCTCATGCTGGTTGAGTCCCAACATATAGAAACCGTCTGCCGCTATGTCGTGAGTAGCACTACTGAAAGCCATAAGCCAGAAGAAGCACAATGACCCTTGCAGCCACCACGGTCCGGGAATAGTGAAAGCCACACCACCCAAAGCAGCAGCTATCAGCACCTGCATAGCAACAATCCACCAACGCTTAGAGCGCAACATGTCAACAAAGGGACTCCACAAAGGTTTGATGACCCATGGCAAATATAGCCATGAGGTGTAAAGGGTAATATCAGTATTCGACAAACCTAGTCGCTTATACATGATAAGCGATATGGTCATCACGGCTACATAGGGAACTCCCTCGGCAAAATAGAGTGTGGGCACCCAAGCCCACGGAGATTTTTTATTCATCTGCATTTAATATATTTTTTTGATTTCTGCACCACGATAATAATGCAACAGTATTTCTTTGTATTTATAACCTTGCTGTCCCATGACGGCAGCACCTATCTGGCAGAGGCCTACACCATGTCCCCACCCTTTTCCGTTCAAGCGGAAACCGTTAGATGTTTTCTCCACGTCGAAAGCTGAACTATAGAGATGTGTCTCGCTAAGTGCACGGCGTATCTCCAGTTCCTTGCCGATAGTCATGGTCTTCTTGGTACCGACTATCTTCAATTTCCAGATTCGCCCGCTCTTGCCTCGCTCCACAGGAATGAGGTCTGTGATGGTACCGAAGTCGTCCTTCAGCTTTTCGTTGACAAGCTGGGAAAGCTCGTCCACAGTGTATTCCACTGTCCAACGATAGAAGTCATTTGTCTCTAAATCGTAATCATTGAGTACCTGAGAGAGCACCTCCCTGTCGTCCGTATTGCAGAAGGGATCTTCTACTGATATGAGATAGGGTTTCGGTGTGTCTTCCCAACAATATTGGAACTCTTCTGTCACTCCGCCACAGCACTTCGAGAAACGAGCATCGCAGATTTCATCGCCATAGCACAGAATACATCCGCGAGTGGCTTCCAGTGCCTGCTCTACAGCCTTGCTGGTTTGTTTGGTAATGCCCTGATAACGCTGACAATGGTCGTCGGCACACACATCGAAGTTTGTATGGTCTTCACGGTCATACCAGCGAATCAACTCGTCGTCTTTCTTGACAAACGAGAAGAAACCGTCTTTCTTCTCACTGTTGTCCTGACGGCGTTTCATCTGTGCCAACAGCCATGAGCGCGAAATAACGGCATGTGCCTTCAAGAGTTCAAGACCTGCTGTCGCCTTCATCTCACTGGAGATAACACTGGCCAGATATTGCTCAACGGGCAGTTGATTGATGGCTGTTATCTTGTCGGACTCCACTATCAAACGGAGTGTCCCCAAGAACACCTGCGTCTCTTTGCGCTCCCAATGGAAATTAACACCGATGGTTACATCATGAAGTGAGAATGAGGCGGTCGGCGACTGGGGAGTAAATATCAACTCACGGTATTGAACCCCACGCCAGAGAATGCCACCCTCTGAAAATTCCACAATCTGTTCGCCCTCTATCATCTCTCCTTTCGCTATATATGGTGCATTGAGCGAGAAAGATATCTTATGCCCGCTCACAATACCGACAGTGACATCGGGCTGTGTGGATATTTGATCTGAAAGGCAGGCTGACACCTCGTCGTTCTGCAGACGGTCTATCACTTCCTCTATTTGCTGAGGAGTAATAGATACCTCACGATAGATGTCCATGGCCACTTCTGGGGTAAGCTTGCGGAAATCTTCTTCGCGGGGCGTAATCATCAGACCGCCCATATCAATAGCTCCAGGACTGATAATAAACTGTGCATCTCCTTCTTTTGAATAACATTCTGGGCGATGCTTTCTTCTTGGGAACACAACACTGAGCGTTGTCTCACCCTGCCGCCACATGATAATATTCATCATGGGTTCCGTATCGTCCTGTTGAACGGGCAGATATTTATAAAGTCTATGAAAAAGTTGCACATCGGCTTCCTGTGAATGGCTCCGAATTAGGAAAGCGGCTGCAGGAGAGTCAACTATCTGGAAGATACCCTCTTCCTCATCCGTTTTCACCACCTCCTTCAGATTACGGCTCAATCGCTGCCACGAACGCTGCAAAGGCAGGATATTGGAACTCACCGCCTGCAGATGGGCATGGTCAGGAGCAGAGGCGCCACACTTAGGACCATTATATAATATGGTGAGTTCTGGCGAATTGGTTGCCAACTGATGCATCTCGTCATACATCGACATGATTGCCTGTGGCTGATGCTTTAGCGTAGGAATCGTGAAATGGATTGGTAAGATAGGATATGGGTTGACGAGCAATTCGTAGTCCTTGTCAATCACCCGATGTATCTGTTCCTTGGGACGATTCTTGCCACAGAGGAAACAAGGACGCTCAGCCAACGACTTGGCATCAATCTTGGCACCTGTAGAACGAATGCGAGCCGGATTCCACTGTACTGCCATTTCCATACCATCACCCACTAGTTCACGGGTTTCCACGGATTCCAAATCACGATAGCGCTGACGTGTTTCTTCCCATGAGCACAACTGGCGTTCGAAGAAGCGATACCATGATGACTGTGTTCCCTGCGGCATTCCCTCCTTGTTGACACGCTGACGAGCCTTAACTTCCATCGTGCGCAAGCGATCCTTATAGAGATTGTTGGCATTAGTCTTCTCCACAGAAAGAGCAGCGTCGGAATTGCCACCCCAACGGCGACAGAGATAAAGCTCGGAATAGATGCGCCCGATACGATAATGACGTGAGAACATCAAACCTAAGGCATAGTCTTCACCATACGACGTATTGGGAAATCCGAAGCTGCGCAGAACAGGGGTGAAGAAAGCACGTGGAGCACCAAGTCCATTGATACGCAAGGCATTATTAGGACCGTTTTCGTCAGTCCACTCCTTATGGTCAATGAGCCCTGGCGGCAATGTATTCAAATCAAAGTCGCACATTCTATACGAACCCACTATCATGGCTGCTTTCTGTTTGTGAAAGGCATCAACAACCGTCTGAAGGGTCTTTGGAGAGGAATAGAGATCGTCGGAATCCAATTGCACTGCAAAACGTCCGCAATAAGGACTGTTTACTGCCTCGTTCCAACAACCGCCAATGCCGAGGTCGAATCGTTCTGGAACGATAACAACAAGTTGTGGATGATGTTTTGAAAGCTGAGAAAGTATTTCACCTGTACCATCTGTAGAATGATTGTCAACCACAATGACATTATACTTGAAATTCGCTTTCTGAGACAACGCACTTTCTACGGCATCCTTGATGGTCTTCTCGCGGTTAAAGACTGGAATAATGACGGAGGCCTCCATCTCGAATTCCTGCTCATCGAAATCTACATCTTGATACTGACTGGTATCAACCAACGCCCCTATTTCACGAAGATGGGCTGTACAGGCCTGCTCCATCTCTATCTGCACCTCACGATTGGCAGGATTCACATAGTCGAATTGCTTGACGCCTGATGCACGCAAATCGGTTTCTTCCTCGGTATAGAGATATTCATTCAGATGGAAGAGTTCACCCTTCCTGCTCAGGAACAGTCGCAGGTCATAAAGTCCTGCCCACTGGTATTCACGCTCTCTGTCAATAGTGGCGTACTGATGGAGCAGTGAAGTGCGCACCAAGAGCAAACTGCCGAAGTCGAAATCATTACGAAGGGCACCCTCTTGATAGTCTATCACAGGATGTGCCTGACGCGTTCCTGCTTCCATCTGCCAACGGTCAGCATATACCATTGCCGCATTTGAATCATCTGCAACCAACAGCATACGCTCTAAAGCCGTCGCCCCCAATACAATCGGGGTTGACTTCAGGCTTAACAACACATAGGGTGCTACGGCATGTTCAGCTATCTGCATTACATACTGACTACTCTGCAGCTGGTCAACCACCAACAAAGTACAGTCCTGAGGAAGCTCCATATCCGTCTCTTGACTGACCATCAGAAAGATATGACGCACGGCACTACTCTGCCTCAATTGTGCTATCGTGCCTGACAAGACTTCTGGTGTCTGACAGGCAAGGAAGCAATCTATTTTTTTTCTCATTTTTCTGTTTTTGATAATTTTAGCTGCAAAGTTACAAAAAAATACAGGATAAAAGCCAACCAACCGCATTTTTTTCACTTTTCACTTTTCACTTTTCACTTTATTTTGTACCTTTGCACACATGAATTCGAAAAAGAGACTGCTGGGATTGACTCCGACGGAACTGAAAAGTATCGTCGCAGAATTGGGTATGCCTGCCTTTACGGCTAAGCAGATTGCTCAGTGGCTATACGAAAAGCACGTACGGAGCATTGACGAGATGACCAACATCTCTAAGCAAAACCGAGAACGTCTGGCAGAAGATTATGAGGTGGGAGCGATGGAGCCTATCGACTGTCAACGCAGCAAGGACGGCACTATCAAATACCTATTCCCTGTGCTAACAGCAAATAGCAAACAGCCAACAGCCAATAGTCCCCTCTTTGTTGAAACGGTCTATATCCCCGACGGCGAGCGAGCTACAATTTGTGTATCGTGCCAGGTGGGATGCAAGATGAACTGCCTGTTCTGTCAGACAGGGAAACAGGGATGGCAAGGCAACCTCTCAGCTGCCGACATCCTCAACCAAATATATGCATTGCCCGAGGCTGAATCGCTGACCAATATCGTTTTCATGGGACAGGGAGAGCCAATGGACAATCTGGACGCAGTTCTTCGAGTATGTGAAATAATGACGGCTCCATGGGGCTATCAATGGAGCCCGAAACGCATTACCGTCAGCTCTGTCGGTGTGCCAGGTAAACTGAAACGCTATCTCGACGAAAGCGATTGTCACGTAGCCATTTCGATGCATTCACCATTGCACGAGCAACGGCTACAGTTGATGCCTGCTGAGAAAGCGATGCCTATTGCCGAGACAGTAGGACTGCTGCGCCAGTATGACTTTACCCATCAACGCCGCTGTTCTTTTGAGTACATCTGTTTTGGTGGACTTAATGACTCACCCCTCTTTGGACGCGAGATTGTTAAACTGCTCAGTGGACTGGAGTGTCGTGTCAACCTGATACGATTCCACGAGATTCCTGATGTCGACCTGCCATCGTCCGACGAGAAAAGAATGGAGGCGCTGCGCGATTATCTCACTCACCACGGCATTACCACCACCATCCGTGCCAGTCGCGGACAAGATATTTTGGCTGCTTGCGGCCTGCTTAGCACGGCTAAGCAAATCACTACATCCCCTAACAACCCTAACATCCCTAAATAATTATGGAAGAAAAAATGATTCGCGTGGCTATCACGCAAGGAGATACGAACGGAGTCGGCTATGAGGTGATTCTAAAGACTTTTGCCGACCCGGCTATGCTGGAGCTATGCACTCCCATTATCTATGGTTCGCCCAAGATTGCTGCCTACCATCGGAAGGCGCTCAATCTGGAAACAAATTTCAGCATCATCAACAGAGCCGAAGAGGCTCGCAATGGCAGAGTCAACTTGTTGGCATGTTTCGATGATGATGTAAAAGTTGACCTCGGACAACCTTCTCCAGAGGCAGGACTGGCAGCTTTCAAGGCACTCGACAGAGCAATGACCGACTATCGTTCCCAATTATTCGACGTACTAGTCACTGCACCTATCAACAAGGCAACCATTCAAAGTCCTGGATTCCATTTCCCCGGGCATACGGAATATATTGAAACCAGTGTCGGCGAGGGGAACAAAGCGTTGATGATTCTGATGAATGAAAATCTGCGCGTTGCATTGGTCACCACCCATCTGCCTATCAAGGATGTTTCCAAGGCCATCACCAAGGAGGCCATTATCGAGAAGGCTAAGATATTCCACCAGAGCCTGAAACGCGACTTCCGCATTTCCAACCCACGCATTGCCGTTCTCTCACTGAATCCTCATGCCGGCGACAACGGATTGTTGGGTTCAGAAGAACAGGACGTCATCAAACCTGCTATCGAGGAATTGGAGAAAATGGGCATTCAGGCTTTCGGTCCCTACCCTGCCGACGGTTTCTTCGGCAACAACACGTATTACCATTTCGATGGCGTGCTGGCCATGTATCATGATCAGGGGCTGGCTCCTTTCAAGACCATCGCATTGGAAAGCGGCGTTAATTTCACGGCAGGTCTTCCCATCATACGCACTTCACCTGACCATGGAACAGCCTACGACATTGCCGGACAAGGAAAAGCTGATGAAAATTCGTTCCGTCAGGCTGTCTATACAGCCATTGATGTCTATCGCAACAGACAGAATTACGACGAACCGCTGAAGAACCCGCTACCCAAACTTTTCCACGAGAAACGCGATGACAGCGAGAAGGTACGCTTCGCCATTCCAAAGGCAAAAGACGCAATAGAAAGTTAAAAAACTGTCAAGTGTGCCATTATGTCAGATTTTCTTTGTACCTTTGCAGGCTAAATGAAGTATTCGGAGCTACAGACCATCAAACAGCGTTACAATATCGTAGGTAACTGCGAGGGATTGAACCATGCGCTGGATGTCGCCTTACAGGTGGCACCCACAGACTTGAGCGTGCTCATCGTGGGTGAAAGTGGTGTAGGCAAGGAGATTATTCCTCGTGTTATTCACGACAATTCTCCACGCCGTCGCGAGAAGTATTTCGCTATCAACTGTGGCTCTATTCCGGAAGGCACTATCGACTCTGAGCTCTTTGGCCATGTCAAAGGTTCGTTTACAGGAGCCATCAACGACTCATCCGGCTATTTCGGTGCAGCCAACAAGGGAACACTCTTCCTCGACGAGGTAGGTGAACTGCCACTGGCTACGCAAGCCAGGCTGTTGCGTGTTCTTGAAACTGGCGAGTACATCCCTGTCGGTGCCACTGAGGTACGCAAGACCGATGTACGCATCGTGGCTGCCACCAATGTCAATATCCGTCAGGCTATCAGTGAGGGACGCTTCCGTGAAGACCTCTATTACCGCCTGAACTCCATTCCCATTCAGATACCTCCCTTGCGCGAACGTGGCGAAGACATCGTATTGCTGTTCCGCCTGTTTGCCTTACAGATGGCAGAGAAATACAGAATGGACAAAGTGGTACTTACCGACGAGGCCAAACAAATACTCATGCGCTATAAGTGGCCAGGCAATGTGCGCCAATTGAAGAATATCACCGAGCAAATATCCATCCTCTCTACCGAGCGACTGATTACGCCCGACATTCTTTCACGTTTCATCCCGCAGGATCAGGAAACCACCCAATTGGCTACTATCCACTCTGAAGGCGACCATTCGTTTGAAAACGAGAGAGAAATCCTGTATAAGATTCTCTTTGAACTGCGCAGCAATGTGAATGACATGCGGCGCGAGATGAGCACACTAAAGAAACAAATTGAGGACGTGCAGGCCGTTCCCTCTACAGCAGTTCCTACCGTCCCCACCATACCGACTATTCCTACCATCCCAACTACAACACCTTTGGAAGATGCTGTAGCCGAGGAATATGTAGAGCCCGTTAAGGAACCCGAGAACCTCAATCTTGACGCATGGAGTCGCCAAGCCCTTGAAAAAGCACTCGACCGCAACGGGGGTAATCGTAAAAAAGCGGCACTGGAATTGGGAATCAGTGACCGTACACTATATAGAAGACTGAAACAATATGGACTGGACAAATAAACTTCGCACCATCGTTTGCCTGACAGCCATCATGCTGCTCACGGCCTGCTCCGTAAGCTATAAGTTCAACGGAGCCAGCATCGACTACTCCAAGACGAAGACCATCCAGATAGCCGACTTCCCCATCCGTTCCAGTTATGTATGGGGACCTATGGGCCCAATGTTCAACAATCAGTTGAAGGATGAATTTGCCAACCATACCCGCCTCGAGCAGGTTCGACGTAATGGCGACCTGAAGATTGAAGGCGAGATTACCCAATATCAACAGCGCAACAAGTCGGTGTCGGCAGAGGGATATTCCGCCCAGACAGAACTCTCCATGACAGTCAATGTGCGCTTCACCAACAATACCAATCACAAAGAAGACTTCGAGCGCCAGTTTACGGCGACTTCGACATACGAGACTACACGCTCCCTCAATTCCGTACAAGAGGAGCTCGTCACACAAATGGTCAAAGACCTCTGCGAACAGATATTCAATGCCACAGTGGCTAATTGGTAAGACAAAATGGATTTAGTAGAATTGATAAATCATCCGGAACGAATGGATCGCGACACATTATATGAGTTGCGGTCTATGATGGCGCTGCATCCCTATTTCCAGACAGCACGCCTGCTTCTGCTCCAGAATCTTTATCTGCTACACGATCCGTCATTCGACGAAGAACTGCGCCGCTCTGCCATCTACATCACCGATAGGCGTTGTCTCTTCAAACTTGTTGAAGCTGCCCACTATCAATTCAAGAAACCGGCACCCGATGCACAACGCTCAAACGTCAACACCCAGCGTAACGAAAGTCGCACTATGTCGCTCATTGATTCCTTCCTCGACTCCATACCCGCTGAACAGGAAGAACCAGAGCGTCGTAAAAAGCGCCGCCCTACCCCCAAGGATGCCACTGTCGATTATGTAGCCTACCTGATGGAGAGCGAGAGCGACAACGACAATTCTGCTGAAGAAGCCCCATTGATGCAAGGCCAGGATCTCATCGACCATTTCCTGGAAGAGGAACAGGGACGCATTCTGCTCAACGAACTGCGAGACGAAGAACAGCCCATCGAAGCACCTGTCTTAGAAGAGGAGCCACAAGAAGAGGAATATTTCACCGAAACTTTGGCACGCATCTACATCAAACAAGGACGCTACGAGAAAGCACTCGACATCATTAAAAGGCTCAGTGACAACTACCCCGAGAAAAATGCCTACTTTGCCGACCAAATACGCTTCTTGGAGAAATTAATAATAAACAATAATAAAAAACAAAAGTAACATGTACACATTATTTGTAATTCTTATCGTAATTGCAGCCATACTGATGATCGGTATCGTGCTGATTCAAGAGTCAAAAGGTGGCGGTCTGTCTTCCAGTTTCGCCGGTTATAACCAAATTGGCGGTGTCCGCAAGACCACGGACTTCGTCGAGAAAGCCACATGGGGACTTGCACTTGCCATGGTTCTCTTCAGTGTTGTATGTGCTTGGGTAGCTCCTACAGCATCTACCGATGCCTCTGTCATGGAGAACTATCAGGCACCTGCCACCAATCCCAACACGCTGCCAGGCTTCGGAGCCAGCCAGCAAAAGGATGCTGCAGCACCTGCTACTCCTGCCAAGGATGCACCTGCTAAAGAGGCACCTGCTGATGCTCCCAAAGCACCTTCACAGCCTGCAAACTAAAGTTTTTCGCAAAAAATACGGGAATTATTTGGTTTTCTCAAATAATTCCCGTACCTTTGCACTCGCTTTACGAAAGAAAGCGCACGATGGTGCCCGTAGTTCAGTTGGTTAGAGCGTCAGATTGTGGTTCTGAATGTCGACGGTTCGAGTCCGTCCGGGCACCCTCCTAAGAAAATCCCTGCAAATCAAGCATTTGCAGGGATTTTCAATTCCAACACCTTCTAATTTTGATGGAACATTGATGGAACATTTTTAAGTTGTTCCATCAATGCAATAGGGCTTGAGTTCACAAAGAGCCATAATAATCCAATCACATTCATCCCTTTATGATTGGTAAAATCAGTTGTTATCATTGGTATTTATTATTAATGACCCATTTGCCTTCCTTGCGCCCACCTTCACGAGTGAGAACACCCAATTTCTTCAGTTTGGCAATATCCCTTTCGATGGTTCTCTCATTGACACCTTCCTTTTCCGACATCTTTTCCGACATCTTTTCCGACATCTTTTCCGAAATTGTCTTTGCAGATAAGAAAG
>Ga0256407_10011387_pt1 | contig 12304 bp, 6 predicted proteins | sample RumenRJG_04DNA_FD_193489 | JGI IMG/M metagenome (GOLD analysis project Ga0256407, IMG submission 193489) | Bovine rumen microbial communities from Lethbridge, Alberta, Canada - RJG_04 | ecosystem: Host-associated > Mammals > Digestive system > Stomach > Rumen | place: Canada: Alberta | collected... | reverse complement strand
TTCAAAAAAAATATTTCAAAAAAAAAAAAAAATTAACATCATCTTTAGTAATAGATTTAAACAAAGCAAGTATTTATACATTAAAATCAATTAAATTAGAAAATTTTTATTCATCCTGTGTTACAAATTCAACTTCAGAAAATGAGTCAGTTAAAAAAAAAAAAATTTTACAAAAAAAAGATAAATCAAATTTTACTATTCCTCAATTTATAAATTTTCAAATATCAAATAATAATGAAAAAAGTTTTAGATGTATTGATGATAAATTATTTTTAAAAAATCTTCAAATTGATAAAAAAGTAGAAGATAATATTTGGATGAAATTAGATAATGACGAAATAACAGATGATGAAGATATAAAATCAGCTCAAAATAAACTTGAAAAATTTTTGTCAATTGAAATTAGCAAAATACAAAATAATAAAAAGTATTTAAATAAAAAATTATTTCGGAAAAGAGAAAAACAATAACTTTATATATTTAATAAATATTATTTATTTATATTAAAAATTAATTGAATAAAATTACTTTTAATTAAATAATCAAAATATTATTTTTTGTATTCAAAAATGTAAATAGTTATAAATTATTAATTTAATTATATTTTATATAAAAATGTATAATTGGAGAAAAAGAACATTAAAAGATTTCTTTTATGGATATTTAGTAATATCATCATCTTATGCTTCAATAAATTTTACAAAATTATTAATTAAACAATATAAAAAATATTCTATTGCAAAAAATTTATTTAATCAAATTGGATTAAATAATACAATAAATATTGATAATTTTTATCTTTTATCAGGAAAAGTAAAAAAATTAATTTCTCCTATTAAAAATTCATTTAATGAAAATTTAATTGGTGTAAAAGGTAATTCAACTTATTTTGAGAATTTTATATTAATTTGTGAAAAAATAAAATATATAATTCTTCCAACTCCATTAACAAAATTTTATTCTTTGACAAAAAGTTATATTACAAATGAAAAAAATAATTTACCAGAAGCAAATAAATTATTTATTTCAAAGTCAGAAATTCTTTCAAATGGAGATAATATTTATTTATTTGGGAAAATTATAAGTAATCAGGGAAATATAATTGAAAATTATGAAAATTTTAAGCATATAAAACCATATATGATTTCTCATTCATCATTTGATGATTTAAAAAAAAATTCTTTATCTTTTTATCCTATACTTAAATCAATATTGCAAATTTCATTTTGTGGATTATTATTTATGATTGGGATTAAACATTTTTATTTAAAATATCAATATTGGAATAATATTAATAAGAAAAGATTTTCAGTGAAATGTACTAATTGTAAAAATAATCTTTGTGATATTTTATGTGAAAAATGTGAAAATTTAACAAATTATTGCTCAAAATGTTATTTAGAGTTACAAAATAAAATAAATTCAAAAAAAATTAAATTAAAGAATATAAGATGTGTTCATTGTAATAAAACATTAGATGTTGTCCAGTTAATTAAATATAAATAAAAAGTAGAATACTCTTTTAATTTTATTTATATTTAAAATAATATTGAATTATTCTCTACAAAGAAAATATTTTATTCATTATTATCATGATTTAAAAAATTGAAATGAGGTCTTAATTTTACAGAATGTCTTACAGTTTCTTTTTTAATTTTTGGGATATTAAATGAATTTAAATTTTGAGTTCCTTTTTTTAATATATCATCTTGATTATTTGAAATAATTGATTCCAATTTTATTTTTTGTTCATTTTTTATGATAAATTTATACCATTCATTAATTGGTTTTTCAAATAAATTTTCAAATTCATTTCTTTTCATTTTATATATTCTTTCAAAAAAGATATTATTATTCATTACTCCTTTAAACCATCTTATTGTAGGAAAAAATAAATGTATTTTTAATGAATTGTTTTTATTTTTATTTGTATTTAAGTAGTTTGTTTGTCTTTTTATAAATTTTAACAAATCACAATCAAAATCAAATATTTTATCATCTAATTCTAATTTTGTATTAATTTGTCTTTTATTAAATATATAAATAGATGTTTCTTCAATTATTAGAGATTTTTTTATTAAATCTTCAGGCCAAAAAGATTTTCTCATTTTATTTAATTGAATAGCTTCTTTTAAAGTTAAATTATATATTTTTTCATATGGTAAAATATTATCTCCATTATAAATTATTTGAATTTGTGGAGATTTAATTTCAAATAATCCATTTTTAATATCATTTTCATTTAAAAATGAAAGAAAAAATATAATGGAATAATTATTTAATTTCATTCTATATAATTTAACTTTTGTATCATCTAAATTAATTTTTATATTTTCTTTATTAATATTATTATAACTTAATGCTTGATTTATAGTTTTTCGAAATTCTTTAATTAAACAAAATGAATCAACTAGAAATAAATCCCAATCTTTAAAATTTTCTAAAAATAAATATGATATATGTGTTGTATCTAATGATTTTACAATAGTATTTTTCATTCCATTTGAATATTTAAATCTAACTTTTATTTTAGGCATAAAAATTTCAAAAATAAAACGTTTTAATTTTCCTTCATTTGATATTATCCAATCATATTTTAAATAAGACATTTGTGAATGATTTAATAAAAAACAATTGAGTTTATATATTTTATTTGTATGTATCATATTTTTATATATTTTAGAAAATTTTTCTTTATTTAATTTAAAAGTATTTGATTTTATATCAAATTCTATTATAGATAAAAATAATAATTTTAATGAATCAAAACTTATCCCATAAAAAAATGGTATACAAGAAAATGGTAATTTAATCTTTGAATTTTTATTTCCATTTTCATCGGTAAATAAAAGGATAAATGTATCACATCTTAATTTAACTTCAATATCTTTAATCATAAAAATATTTTCTTTTTTATAAATAGGATTTTTATCTAAAGGATTTTGTTCTTCATTATAAGTTAAAACTTCATTTTTTATATATTTTTCCAATAATTCCTTATTACCATCTTTATTTTTATCAACATAATAATTTTCTTTATAAGTAACATATTTATGTACAACATCATCCATATTATTAAATGAATCAATATATTTTAAAAAACTATTAGAAGTAATTGAATTATCAGAATAATGTTCATTTGTTTTTGAAACTGAATTAATTATTACATTTCTTGTTTTATTTTTTTCATTTATATTATCTATATTTACATCTTTTATTAATAATTTTCTTATATTAATTTTTCCATTTTTATGTCTTTTTATTGGGATTATTCCTTCATTTTTTTGAATTGGATAATTTGTTATATTTGGTAATTTAAATGAATGTTTCATTGTTAGTTGATTATAATAATTTGAATAATTTGAATAATTTTTTGTATTCAAAATTAATTTTTTTGATTTTTTTAATAAATCAACTGAATTTGAATATGATACATTTGAAATATCAAAGAAATTAGTTAAATTTTGTTGATAATTAAGAATTGAATTTGCCATTTATAAATTCGAAAAAAAATATTATAATTTTTTTTAAAATTAAATTAAAAAAAGCAAATGAAAACTGAAGAAAATATATCAATAACAGAAGAATCAAAAAAACAAGATAAACAAGACCATTTTTCCGACGAAGAAGATTCAAATGACTCTTTTCAAGTAAAAGTAAATTTTATAAAAAACAAAACAATAACATCAAATTTTAACTTCAACATAGAAATAACAAAAGAATCAAGAGACAGAAACAAATCTCAAAAAAACTCACGTAGAAATACTCGTTTATCATTAAAAGACTTTTCTGAATCTCATCAAGAAATTTTTCCAAATATAAAAGACCCAATTTTCAAAAAACCAAAAAATAAAATTCCAAAACCAAAATTAAACACAAGTAAAAATGATAACTCAACAACAATTTTGGAAAATTCATCAATAATAAAAAAAAACAATGAAATAAGTTTAAGTGAAAACGATATAATAGAAGGTGAAAATAGTGAAAATGAATATAAAAAAGAGCCTGAGACACCAAATACAAAAATATATTCATATTACCAAAAATTAAGAGATGATTTTGAAAAAACTGGAATTTTATTTGAAGATAAAGATTTCCCATGTACTCAAAGTATCTTTTGTAATGGAAGAGAAAATCCAGATGGTGAATTTGAAATAGAATTTGAAAGACCTGCGATTGAAGATGATGGTATTTGTTTTTTTTCAGTTGAACCACATGCTTCAAGTAATTATAATATTGAACATGAATTTAAAATTTGTAGAGGAATTTTAAATGATAAATTTTTCGTTGGTGCAGTTTTAATGCTTTTTCAAAAATATAATGAATATTTTACTAATTTAGTTTTAGATTTTGATCATGTTAATGATAATTTAAAAGCTGGTTTTTGTGGATTTCAATTTTTTATTGATGGTGAATGGAAAAGTGTTACTGTTGATACCAGACTTCCTGCTCATCAAAGAGGAGAATTTTCTTTAAGTAAAGTACTTACTCCTAAAAGTCCTTTTTGGATTAGTTTATTTGAAAAAGCTTATGCTAAATTATTTGGAAGTTATTCAGTTTTAAATGATAATTTATTAAAAGATTTTCTTGTTGATTTTACTGGTGGTTGGAGTAAAATGATTAAAATTAATAAAGATAATTTAGATGAGAAAAGTAAAAAGTTTTATTTTGATGAAATTATGAGATGTATTGGACAAGGATATTTAATTGGTTGTATGAAATATGATGAAGATAAGATAAAAGATGAATTAAATGAATCTGTTAGTGATAAAGATACTGGTGATGAAGAACAAATTACTTTAAATACTATTCATACTATTTTAAATATTGTTGAATGTGAAAATTTAAAATTAATTTTTCTTTGTAATCATTGGAATAAAGGTAAATTCCAATATAAATATGGACCTGATGATGAAATATGGGAAGTAAATAAGAAATTAACAGAAAAATTAGAATATACAGTATCAACAACTGATGGTACATTTTGGATGTCATTTGATGATTTTATAATAACATATAATACATTATATTATTGTAGAATATTCCCTGAAGAATGGGCAAATTATGTTATTCCTGGAATATGGACTGGAGAAAGCTCAGGTGGTTCACCTCAAAATTCTCATCCATGGTTTCCTGAACAAAGAATAATAATAAATCAAAATAGACCTCCAATAGGAAGAGGTACTACTTATTTAAGTTCTAATTTAGCTGCTACTTCTATTATTCCTAAAAATAAGATTTCTATGAAAAAAAATACAAATGTTTCTGTTAGTGATAAGAGTACTACTGGACAGAAATCACCTATGAAAGTTCAAAATGCTGTTTCTCAAATACCTTTACCTCCTAAAAAGGAAAGTATAATTCAAAGTGATTTTAAAAGAAATATTATTATTGATACTGAAGAAGCTTTTTTTTTAAATCCACAATATAAAATTGAAGTTAAGAATAATACTAAAATTATTATTTCTTTAATGCAAAAAGATCAAAAAATGAATAATGGGAATTATGTTAAAATTAATTTTATTATTGTTTATACTAAAGGAAAATATAGTAGAGTTTGGGATCTTGATGAAAGAAAATTAATTAAAAAAGCAATAAATGATAAAGAAGATGGAAATAGAAGAGAAATTGTAATGAATATAGATTTTAGAGAAATAATAAGAAGATATAATTCTTTAAATATGAAAAAATTATCATTTAATAAAGAATGTATATATATAAATTTAATACCATATCTTGAATATACTACAAAATATGAAATTGAAAAAAAAGGAAATCAAAGAATTTTTAAACCATATCGTCCAGAAGCAAATTATTGGCTTAGAATATTTGCAAATGAAGATATTTATATAAATGAATTAAAAAAACCATTTGAAAATAAAATAAATGGTAGTTGGATTAATGGAATATCATCAGGTGGTCCTAGATTTATTTTAAATAAGAAGAAATATATTGAAAATTCACATTGGCCAAATAATCCTCAATATTTAATAAAATATAAAGGAAATGTAAAATGCAAAATTATATTAAGGAAAGTAAGTGGTCATTTTGCAAATGAAGAAACAAAAGTAGGTTTAATAATAACAAAACCAACATATTATGATGAAGATAAGGAAAAATTAATTGAAAATAATTTACAAAAACATAAAAAATTTATTAAAGAAAAAAGGAGGTTACAACCAATTCAAAGAATAGTAAAAAGTACAGATAATATTTTGAGAACTAGAGAAGTAGATTTAAATAAAATTTTTCCAAAAGTTTCATTAAATCAATCAGAATTAATTTATGAATCATCATATAATAATACATATTGTGCTTCTATTCAAATTATTTTAAATCGGTTAGATTCTCCTATGATTTTTATACCTACTTTAAGTGATAGAAATGCTTCTTTTGATTATGAAATGAAAATTTATTCTAATAAAAAAATTGAAATTTATCCTTTATTTAATGAAAATTGTATTATTTTATCTGGGGAATGGAATAAAAATAATTCTGGTGGAAGTCATATGACTGCAAATGAAAATGAATCTAAATTTTATCTTAATGATAGATATAAAAAATTAACTTATTTTGATAATCCTAAATTTATTTTAGAATTTAATTCTAAACAATGGATTAAAAATTTAGAATTTGAAATTCTATTATCTAGGATGAATTCTATTTGGAAAAATAGATTAAGTCAAAATATGATAAATTCGATGATGAATTGTTATATATTTAAAAATGAAAAAAATGGAAAATGGAGGAAATTATGTGTTAATAAAGATAAAATTGATTTTAGAACTAAAGATACAATAATTATTAAATTTTCTGCAAAAAGAGCAGATCCAAAAGGATATATTTTAATGCCAATTACATATGCAAAAGAGGTATATGGACCATTTAATATTTTAGTTAAATCTAATGAAAAATTCAAATTAACTGAAGTAGCAGATGATGATGATATAAAATAAATTTTTTTAATAATATATATTTTAATAAATATATATATTAATTTAATATATTAAAAATTCAAAAAAAATTAATTAAATATAAATCAAATTTATTATATTATTTTTCATTTATCTTTATGGAAGAAAATAAAGAAGAAGAAATAAAAAAAGAAGAACCACATAAAAAAGAAGAGAAAAAAGAGCATGAAAAACACAAAGAAAAAAAGGGTAAATCAGTAGAACAAAAAGACAAATCAAATACAGTAAAAGTAGTAAAAGGAGCAAGAGACTTCCTTCCATATCAAATGGCAATTCGTGAGAAAGCCTTCACAATAATAAAAGATGTTTTTAAAAAACATGGAGCAGTAGAAATTGACACTCCAGTATTTGAATTAAAAGAAACTTTAATGGGAAAATATGGAGAAGATTCTAAATTAATATATGACTTAAATGATCAAGGAGGAGAATTACTATCATTAAGATATGATTTAACAGTACCATTTGCTCGTTTTATGGCAGTCCATAATTTACCATCAATAAAAAGATATCATATTGGTAAAGTATATAGAAGAGATAATCCTCAAATGGCAAAAGGACGTTTTAGAGAATTTTATCAATGTGATTTTGATATTGCTGGACCAAATTATGGTAAAATGATTCCTGAAGCTGAAGTACTTAAAGTCGTTGTTGAAATACTTACTCAATTACCAGTAGGGGGATTTAATATAAAATTAAATCATAGAATGCTTTTAGATGCTATGGTTAAAATTGCTGGGATACCTGATGATAAATTTAAAGTCGTTTGTTCATCTATTGATAAATTAGATAAAGAAGAATGGAATGTTGTTAAAGCTGAATTATTAACTAAGGAAATTACTGAAGAACAAGCAAATAAATTATGGGAGTATGTACAATTAAAAGATAAACCAAAGGATTTATTAATAAAATTACAAAATATAAGTGAATTAACATCAAATGAAAAAGGTAAAATTGCATTGGATGAAATGTCAATATTAATTGATTACATTACAATAGAAGAAATTGATAAATATTGTACATTTGATTTATCACTTGCAAGAGGATTAGATTATTATACAGGATTAATATATGAAACAGTATTAACTGATACTGATAAAGTAGGATCAATAAGTGGAGGAGGTAGATTTGATAATTTAGTAGGAATGTTTTCAGGAAAACAAATTCCTGCTGTTGGAGTATCAATTGGAATTGAGAGAATTTTTAATATTTTAGAAGAAAAATACAAAGATGATCCTTCATTAAGATCAATTGAAACTGAAGTTTTAATTGCTGCTGCTGGGAAAAATTTAACTAAGGAAAGATTTAAAATTGTTAATGAATTATGGGATAATGGATTCAAAGCTGAAATTTTATATAATGAAAATCCTAGAATGGATAAACAAATGGATTATGCTGTTAATAATAGAATTCCTTTTATTGTTTTTATTGGAGAAAATGAGTTAAAAGAAAATAAAATTAAAATTAAGTGTTTAGCTAATGGAAATGAAATTATGGAAGATAGAGAAAAAATGGTAGAAGTTTTAAAAAAGCTAAAAAGTGATCCTGAGTTACTTAAAGTTAAAATGCCTGAACATAAAGATAATCAAAGAGAAAAAAAAGGAAAAGAGAAGAAAGAACATAAAGATAATAAAAAGGATAAAAAAGATAAAAAAGAAGATAAAAAAGAAGAGAAAAAAGAAGAGGAGGTTAAAATTAATGAGAAAAAAGAAGAAGAAAAAAAAGAGTAAAATTTTTTTTGTTTAATTTGTTTAATAAAATATAAAAATTTATAAAAATATATTAAAATTTAATTATTTTATAAAAATTTTATATTTATTTTCCTTTTTTTAATTATGATACTTAATTTATTTTTTTATAATATACATTATTAAATCTATTTTAAAAAATATAAAAGCTAATTAATGGTTTTAAAATTAACCTTATATTAGATCTATTGTTAATATAAAAAGAATAAAATTTATATTTATTCAAAATAAATGTATACTAAATATTAACATCTTAACAATAAATCAAAATTCTACTAAAACTTCAAATAAACTTATACCTATTACTAACAAATATAATTAAAGTATACTAATTATAATAAAATCCCTTATTTTAAAGAGTTTTTACTTTTCTAATTAAAGACATTAAATTATTATTTTCATTCTGGATAATCTCATTTTCTTTTACATGAATATCTTTATTAATTTTTTTATCTGAAAAGCATTTATTTTCTCTTTCTTTATTTTCGATATCTTTATTTTTTTTCTTGTAAAAAATTTTCATAAATATTTCATATCCTTTATTCATTAATTCATCTTGTTTATAATATCCAAATTCTTGATATAATTCAGTTCTAAAAGGATTAAGTCCAATTCTTTTTCTAATTAATTGTATAATTCCAAAAGATATTTGAATTGGTGTTAAAGTTAAAATAATATTTTTTTCAATTAAAGAATTTAAATATTCAATTGCTAAATGATAAACAGAAAATTTTTTTGAATATTTTTCAAAAACCTTTTTTTCATCTTTAAAATATATTAATTTATAATTTAAAAAATATTCTAATATATCATAGTTTGTTGTAATATTAAAATTGTAATCAAGTAAATTAAGAAGATAAAATTCATCACTTAGATAATTTTCAGAAAAAAATTTAGAATAAGTTTGTTGAATTAAATTTGCTTTATATGTATCTTCCTCAACAAATTTTGCTGCAAATATTATACAAAACATTGATATTGATTGAATAAATCTTGTGTTATCTATTTTTAAAAATATTTTATCAAGTAATGTTAATGCCAAATGAAATGTTCTATCACAAAGACAAAATTGAGATGTTATCTCTTTTAAAAAAATAATTGTTTCTTTTCTTAATTTTAAATAATTATTTTTCATGTTAATTAAATTAGAAAAATCTTCTATTTTAATTAACATATTGTTAAATGATTCAATTATAGTTTCGTCTTCTTTTTTTTGTATCAAATGATTATGATTTGGACATATTATTTTATATTTAGGAAGTATTGAAATTAAATGATTATGTTTACAAATCATATTTCTATCTCCCATTTTTTTACAATTAATTATAATAATTTATTTTATATACAAAAAATCTATGATTAAAATAATTTTTATTTATAAAAGTTAATAATCTAAAAAATAAAAAATTAAAAATTACCGAAAATAAATAAAAAGATATATAATAAATTCTATATATTAAAATTAAAAAATTAAAACAAAATATTATTTATTTCAAGCAATTTAATTTAAAAAAAAATGAATACCATAATAAATAAACAAATAAAACCATCATATCCACTTCATCCACAAAAACCAATAATTCAATCAATGTCAAATTTAAATTCTCCATTTATATATAATTCAATTCAATATAATCACAAAAGAGGAAAAAGTTCTGATCCTTTATTCAAATCTCAAAATATTTTAAATTCAAACACTAAAAATGAAATAGAATTAAATTCTCTAATAACTCAAAGTCAAAATAATATAAATTTATTAAATTATAATATTGAATCATCTCAATCAAGAGATGCATTTTCTCTTTCTCCTTCAAAAACTTCAAAAATAAAACCATTATTACCACCAAAAGAAAAAAAATTTCAAGATAAAAAAACTTTATTATTAGATTTAGATGAAACTTTAGTTCATTCTGGATTTAAACAATTTAATCCAAATATTCCAAGTGATTTAATAATGAATATTGAATTAGAAAATCAAAAAAGAGAAATACATGTTTTAATTAGACCTGGAGTAAAAGAATTTTTAGATAGAATTTCTAAAAGATTTGAAATTGTTATTTTTACTGCTTCTTTATCAAAATATGCTTCTCCTTTAATTGATATTTTAGATAATAATAATTTATGTTCTTATCGTTTATTTAGAGAACATTGTACTTTTATAAATGGAGCTTTTATTAAAGATTTAAAAAGATTAGATAGAAATTTAAAAGATGTTATTTTATTAGATAATTCACCTATTGCTTATATGCTTCATCCTGAAAATGGTTTTCCTATTAAAACTTGGTATGATGATAAAAGTGATAGAGAATTATATAATTTAGCTCCTATTATTGAATTTTTATCTTATGTTGATGATGTTAGAAAATATATTCCTAAATTAGTTGAAAATAATCAAATTTCTCTTGGGAAAGCTATGAATATTATTAGTGAATATAATCAAAAATTAAAACAAGAAAAAGAAGATGCTGATTTTGAATTAAATAAAAGAGGAATTAATATTAAAATTATTAATAATAATTATAATAATTATGTTTATAATAATAATAATAAAAGAATTGATGGTGGAAAGTTAAAAAAAAGAAATATGTATCAAGATAATGAAAGTGGTTCTACTAATACTAATAATTCTAATATTACTAATAGTAGTTCGAGTAGATATAATTTAAAAAAAAATAATAGTTTTAAATTTGGTTATAGAGAAATTAAAAGTGCAAAAGTTTCTAATCATTCTACAATAACAAAAAATACAAATGATAATAGTAGAAATAATAGTAATAATAATAGTGGAAGAGTATCAATAAATAATATTAAAAATATTAAAGTACATAAAGTTCCTAAAGTTAATAATTCTAATTCAAGAAAAAAAAGTTTAAATAATAGTAATAATAATAGTAAAAAGAAGAATAATTCAAATAAAAAAGAAAATAATAAAATAATTCATCCACATTATCCTAATTATATTGATAGTTATAATACAAATCCAGAAACAAAAAGAAAGAAAATTCCTTTACCAAAAAAAAGTTATAATACATCAAAAAAATCACCTTCAAAAAGTAAAATTGAACAATTAAAAATAAAAAAAACAAAACCATTTCAATCAAATTCATATTCAAAATGTCAAAGTTCATATAAAAGACCATCAACATCAATAACAAATTCATCAAGTAGAATTTATCAATATTATACAAATAAAGTTAACAATTATAATTCAGTAACTAATTCAAAAAGAAATATAAATTTAAAATTAAAAAATATATATCCAATAAATAAAACAATACATCAAAGAAATAAAAGTTATGAACCAGATTTCAAAAATAATAAAATGAAAAATACTTCTCATTCAAGATCAAAAAGTAGCGATAAAGTAACATTTTATACAAATAGTTCAAATAAAAAGAAAAATAAACACAAAAAAAATAAAAGTTTCAGTATAAACCAAATAAGAAAATTTGAAGAAATTAACCATTATTTACAACAACCACATTCCTCAAGATATTATTACATCCCAAATAATAATTATAATAACAATCCATATTTATAATATAAAATAATTAAAAAAAAAAATAAAAAAAATTATAAATTAAA
>Ga0256407_10011385_pt1 | contig 12306 bp, 10 predicted proteins | sample RumenRJG_04DNA_FD_193489 | JGI IMG/M metagenome (GOLD analysis project Ga0256407, IMG submission 193489) | Bovine rumen microbial communities from Lethbridge, Alberta, Canada - RJG_04 | ecosystem: Host-associated > Mammals > Digestive system > Stomach > Rumen | place: Canada: Alberta... | reverse complement strand
TGTTTCCTTCCTTTTAAAAAGCCGTATCGTCAATTCTCTGGTGCTCAATTTAATCTCTCTGGTTTTTATCACGATATTTTCTTTTTTGCTCGGCGTTTATTTTTCGAGCAAGGCTGGAACGCGAACGGATCTGGCGGCCACTTTCTTCGCACTGTTCTTTCATGCGTTCCCCGGAATCCTTCTTTTGATTCTTCTGCAATTATTTGCTTCTGTTTCGGGGCTTTTCCCTGTCACGGCTTACCCGGATTTTCCAATCAGCGAGGCCCCTGCAAAATTCGTTTTCAGTTATACATATCACATTTTCCTGCCATTGTTCGCTTCTTTCCTCGGCGGAATCGGTGGCACAATGCGCATGATCCGCAGCACAATGCTTGATCAGATGGGAATGCCTTATATCATGGCTCTTCGTGCGCGCGGAATCAGCGAGCGTCGTGTTTATCTCAATCACGCTTTCCGCAACACGCTCAATCCTTACATCACCGGTAGCGCGAATCTTCTGGCAAGCCTTTTTTCTGGCAGCCTCGTCCTTGAAATCATTTTTTCTTATCCTGGAATTGGCCGTCTCATGTACGATGCCGTCATGCAGCAGGATGTAAACTTAGTTCTGGCAAATAATATGTTCATTTCTGCACTCGTTCTTCTGGGAATGACAATCAGCGATATTCTTCTTGCGATTGTAGATCCACGCATTCGCTACGGAAAGGAAGGGTAATATGAAGAGATTGTTTCAATATTTAAAAACCCGGCCTCTCGCAATCGTTTCCGTTCTTATCCTTGCGATTCTCTATCTTTTTATGATTTTCGCACCTTTTATCTCGCCTTACTCGCCAACGCACATTTTTGAGGAAGACACTTTCCATCCTTCGAACATAGAGCTTACTTCTCGCGGAATTGTCGCACGTGAATACCGCGTTTTGAACCCGATTACCTGGCGTTACGCAAAAGTTAAGGGTGAAGAGTTCCATCACAAAATCAGCTTTTTCGTAAAAGGCGAAGAATATAAGATTTTCGGGCTGATTCCGGCTAGCCGTCATCTTTTTGGCACAAAGCCTGACCCGCAAACTGGCGAAGTTTACCCGGTCTTCCTTTTTGGCTCGGACAATCTTGGCCGTGACCTTTTTAGCCGCATGGTTTACGGAAGCCGAATTTCGCTTACAATCGGCTTTGTTGCGAGCGCGATTTCCCTTGTGCTTGCGATTTTGCTCGGCGGACTTGCGGGCTACTATGGTGGCAAAACTGACTGGCTCGTAATGCGTTTTTCGGAATTCTTCATGCTGATTCCTGGGCTTTATCTGATTCTCTTTTTGCGCTCCCTCCTTAACAGCAAAATGGACTCTGGCACGAGCTACATGATTATCACCGTGATTCTTTCTTTGGTCGGCTGGCCTGGAAGTGCGCGCACTTTGCGTGGCATGGTTCATTCAATCAAACGCGAGGAATTTGTCATGGATGCAGGTCTTGAAGGCGTGCCGTCCACTGTGATAATTTTCTTTCATATAATTCCGCAGATTACGAGCCTTTTAATCGTCAGTACAACTCTTGCGATTCCGGGCTTTATCATGAGCGAAACCACGCTTTCGTATCTGGGGCTTGGAATTGCCGACCCTGCCGTAAGCTGGGGCAGCCTTATCAACCGCGATATTTCCACGCTCTCAAATCTCAAGAATTTTCCCTGGCTTTTGACACCGGTCTGGCTTTTGCTTGCCGTCACTCTGGCATTTAACTTTTTGGGCGATGCTTTGCGCGACTATTTTGATCCTTATCATGTGGTGTTCAAAACTTGGAAGAAAAAAGGGGCGTTCATTAAACATGATTCAAAAAATGTCATTGAACGGAATTCAAAAAATGTCATTGAACGGAATTCAAAAAATGTCATTGTCGGGCTTGACCCGACAATCTTAAATGAAAAGATTCCCGCGTCAAGCGCGGGAATGACAGATAGAAGTGCGGGAATGACAGATAGAAGTGCGGGAATGACAGATAGAAGTGCGGGAATGACAGATAGAAGTGCTGGAATGACAGGAGAGGCTTCTTCTGTGTCAACTTCCTTTCTTTCCGTTGAAAATCTCCGCGTATCATTCACTGTGCTGCGCGGTTCAAGCCATACTGTGATTCAGTCGGTTCGGGGCGTGTCTTTTGGCATGAACCGGGGCGAAATCCTGGGAATTGTTGGTGAATCAGGTTCAGGAAAATCCGTCACCACAACGGCGATTCCGGCCTTGCATCCTTCCAATGCCACAGTCGAAGGAAAAATCTTCTTTGACGGCGTGGAACTCACTTCGCTAAGCCAAAAAGAAATGCGCTCTTACCGTGGAAAGAAAATCGGCCTGATTTTTCAGGAGCCGGGGCGAAGTTTTGACCCATTGCAGAACATCGGTTCTGTATTTTTTGAAACCTTCCGTAATTCTTACCCCGAAATCACGCGATCCGAAGCTGACAAAAAGACGATTGAGCTTTTGGACGAAGTGGGGCTTCCAGATCCTCAAAGCCGACTCAAAAACTTTCCGCACCAGTTTAGCGGTGGCCAGCTCCAGCGAATTTCTATCGCGCTCTCTCTTGCACAGGGCTGTGAGCTTTTGATTGCCGATGAGCCTACGACTGCCCTCGACGTTACGATTCAGGCTCAGATTGTCGGTCTGCTCGCAAATCTTCGGAAAACGCGAAAGCTTTCTATTATATTCATCAGCCACAATATCGACTTGGTTGCAAGCCTTTGCGACAACATCATCGTAATGTATGGTGGCCTGATTATGGAAAAGGGCACGAGCGAACAAATCATGAATCACGCCCGCCATCCATATACACAGGCTCTTTTGGCTTCAAGCCCACGCTTTGGCACTCATTATACAACAGAGCGTTTGGTCTCAATCCCTGGCCGCGTAACGGATCCTGCCCATCCAGAGCCGGGCTGTCCTTTTGCACCTCGCTGTCAGTACGTCAAAGACGAATGTAAGAAAAGTGACACGGATTGTTATAGGAGATAAATCATGCAAAAATTAGGCATCATCGCACTTGAATCTGCTCAGAATGCTGGTAAAAAAATCAATGATATTCTTTCGCGCTGGCGTGGGGGCGACAATTTTTTGATTCCCAGCTCTTGCCCTCGGTTTGGTAGCGGAGAGGCAAAAGGTCTTGTCAAGGAATCGGTGCGTGACCGTGATATTTATATTCTTGTCGATGTTTGCAATCCTTCCGTCACTTACAAAATGGACGGCTCTCTCAACCGTATGTCGCCCGATGATCATTTCCAGGATTTAAAGCGTGTGATTGCGGCTTGTAACGGAAAGGCCGGGCGAATTACTGTGATTATGCCTTTCTTGTACGAAAGCCGACAGCACCGCAGAACAGGGCGCGAGTCTTTGGATTGTGCGATGATGCTCAGGGAGCTTGAAAATATGGGTGTTCATGACATTATCACTTTTGATGCCCATGACCCGCGTGTTCAGAATTCGATTCCGTTCAGTGGGTTCGAGGACGTTTCTCCGGCCCTTCAATTTACGCAGGCTCTTTTGGTTGAGTACGAGGATTTAAAAATTGACAGCGAGCACATGATGTTCATTTCGCCGGACGAGGGCGCGACTCAGCGTGTTGTTTTTATGGCTTCAATTTTTGGCGTGAATATCGGCATGTTCTATAAGCGTCGTGATTACAGCAGAATTGTGGACGGAATGAACCCGATTATCGCCCATGATTTTTGCGGCGAGTCAGTTCAGGGCAAGGATGTGATTGTCGTTGATGACATGATTTCTTCGGGCGGAAGCATGATTGATGTTGCAAAGCAGCTCAAAGACCGTGGTGCTGCCCGCGTGTTTATGTTCGCCACTTTCGGACTTTTCACAAACGGACTTGATAAATTTGACAAGGCTTATTCCGATGGCATCTTTGACCGTGTTTTCACAACTAATCTTGTTCACCAGAAGCCTGAGCTTTTGGAACGACCGTGGTATTTTTCTGTCGGCATGAACCGATATGTCGCCGCAATCATCGATACTCTTAACAGGGGCAAGTCAATGCAGGAAATTATCAAGCCTGCTGAGCGAATGAAAGAGATTGTCGAAATGTACAAAATCAAGTAGAAAAAGCTATCTACAGGAGCAAACATGTCTGATTTCATAATCCAAGCCGATCATTTAACAAAAAAGTTCACGCTCGATGCCGGGTTTTTCGCAAAGAACGACCGATTTGTTTACGCGGTCAATGATGTATCCTTTGGAATTGAACGTGGCAAAACTTACGGCCTGGTGGGTGAATCAGGCTGCGGCAAAACCACGACGGCAAGAATGTTGGTGCGAATGTACAAAGCCGATGGCGGAAAGATTCTTTATACACCAGTCAACGCAGAGTCGCAAAATATTCTTCTATATAATAGAACTCAGCTCCGTCACTACCGCGAAAAAATCAAATATGTCTTTCAGGATCCTTCACGCTCGCTCAATCCCCGCATGACGGTTTTCAATATTCTAAGTGCGAGCTACAAATATTCATCAATCTGGCCTGGCAAAAAAATCGCTTATGACGAGGCGGCTCATATTATGGAAGAAGTCGGTCTCGATCCGCTGGACTTGGAAAAGCGTCCTAGCGAATTTTCTGGCGGTCAGAGACAGCGAATTTCAATCGCACGAGCTTTGATTATGAAGCCGGAGGTCATGTTCTGCGATGAGGTTGTGAGCGCGCTCGATGTGAGCGTTCAGAGCCAGATTTTGAACTTGCTGCAGGATATTCGCGAAAAGCGTGGAATTTCCTTCCTTTTTATCGCGCATGATTTACGTGTTTCATGCTATTTCTGTGACACGATCGGCGTAATGTACCGTGGCCTTCTGGTTGAGGAAGCTCCAGCCAGCGATTTGTACAAAACTGCCGCCCATCCATACACCAAGCTGCTTTTCTCTGGCAGCGACAATTCTTCTTCAAATTCAAACGGCGAAGTAAAAACAACTTTGGAAAGCCTGCATGGCTGTCCTTTTGCTCACCGATGTCCGCATGCGAGCGAAAAATGCCAGAAACAAATCCCCGAATGGAAAGAGATTGGCTCTGGGCATAAAGTTCGATGCTGGGTGGAATAAATTCACGATTCTTTTTATAGAAATATTTCAAAAACTGTGTTACTCTTTAAAAGCTTTATTTCAAAAAGGAGGTCATTATGACAAATAAAACTGTTATTGATGCGCTCAAACAGTTGAAAACATACTGTGCGGCGGATTTACTAGACAAACTGAATTACGCTATTGCCGTATTCGAAAAATTGGAGAACGACGGAGTTGATAATCCGCTAAAAACAGATTTCACAGTTATCTTAAAGGAAGGAAAATAAAAAATGACCGGAACATTCTTTTCCCTTGTGCCTCCAATTGTGGCTATTGCGCTGGCACTTATCACAAAAGAAGTTTATTCTTCGCTTTTTATTGGTATTTTGATTGGTGGAGCGTTCTTTGCAATTGATGCAGGAAGCGGCTTCACTGGATTTTTCACACATGTATTCTCAGACGGCATGATCAAGCAGCTTTCAAGCGCATGGAATGTCGGCATCCTTGTGTTCCTAGTTGTGCTTGGAACAATGGTTGCTCTCATGAACAATGCCGGCGGTTCGGCTAGCTTCGGCGAATGGGCAAAAAAGCACATCAAATCAAAGCTCGGTGCTCAGATTGCAACAGTGTGTCTCGGTGTTCTTATTTTCATCGATGATTACTTCAACTGTCTCACAGTCGGCTCGGTAATGCGCCCGATTACCAAAAAATACAAGGTTTCACGCGAAAAGCTGGCTTATCTCATTGATGCAACTGCAGCTCCGGTCTGTATCATCGCTCCTATTTCTTCATGGGCTGCGGCAGTCGCAGGCTTCGTAAGCGAGGGGGAGAACGGTCTTGCTCTTTTCTGTAAGGCAATTCCTTTTAACTTCTATGCATTCTTCACAATCGGCATGATGTTCCTTTTGATTTGCATGAATTTTGAATTCGGAACTATGGCAAAATTCGAGAATAGCCGCAACGATATGGTTGAAGATGCCGAAGAAAAGATTTCGACACGCGGAAAGGTATTTGACCTTGTTTTCCCGATTGTAAGCCTTATCGTTCTTTGTACAATCGGTATGATTTACACAGGCGGCTTCTTCGCAAGTGGTGAAGATCACAAAAATTTCGTTGATGCTTTCGCAAACAGTGATGCTTCTGTTGGTCTTGTTCTCGGCTCGTTCGCAGCTTTGGTTCTTACGATTGCCGTTTATCAGGTTCGCCGTGTTCTTTCTTTCAAGGACTGTATGGCTTGTATTCCAGACGGATTCAAGGCAATGGTTCCGGCTATTTTGATTCTTACTTTGGCATGGACTCTCAAAGCCATGACAGATTCACTGGATGCTTCAAAATATGTTGCAGGTCTTGTCGAAGGAAGTGCAAAAGGCTTGCAGAACTTTTTGCCGGCTATTATCTTCGTGATTGCTGGTTTCCTTGCATTCGCAACTGGAACAAGCTGGGGAACATTCGGCATCCTCATTCCAATCTGTATCGCAGTTTTCCCGGGAAGCGGCGACCCATTGCGAATCATTTCGATTTCGGCTTGTATGGCTGGTGCTGTTGCCGGCGACCATTGTTCACCGATTTCCGACACCACAATCATGGCAAGCGCGGGCGCACAGTGTGAGCATGTAAACCATGTCTCAACTCAGCTCCCATATGCCCTCACTGTAGGCGGAGTTTCATTCCTCACATACATCGTAGCGGGCTTTACTCAGTCTCTTGGTGTTTTCGCAAGCGGAATCATCTCATGGATTGTAGGTGCAGTTCTTCTCGTAGGAACAATGATTGTTCTCAAGAAAAAATTCGCAAAATAGGAGCATGTATGGACACAGAAAAAATTATCGAAAACCTTAAAAAGCGAGGTTTTGAGGCCGTTTATGCCACAAACAAGGCAGAGGCAGTCGAAAAGGCTCTTGGCTTTATCCCGGAAGGCTCTACCGTCTCTTGGGGTGGCTCTGTCTCAATTGAAGAATCTGGCTTGCTCGACAAAATCAAGAGCGGTAACTACAAGGTAATCGACCGTGCTACAGGCAAAACCCCGGAAGAAAAAACTGAGCTTATGCGAAAGGCTTTCTTTGCAGATACATTCCTCACAAGCTTTAACGCAGTGAGCGAGGACGGAGTTCTTTTCAACATCGACGGAAACGGAAACCGAGTCGCCGCAATCACATACGGACCAAGCTCTGTGGTTGCGCTTGTTGGAATCAACAAAATCGTAAAAAGCGAGGCTGAGCTTGAAGAGCGCGCGCTCAAAGTCGCAGCTCCCAAAAATGCAAAACGCCTTGCCCTTACCGATGAAAAGGATATCTGCGCTGTCTTCGTCAAACATCGCATTTCCCGCACAAAAGGCCGAATCAAAATCGTCCTCGTCGGCGAAGAATTAGGCTACTAGCACTTCAAGCACCGCACTTCACATGCGGTGCTTTTTTTCTTACAAGAATCGTAAAATTTCCTTAAAATTTTCTTTCAAAAATCCTAAAACTCATGGTACAATTTTATATTCTGATTGTTTTGGGAGTCGTGTATGAAATCTAAAAAAACAATTTCCCTCAGGCTTGAGCTTTTGTTCAGCATGATTGGTTCTATTATTATCGTTGCTTTGTTTTTGAGTGTGCCTTATACATTTTTGGTTCGGTCGATTATCAAGAAGAGTACTCTCAACTCCGTTAACCAAACTATGGAAACTTTGAACGAGCAGATTAGTGGAATCTTGGGCGAATACAATGGTATGGTCAAAGATTTGTCTAATTCTGTAATGTATATCGAAAACCGTGATTTAATCGAGCCGATTGTAACTGGTCTTGGAAAATACATGCCTGAAAGTTCAATGCTTTATTTTGCGAGTTCCGAGCAACTTTGGGAGGGCGGGTGTCTTTATTCGAGCATTGGTTGGAATCCGCCGGCAGATTTCGATATGCAGTCACGCGGCTGGCATAAGGATGCTATAGCAAATCAGGACAAGCTCTGCTATACCTCTCCTTATACGGATGAAAATACCAAAAAGCTCTGTGTTACTATCAGTTACCGGGTTCTTGATTCAAGCGGAAAACTGATTGGTGTCTCCGCTGCTGACATTGTTCTTGATTCTCTGAGCGAGGTCGTCAAAAGCATTAAGCTTTCCGAGAATAGCAAAATCCATCTTGTCACAAAAGAAGGCTTTTATCTTACGAACGATGACTTTTCTGCGATTATGAATCAGAATTATTTCGATACAATTGCTTCAGGGACTATCAAAAAAGAATCTTATCTTGACGGAAGCACAAAGAGTTTCATTGATGATGAAATTTTCTACGGAGTTCATCAAATCGCCAGCACAGACTGGTTCATTGTGGTCGAAGGTCCCGAATCCGATTTCTCCGGCAAGTACGAGCAGCTTCTTATGTATGTGCTTTTCGGGCTTTGCGGAATTGTATTCATTCTTTTGATTGCGGCATTCCTTATGACTCAAAAAATCATGAGTCCTCTCAAAAAGATGGTCGGATTCGTTACGGATTTTGTCGCATCCCTTGAAAATGGCGGCGAAGATTATTCTCCGAGAATCAAAGTTACTTCCAGAAATGAAATCGGTCGGCTTGCAGAGAGCATCAATCTGTTTATCTCAAAACTGGGCATGGTCATGGCTCAGATTCATGAGTCTCAGGAAAAAGAGCACAGAATCAGCGCGAATCTTTTTGAGGAAGCACAGAATCTTGTCGTATCCGCAAAAGAAACGGCTGCAACTTCTCAGGACTCTGCGGCAGCTGTTAAGGAAATTGTCGCCACAATGGAAGACACGAACGACCTTTCGGAGAATATCTCACGCAAAATCAAGGATGTTTCTGGCGTGGCGAATTCCACATCTTCCGATGTCATTGAGGGCGTTGCACAGATTGAGCTTAATGTAAAGCAGCTGCATGAGATTTTTGATGCGAATCAGGGCACAATCGACGGAATCAAGAACCTGAGCGAAAAGATTGAGAGCATCTGGGACATCGTTTCGCTTATCAACAATGTCGCTGACCAGGCAAAAATCATCGCATTCAATGCAGAGCTTGAGGCAAGCACGGCGGGTGAGGCAGGAAAGAGTTTCCGAATCGTTGCGAACGAAATCCGCCGACTTTCTGACGGTATCATTGACGGAACGCGGGAAATTAAAGAAAAAATCACCGAAGTCCAGCATTCTTCGGATTCTCTGATTCTTGCTTCGGAGAGCAGCACGGCAAAAATCAACGCTGGTTATGAGAACGCACGCGATTTGGACGAAAAATTCAACAATATCAAAAAGTCCGCGGAAATCACGGCAAAGAGTGCGGACGACATCGCTGACATAATCCAACAGCAGGCTGTTGCGAGCGAGCAGATTCTTATTGCAATCAAGGAAATTGCGGCGGGCGTAGAGAATTTCACTGTGGCGACTGACAATATTTCCGGCGCGGCAGAGAATGTTCGAAAAATCAGTGAGGACTTGAACAATGCAAGCAGCGAAGAATGAAATCGTTAAGCCAGATGAAGCCGAAATCAACGAGCTTTACGAGGTACAGGACGAGAATCTCACCTACCTGATTTTTTCCGTGGAAAAGAGTTTTTTTGCCATAAAAACTTTGTTTGTAAAGGAAATAATGCATTCGGCAAAGATTCATCCGCTTCCGTTCGTTCCGGAATATATCGAGGGGGTGGTGAACTGCCACGGAACTCCATTCACCGTGGTAAACACTCTCAAAATGACGGGCGAAGCGAAAAGTGAGATTGCGGGCGGCACAGTTCTTGTCTTCAAGCGTAAGGACGACAACTTTGCCATTCATATTTCGAATATCGAGATGTTCTTTGAGCCGGAAGAAAATGATATACGAGCAGAAGGAATCCGCTACAAAATGAACATAATTCCGTTCTTTGATGCTGATTTAATCGAAGAGAGAATGAAACAGGATTTGCGTGAGAAGGAGGAGCAAGAATGAGTGACAAAGTAAAAGATTTGCTTGCGGAGTTAAAACAGTCACAGGGAATTACTTCAAATAGAACTGGCGGAAGTTTTTTACAGAAATCGTCCGAAAAAGCGGATGACCTTCCGTGCGGGAAAAAATTTACAATCCTTTGTATCGGAGCTTCTACAGGCGGGCCAAGCGCAGTTCAGACTGTTCTTCAGGGGCTTGGCGAAAACTTTCCTCTCCCTGTTTTGTATGCACAGCACCTTGATGTCGGCTCTGATGAAAAGATGGCAAAATGGTTCAGCGATACTTGCCCGAATATCCCAGTCACGCTTGCAAAGGACGGCGAGGTTGCTCAGCCCGGACATGCTTATCTTGCTCCTGCCGAAAAGCACCTCGTTATTGACCGCATAAAGAACGGTCTTCCTGTCATGCATCTTTCGGACGAGCCGCCGGAAAGATTTTTGAGGCCTGCCGTGAACAAGCTCTTCCGCTCAGCCGCTAAGTTCTACAAAACTGAATGCCTTGCTATTCTCATGACTGGCATGGGCGCGGATGGAGCAGAGGGCTGCAAGGAAATCGTTGATGCGGGCGGCTACACAATCTGTGAGGACAAATCGACTTGCAAGGTGTTTGGTATGCCGGCTGCCGCAATAGCAATGAACGCTGCGAGAAAGGTTCTTCCGCGTGGAGAGATTGCACCTGCAATCTTGAGGATGGTGAAATAATGGATGAATTTAGCGAAATCATATCACTCATAAGCCAGCAGACCGGGATTATTCCGCGCGAAAGCCATAAGGCAGGTATAATGAACTTTATCGAAAAGCGCAAGAAAGAAGTTGATTTGAAGGGCTTGCCATATTCGACTTATCTCAGGCTCAATAAAGAAGAGCTGTGCGTTCTTTTGAATGCTGCCACCGTAAATGAAACTTATTTTTTCCGCGAGGAATCTCAGTTCTCTTTCCTCAAAGATAAGGTTTTCCCGGAGCTTCGTTCCAAGCTTGGCACAAAGCCACTCCGAATCTGGAGCGCGGCTTCTTCAAGCGGTGAAGAAATCTACTCTCTCTATCTTCTTGCGCAATCGCTTGGGCTTAAAACTGAATGTGTAGCCAGTGACATTAATACGGCTGTTCTCGAAAAGTGTGCAAAAGGCGAGTATACGCCCAATTCAGTCAAGCTCGTGGACGGGGCAAAATTCCATCATCTTATAGCAAAGTATCAGAAAGCCGATAAGTCAGTTACTTTCCCCGAAGAAATCCGTAATCAGATTGAGCGGCGGCAGATAAATCTTTCGTTTGTGGCTGAGAGTTTTCCACGTGCGGTTAATGTGATTTTTATCCGCAATGTTTTCATCTATTTTACGACAGAAATGCGGAAGCAGATTCTTACGAGAATCGTGAATGAGAGTCTGGCGGATGATGGCTATCTTTTCGTTTCGATGAGCGAACTTCCTTCACTTGATGCTTCGATTATTCCGAAGAGTCTCAAAAAGTGCTGTGACGGCAAGGTTTTTTATTTCCAGAAAGTATGATAAAAGAAGAAAAGACTTCATCATCTCCAGACTTCTCTTCAAATAAAAGCCAACTTCCGCTTGTTAGCGAATCAGTGGCTGTAATCAGAAATTATCTTTCTGAAACGCGGTGGCTTGTGAAAGCTCTCAAAGAAAAACCGAACCTTTCGCGTGAAATCTTGCGGGTACTGAGCGTTACAAAAGATAATTCGCGGATTCTGGGATTCACTCCGATCTACAAGATTTACAGGGCTGTCGAAAATCTTTACAAGGCGATTCTCGACGAAAAGACGGTATTCAATGATAATCTCATGGTTCTGCTCGAAAAAGTTGCCGACAAAATCTCCGAGATGTGTAATCTTATTGAGCGTGGCGAGTTTGAAGAGCTGATGGAATGTGAAATCCGTCCGTATCTTTTGTATCTCGATAAGGCCGAGGCCAATGAAATCTTCAATTCGGCAAATCTTGGCAAAAAAAAGGCGAATCAGCCGCTTATTCAAGAAACTTATACAGAACATGTTGAACGGGACAGCATTGTTAATATACAGTCGTCAAAACTTGGGCAGCTCGTGAATGTTCATGAAGAGATGATTGCCCGCTCGTACATCATCATGAATCAGGTTGAAATCCTCAAAAATGCTCTGCGAGACGGGGATGTTCGGGGGGCTCGCGAATCCTACAAGCAGATTGCAGCCGATTCACAGAATTTGCAGAACTCGCTTCTTCTTTCGCACGACCAGCTCATGGGCTTCATTCAAGACGATGCATTTCTGGCACAGCATCAGGATTTTCAGGGTTTCTTTGTATTCTCAAATGGCCGCAAATATCTTATTCCTTCTGAATTCGTGGACGATGTTGTCACTGAAAGTCCGATAAACTATGA
>Ga0256407_10011383_pt1 | contig 12306 bp, 7 predicted proteins | sample RumenRJG_04DNA_FD_193489 | JGI IMG/M metagenome (GOLD analysis project Ga0256407, IMG submission 193489) | Bovine rumen microbial communities from Lethbridge, Alberta, Canada - RJG_04 | ecosystem: Host-associated > Mammals > Digestive system > Stomach > Rumen | place: Canada: Alberta | collected... | reverse complement strand
GTACGTTTTTCGAAGGATAAAAACTTTCTTTATTAAAAAAATTTATGGATAAAAAAAAGTAAAACCCAAAAACAAGTAATATTGAAAAATAAATAAATATTTTTTTATGGTTAGAGAATATAAAAGGAAAAAAAGAAAAAATAGTTAAAGATAATATAATTAAAGATAATCTCATAAAATTTATAAAATATTAGAATAAAATTTCAACAATGTTTTCATAATAAGTTTTTGTTAAAGAGTCTTGAATCAAAAAATTTTCTTTACAAAAAAGTAAAGATATATTAATAAATAAGGAAAAAATAAAAATTAATGTAAATAAAATAGTAAGAAACATTTTTAATGTGGTATCGTTTAATTCATTTATATAAAATAAAAATATAATAATTGATAATATAACAATTGAAAATAAATATTCAAAAATATATCTTGTAATTGTTCCGTAAAAGCTTATAACAATAATATTAATGGTTGTTGCAAATAAGAGTAGTAATATAAAAATAAAAATATTTTTATTTTTTATATATATCTGCTTTAGAAATATTATTGCGAAAAATAATATAAAAGTAATAGGATAAGACCAAAAAATTCCTACTATATATTCATTACCAATTTTGTGTCCGGAATTTTTAGATAAAGAAAAAATAGTTTTTTCATTCATTTCTGGAAAAAGGGTAAAATTGCTTTTTATTCCAATAAAGAAATCTTTAATTCCTGGTGTGTTTTTATCTATAGTTTGTTCGTATATTTGATAATACCAACCGAATTCAAAGATAGAATCAAATCTAAAATAATTATAAAGAGCAAGAATAGAGCTGTAAATTAAACAAGGAATAGAAAAAATAAAAGCACAATAAAGAAGATCCTTCATTTTTTTTGTCTCATTATATTTTAACCAAATTATAATTAAGAAAAATAAAGCAACAAATAAAATATAATGAGGTCTGGCACCTACAGATAGACATAAAGTTGAAGATATACAAAAAATTAAGGTTTTTTGTATTTTTAAATCTTTTGTGTTAATGTAATAATAAAATAAACAAAATGTAAGCAATAATAAAAATACAGCAGTTGTAATAGCAACTTCATAAATAGCAGAACGAATAACAAGAAAAGGTAATAAATTGCAAAACCCTGTAAGAAATATAGAAAGAATAACTATATTTGAAGGGATTTTATTAATGTTTGTAATTTGTTCTAATACTTTCTTTATTAAGAATAGAGAAAGTAAAAAAATAAAACAGGATAAAATAAAAACTAAAAATTTATCCGTTAAATAAAAACTTGTAATTAAATTAAATGGTAAATAAAACAGTAAAACAGGTGTTATTCCAAAATATAAATATACTTTGTTTTTATAGATACTTGTATCCAGTAAATGAAGTTCTTGTATTGAGTTATTTGTTTTTATAGAGAAAGAATTATTACTGTTGATGTTGTCGGATATATATAATTTATGTTTTTTTATGGAATCAACAAGTAAATTATAATAATTAGAACAAAACAGATTATATTGTACGTTTTTCGAAGGATAAAAACTTTCTTTATTAAAAAAATTTATGGATAAAAAAAAGTAAAACCCAAAAACAAGTAATATTGAAAAATAAATAAATATTTTTTTATGGTTGCAAAACAATGTTGAAATTAGAGAAAATAGAGCTAAAAAAATAATAATTAACAGTAATGTCATTTTTTTATAATTTTATTTTTGTTATATATTAATAGAAAATAAGAAAGTATAAATATGATCCATGAAATTATTGATATCCATAATCCAATAACAAAAGATAAAGGTTTATATTCGAATCTTATTTTATGAGTTCCTTTATCTACAGAAATTGCTTTATATATATAATCAGCACAAATTAATTTATATTTTTTCTCAGGGTTATCTATATTATATGCTTTCCAGTCTTTTGTATAATTATCTGTATATAAAATAATAGCCGGTTCGTCTGTATCGCATTGAAATTCTATTGAATTTTCATCAAACTTTAAAATCTCTACATTGTATTTTCCTTTGTTTTCCGGTTTGATTTCCGGCTCTTGTTCTAAAATTACACTATCAAATATATTAAAGTTTTCATTTGATAAAAGATTGAATATGCTTTTTTTATCTTTTTCGATTGTATAATTGTAGAAAATATTTATTCTGTTAAGTGTTTTATTTTCTGTCTTTATCACACTTCCCGAATCGTCATTTATAAAATATTTATATCTCAATACAGCTGATATATTATCATTTGCTTCTTTTTTTATAAATAGTAAATAATTTTTTAATTTATCCGGAAACAATCCTAATATGTTTTCTGCATCATATTTTAAATTATATCTTGTAGCGGAATAAAATCTCGGTTGTTTATTAAATGATTCTTTCGAAATATATTCATATTTATAGTCATTTTTATATATGAAAGGTTTCGCATATAATTTCATAACTATTATTGGTTCAATAACTAATAAGATGATTATTAGTATTTTTGATATATAATATTTCTTAAAATATAGCAATATTGAGAATAATAGAAATAAAGAAGCAGATATTGTTAAATTAATGTTTATGATATTCTGTTCATCCTTAGATAATATATTATTTGATATTATAGAAGATATGATAGTTTCTTTGTATATGAATGTGAACAACGCAAATATGAAAATAAAAAAAGGAAATATTATATTGATTTTTATTTTACTACTTATAAATTTTATACCATAAGCTAATAAAGGAAGAATTAATATATTTGCTAAAAAAAGAATTTTTATAGGGCTTCTAAACCATGAAAAACAAGGTAATATATCTTTTGCTATATTTGACAATGGTTCAAATGTTAATAAGTATAAGAATAGTACAATCAGTATGTTTTTTAAAATGTTTTTATTCCATATGTGAAACAGAGCGAGTAAAATAATAAAAAAATTTAAAGTTCCTATATAATTGGAAGTTTCCCAAAAAATGCTACTTGTAAAAGGTATGTTTATATTAAACAATAATGTTATTAAATATTGAATTTTTGAATGAATAGATATGTTTCCTGTATTAAATATATTTGATATTCTTCCACCGTCCAAATAAAAAGTATAACTTGGTAACAGTTGTATTGCTGTTAATAATAAAGAAACAAAATAAGAAGTTATTATAGTTGTAACGGTATATTTGTTTCTGCAAAAAATGAGTATATAAAGAAAAGAAACAAATGCTGTATAATAAACATATTGAAGATGCCCTGCAAATATTTGCAACGAAATAATAAAAGTTATGGGGAATATGTTTAAAAACGTCTTTTCTTTAGACGTTTTATCATAAAAATATAATAATAAAGGAAACCAACAAATCGTAATTATGTTGGATAAATGAGCTGCATAAAAATGAAGATAAAAATTTGAAATAAAAATTGAAATTATGGCAACAATAGAGGATATTAGTTTATCTTTTATCTTGTTATTTATCCATAAAAATACGGAAAAAGATAATATAAAAAAATGTAATAGGAAAGAAAAGTTGATAGCTTTGGATCCTTGCAAAATAAAAAAAATTATATTTGGTAAATAAAAAATGGCAGTTTCCGAGTTTGCTAAAAAAGGTGTTCCGCAGAAAATTTTTGTTGTCCACAATGGGAAAATCCCTGATTTGATAGTGTCGAAAGCATATTGTCTTATTGTTATGTAGTAATGCAAATCTTCTTTGTCGAAGTTTGAAAAATATGTGCCGATAGGTGCTAATAACATATTGATATGAATTATTAAAATAATAATTAATAATATAAGTGCAATATAGATATTATTTATTTTGTTAAAATTTTGTCTGGCTTTAAACATATTAAATTATTCTTTTATTAAAAATATTTATTCCGAATTTGTAATATTTCATTTTTATTGGCGCGCAATATCTGTTTTGTTGCCAATCAATTACCCTAATGTATGACAGATAATTGAAAGAGATAAAAATTAACATACACAACGTAATTGTTAAAATATTCATATATTTAATACTTTTGTTACAGATATATATTATTGTTTTTGCAAAAATAAAAAATAGACCTAAATACGTAATATATGTGTATCTGTCTGCTACGGAGAAATTTCCTATGGGTAAAATACTACTTGAAGGTAATATTGTTATAAGAAAGAATAGAAATCCATAAAAAATTACTTTTGTCTTTCTTAAAGACAGAAAACTTAAATAAACTAAAATATATAAGATTGCCGGTGAATATAAAATATATGTCGGTGGTAACATTGAATATTGATCATAAAAATAAGGATATGTCAAATATAATTTTATTGGTAGAACTAACTTGTCTAAATAAAATAAAATATTAAAATGAGCATTGATAAAATTGACGAAATGATCAAAAGTTGTAAATTTAATATCAATATCATTGTAGTTTGTAAAATAATGTGCATATATATTGATAGATGAAAAAGATAAAGTAGCAAAAATATAAAGCAAATAAATTTTAAGTTTTTGTTTATTAAAATTATTTGTATATGAATCGATTAAAATTAAAACAAAAGGTAAAGTAATAGCCATAGCTTTAGAAAAGCAAGAAAATAAAAACATGATTACAGACAAAGTTAAATATACTTTCTTTTTGTTACTGCTATATGTTTTTATATAAAACCAAATAGACAATAAATAGAAAAAAGAATATAACAAATCTTTTCTTGCACTAATCCAAGCAACAACTTCAACTCTTGTAGGATGAATAGCAAAAAGAGAGGCAACTATAAAAGAAAGCCAAAAAGATTTTGAAAGTTTAAAAAGAATTAAAAATACTAATAGTATATTTGCTAAATGTAATAATATATTGTCAAAATGAAAAATTACAGGTATAAAGTTGTCCGGAATAAAATAAAAAAATGTCAGTTCTGTACTATAAGATAATGTAACCAAAGGATGGTATAGTCCCTCATGACAACTTTTAAATGTATTTAAAATATAATCTAAAGATATTTTTTGTAATCTTCCGGAAGAAGATTTTAACATAAGCATATCATCAGTAAAAGCATAACCGGCATTTAACATTGGAATGTATATGATTATAATCAAAAATAGTAAAAACAATAATAAAAATAATTGATAAGTTTTTAAATTGCTCATTATAAGAATATAAAAAATTAAAATTAGTTTAAATCATACTATTATGCCAATTTATAGAATTATTTTGCCATTCAATAGTTCGCTTATATGACAAATTGCCTAATGTTATAAATATTGTTATAAAAATGGTGATTATTATTACTTTTCCGTATTGTCTAAATTTGTTTTTATTATAAAAATAAATTATTGCTTTTGCAAAAATAAAAAACAGACCTAAATAAGGAATATATGTATATCTGTCCGCAACGGCAAAGGCTTCTATTGGTAATATACCGATTACAGGTATTATTGTTATGAGAAAGAATAGAAATCCATAAAAAATTACTTTTGTCTTTCTTAAAGACAGAAAACTTAAATAAATTAAAATATATAAAACTATCGGTGAATATAAAATATATGTTGGTGGCATAGAATGTATATCATAAAAGTAAGGATATGCACATTTTAGATTTATGGGTAGTATTAACTTGTCTAAATAGAATAATATATTGAAGTGAGAATTTATAAAGTTAATTGTAATATTGAAAAAATTAAAAATGGTATTTATATTGTTGTTTTCCGTAAAATTGTATTTTGTAAAATAATGAATATTTGTTGTTATACAAATAAATATAAAAGTAATAAAAATATAAAGCAAATAAATTTTAAGTTTTTGTTTATTAAAATTATTTGTATATAAATCGATTAAAATTAAAACAAAAGGTAAAGTAATAGCCATAGCTTTAGAAAAGCAAGAAAATAAAAACATAATTACAGACAAAGTTAAATATATTTTCTTTTTGTTACTGTCATATGTTTTTATATAAAACCAAATAGACAATAAATAGAAAAAAGAATATAACAAATCTTTTCTTGCGCTAATCCAAGCAACAACTTCAACTCTTGTAGGATGAATAGCAAAAAGAGAGGCAACTATAAAAGAAAGCCAAAAAGATTTTGAAAGTTTAAAAAGAACTAAAAATACTAATAGTATATTTGCTAAATGTAATAATATATTGTTAAAGTGAAATATTGCCGGTACAAGTCCAAATATAGTTTTTTCTATGCTATAAGATAATGTAACTAATGGATGATAAAGACCTTCATTATAGCTTGTAAAAATATTTATAAAGGAATGTGTAGAAATATCAGGCAAAGCTTTTTTATTAAGTTTTAACATTCTGTGGTCATCTATCGGAGAAAAATCCGCACTAATTATAGGGAAAAAAATAGATGTTGTCAGTATAAATAAGAAAAATAAAATGAATATTTGGTATACTCTTAATTTGTTCATAAGCTTATTAAAAAAAGTATTGAAAATTTTGATGTATATATTATACTAAAAGAAAATAAAAAAAAATGTTGTTTTTTTTGAAACATAAAATTTTACAAATTTTTTACAAATTGTTTGAATGTTTTTTTAATTGATAAAGTATAATTAGTATAGGAAAAAGAGGAGTTAAATTTATTTAGGAGGTGGAAGCCATGAACAAAAAAATTTTGTCTTTTGTCTTGGCAATGGTTTTAGGAGTTTGTTGTGGTGTAGCAAATGCATCTTATGATGGTGAAGACATGATAGGTGCTTCTGTAGGTTCCGGTGGTTATACGGTAAATATGAGTAGTTCCAGTTCTATGAGTGGAATTCCTGCAGATTTACAAGGTTCTGTAAAGACTATTTTTAAGTATGTAGGTGGCATTATGGTAGGTAATGCTAATGCAAACGGTAGTTTTGATGTTCTTAGAAACGGTCAAAACTTTATGTCTTTTAAACTTAATGAAGACGAAAATGGTAAGCCTACAGGCGGTTATACATTGGCAAATATAACAGCAGATGCAGATGTTTTAAAAAGTTTAGGATTTGATGTTAGTGATTTTTATGGTAGTGACGGAGAATTAAAATCAGGAAAGAGCGAGAACGATGTTCTTAAAGCTTTGGCAAAAGCACTTAAGAACTTTGGTGTTACAGAAAGCGATTTGAAAGCTCTTGTTACAGATAGTGATGGAAATGCAACAGGAAGTACTCCTGAAGCAGCTAAATGGTTCGGTAAAAATGGCAATGCTAAGAGTCCTCTTAGTGAGTTGTTGAAAGGTAGTAATAATTCCATACAGATAAATTTCGTTGCTGAAGGTGGTCCTACATGCACTGTTATAACAAACGGACAACCAAGTTATACAATGAATTCTAATGGTCAAGTAATTGCAGACTATCATTATACTGAACCGGATGCAAACGGTGAAAATGGTGGTTTCTTGGATTATGTTGATGAATTGACTTTTGAAGTAGATGAAACAAATACTGATACTTCTAAAACAAAATATAAAGCATCAAGACAGAGAACATACTATAATGATTTTGGTAATGCAGAAAAAACAGTTCAATTAACTAAAGGTAATGATGGAAAATGGAAAGAAGAAAGTACTATTAAAACTTATGAATATTCCAATCCTAATGGAAGCGGTTATTTGGTATCTACTACCGATAAAAATAATAACACAACTCATTATAGAGCAGATGGCAAAGTAGATCATACAACAAATGGAAAAGATGGTACATCTTCTATTTACCATTATAGAGATAATGGTACAATTATGAGTGTTGAAGCAAAAGGTAAAAATGGAGTTACAACTGCTACAACTATATATTCAAGAGCAGAACAGAATTTGGGAACAACAACAAAGTCTATACCTGGTTCTTATTCCGATCCTGCAGATTACTTCTATGCAATGGTGAAAGAAGCAAAATCTAAAGGTAATGATAAAGAAGCAGTTTATAATGTTCTTGATAAATATGGTTTCACAGGTAAAGGTTCAATTTCAATTTTTGATTATATGTTAAATGATTCTTCTTACAATACTATGTTTGCTGTTGCTGGTGTTACGCAATCTCATTTAAATCAAATGAGAACTTTATCCAATGGTTATTCTGCAGTTGGTTCTATATCCAACCTTGCTGAAGGTAGTGCAAAGAATACTCAAATGACTACAAAGAAGGATACTAAGACCTTGCATGGTAGTTTCAGTGCTTATGATGTATCTTCAACAAGTACAACAGATAAAGGTAAAGCATATACATCAACCATAACAGTTAACAATAAAGGTGCAGCTTATGTACAATATGAAGGATATTGTGAAATAAGAGCAGCAAAAGCTACTGTTACAACTACACATTATAAAGATCCTGCAGTAGAAGGTGAGATGTGGTCTCCTGAAGATGAAGAAATTTCAGATGAAGAGTTAGAGCAAGCAATTAAAGATGGAATCATAGAGGATGATGATAGAGATGCAAAAGAAAAGAAGAAAGAACTTGCTCTTAAAAAGAAAGCAAAAGAATTGGGAATAATTGAAAATTACGAAGATTATGATAATCTTTCGGATGAAGCAAAAGATGATTTGGAAAAAGGTTTCTTCACTAAAGACGGAAAAACATATGCTATAGTAAAAGCAAATAGTATCAATATATTGGATGGATCAGGCTTCCAAGCTGCAGATGGTGAAATGGTGTTGGTTGAAGTAAATGAAGAAACTAAAAATACGATAAAAGGTTCTGATGATAAGAGAATAATGTTCATGGGAGATGTTAGAGAAAGTGCAGCTGGTGGATATTTAACAATGTCAATTCTTAATGAAGAAGATGGTTCTATACTTTATGGTACAGGTTTCAAACAAGGTGATGATGTTCAAGCTGAGAAGGACAAAATTTTCTTAATTTCATTACAGACATCTATACAAAATGGTATGGATATAACAGAAGCTTCAAAAGCATTGGAAGCTTATAATGAACAAAATGGAACGAACTTTACAACAGCAGATGCAGAAGATGCTGTTGCAAATATGTCTTCTGCTGATCAGTGGATAGTTGATAATACAAAAGGCAATATGCAATTCTTTAAAAATGAAAGGAAAAATTATAAAGCTGGTTGGGATGAATTAGTACAAGCAATATTCTAGTTTGTTTAAATAAAAAAAGAGAGGATTTTTTAATCCTTTCTTTTTTTTTATTTGTTTTTAAACAATAATAAGTATAAAGAAGTATTTAGTATAATAATTAATAAATTAAATCAATTGTATTCTTTGTTTTTTATAATTTTATATTGAAAAAAAAATATATTAGTGTTATAATATAATTTGAAAAAGTTTATATTGAAAATTAAAAGGAGATTAATATGGACACAGCATCTAAAAAAAATACAAAGTGGATAGTCTTTGGTAGTATTATTTTTATTTTGGCGGTTTTGATAGCTGTTGGTCCTATATTAATAACAAAATATATGAGAGCAAAATGGGAAGATGCACCTCATTATAAAACTTCAAATTTATTAATGAATGTTACAGGTGAGTTAAAAATTTCTAAAGATAATATTGTATATTTAAAAGGAAATAACAATTTATTTTATGTTTTAGAAGAGCTTAATCAAGATTTAACAAATAAAATAAATGAAAAATGTAGTGTAATAGGTAAATTTAGAGAAGCTAAAAATAATGAAACAGTAGATGATAATCCTGTTAGGTTATTTATTGGTGTTCAAAAAATAATATTTACTGATACAGGTGATGTTTTGGTAAATTATGAAGAAAATAATAAGGAAAAAATTAATATAGAAGAAAAACTTGCTAAAAAGGCAAAGTTAAAAGTAGATACTAATGTGAGATTAAATAAAGCAATCTTATTTGATGTAGTAAAAGGTAAAGTTTCTTCTATAAATAGAAAAGACAGAGATAATAAAGATTATGTTGCTCTTGTTTTAACGGATGAATTTGGTGATAACTATATGCTTTATAAAAAAGATAAAGATTTATCTTCTTTAACAGATAAAGAGATAATAGTTCTTGGTAGAGAAATTATACCTCCTTCAAATATGCCTTTGGTTGTAGATGAAACAACTTTTGAAATTTATGAGGTTTACGATTTGAACTACAATAAGATTTTTTAGATTTTACAAATTTTTTACATTTTTTTTAACTGAATTTTATATATAGCTTGTATAATATAATTGAGAAAAAGTAGGAGGTGCTTATGAAAAAAATAAATGTTTTGATAATAAGTTTTCTGTTTCTCTTAACTAATAATATACAAGCTTCTTTATTTCAAGCTCCAAATCCATATTCTTTTGGACCACAAGGAAGAGCAGTTTCTGATTTAAGAGATTTCGCTAAACCTAAACAAATGGTAAATATTTTGGCCGGAAGACCTGTAGTTGCAACCAAATCTGACGGAACAAGAGTTTACTATACTCCCGACGGAAAAATGTCTTTAGCTATAAAAGAAAATGGAGAAATGTCTTTTTCTTTGAGTGGCTATTCTAAGAGTTTAGATAAGTTTGGAAATTTAAGGTCTGAAGTTGTAACACATAAAAACAATCTTCAGGAAGTAAAAAATGAATTTGGGGAGACACAGTCTTATAATCAGTTAGACGGTAATGGTAATGTTATAATTTCTTATGATAAGGATATGAATAAAACTGCAACATATGATTATGGTAAATATGGTAAAAAATTAGAGTCATCAATTAATGAAATGACAAAACAAAAAACTGTTTATGATGAACATGAAAGACCAATGGCTGTTTATACTGCGGAAGGAAGAATTATTACTACATATCAGTATACCGATGTTGATTATGATACTGACCAAGACTGTTTAGAATTGATAATTACAAAAAAAGAGGTTAAGACCGACTCTACGAAAATGGAAACAAGTAAAAATTATATGTCTGTAGATGATGAGGTTGATGTTTTGAATTCTGAAATGAAAGGTCATTTTGAATGTTCAGTTACTCATTATAAAGACGATGGTGTTTCTGTTGATTATGTCGTTAATGCAAATGGAGAAACGATAGCTTATTATTGTTATGATAAAGATATTTACGGAAATGAAGTTCTAACATCTGTTTTTAATCCTAAAACACAGGAAAGAACTTTTTATGAAAATGGAAAACAAAGTTACACTGTAAATGCTAAAGGTGGAAAAATTAAACAATATTATTGGGAAGGATCAAAGTTTTTATTTTCTGTAGATTTAGGAGAAGATGGAAAATGGATAAGAACGACTAATAGTGATAATATAACAACATATTCTAATATCGTTTATAATAAAGATGGTACTATTAATACTGTTTCTGATGAAAATGGAAATATTATAGAAAAATATTATTATAAAGAAGATGCTGATGGTAATAGTATATTAGATTACGTAGAAAATGTTGTAGATGGTTCTAAAACATATTATGATGAAGACGGACATAGTACTCAAACAATAGATGTAAAAGGTAACGTTTTAACTGACTATAGTTGGAATAAGTCTGACTTAGTTTATTCTTTTGATAGAAAAACAGGGATAACGACATGGTATGCTGGTAGTGGAACAGATAAAGAAGTACAATATGAATATAAATCATTGAACGATCAATTAATTTCTAAAGATATATATAGTGCCGGACAATTGATTGGAAAATGGAATGCAAAAGCCGGTGATTTGGTTTTATACATAAATGAGCAGGAACGTATAACATTAACTAACTATACAGAAGAACCTACTGTTGGTTATATTAGAAAAATAATTTCAGATTATATAGAGGAACAAGAAAAACTTAAAAATTAACTTGAAAGTATATAAAATATAGATTATAATTTTATTGTAATATAAAATAAATACTAAGGATATTATGAAAAAATTGGCTTTATTTACTAAAACTAATGTTTTCTTAAACAAGTTTATAGCTTGTTTAGTATTTTTTTGTATTATAATGACTTCTACAAATATAGTTAACAATTTTTCCGAACCTATATTGATAGAAGATTCAATTCAAATAAGTGCGGAAACAATATTGGTACAGTTTTTTTATATTTCTACAATGCCTGCAAACTTTATTTCAAGATTATTCTTAAACAGGCAGGCAGATCCTATTTCAAATACAAAGAAATCGGATGAAAAAAACAAAAATAAATCAGAATCTAACAGTGCAAAAGCATCTGTCGGTTTCTCGATACTGCCTACACAAACGGATTTATCAAAAACTTTGGAACTTAAAAATCTAAAACTAGGTAATGGTATATTGGCATTTTTAAAATCTTTGGAACATTATTTTAATTTTAGCGGTTTTATAAGTTCGTTTTTTTACTGTTGTAAATTTAACTTGAAAATAATAACTATGCTATTGTTGGCGATATTAATCACAAGAAGAAATATCGGCGAGGATAGCATTTTTACTATCAATATAGAAAATAATAGA
>Ga0256407_10011382_pt1 | contig 12308 bp, 8 predicted proteins | sample RumenRJG_04DNA_FD_193489 | JGI IMG/M metagenome (GOLD analysis project Ga0256407, IMG submission 193489) | Bovine rumen microbial communities from Lethbridge, Alberta, Canada - RJG_04 | ecosystem: Host-associated > Mammals > Digestive system > Stomach > Rumen | place: Canada: Alberta | collected... | reverse complement strand
AAAAGTTCTGTTAAACGGGTGTCCATACACGAGAGTACGGCAAGTTTTTTGTCAGGATACTTGTCGGTTAAATATTTTTCGTATGCCTTTTCTAAAACAAATGTCTTGTTGAATTGTAATATTTGGTCTATCATAGTTAACATAATTTATTAAAGCGAAGATATATAATTTTATTTACTAACCAAATAGTGAAGTGATTTTTTTATAATATTTTACAACAAAAAACGACTACCGAAAAAAACATTTCGATAGTCGTTCTTTATTATAAAATTAACTTTCAAAAAAAATAAACCGCTACTCCTCCTCATCGTCGTAGTCAGAGCGGAATCTTCTGTCCTCATCCTCATCTTCATCCCTTTGCGAAATACGCGGACGACGCGGACGCTCCACCGAAGGCTCTTGAGAATTGGAATAATACGTAACGTTATCAACCTCAAGCTCTTTCTGAACTTGGAACAAGAACATTTCGTTATTAACAGTTCCTTCCATCTCTTTGAGAAGATATTGCATAGCCTCAACAGAATTTCTTTCGGAAATTTGTTTCTTTCTAAGTTCCCAAATAATATCAAGCATTTGTCTGTCAATAAGCAAATCATCACGACGCGTACTTGAAGAATTAATGTCAATAGAGGGGAATATACGCTTGTTAGAAAGTTTTCTGTCAAGCTGAAGTTCCATGTTACCCGTACCTTTGAACTCTTCAAAAATTACTTCGTCCATTCTTGAGCCAGTGTCAATAAGAGCTGTTGCAATAATCGTTAAAGAACCACCGTTTTCGATGTTTCTTGCTGCGCCGAAAAATCTTTTGGGTTTATGAAGCGCATTAGCATCAACACCACCGGTCAAAACTTTTCCAGATGCAGGTTGTACTGTGTTGTAAGCGCGAGCAAGACGTGTTATTGAATCAAGAAGAATCACAACATCGTGTCCACATTCTACCATACGTTTTGCCTTTTCCAAAACGATATTAGCAACTTTAACGTGTTTTTCAGCAGGTTCGTCAAAAGTAGAAGAAATAACTTCGGCTTTTACGCTGCGTTTCATATCCGTAACCTCTTCAGGACGCTCGTCAATAAGAAGTACGATTAAATAAACTTCCGGATGATTATCAGCAATTGAATTAGCTATATCCTTGAGTAATATCGTTTTACCTGTTTTGGGCTGAGCAACGATAAGACCTCTTTGACCTTTACCGATAGGAGCAAACATATCAACGATTCTGCATGAAAGATTGTTTTCGTGCCCGTTGCCCGTAAGACGGAATTTTTCGTTCGGGAAAAGCGGTGTAAGATAGTCAAAATTTACCCTATCACGGATATAATCAGGACTTCTGCCGTTGATTTCTAATACTTTAATCAAAGGAAAATATTTTTCAGTTTCTTTGGGCGGACGTATTGAACCTTTTACAGTATCACCGGTTTTCAATCCGAAAAGTTTTATTTGCGATTGCGAAACATAAATATCATCCGGCGAATTGAAATAATTGAAATCAGCACTTCTTAAAAATCCGTAACCATCGGGCATAACCTCCAAAACACCTTGATTTGTAATTACACCGTCAGAATCGTAAATAGAAGATTTTTTGCCTTGTGAAGAATTATCCTCCGGCTGTGTAAATTGAGGAGATTCAATATTATTGTTATTATTTTGAGGTGCTGGCTCTTGATTAAAATCCTGATTTTCTTGAACTTGTTCTGTAATTTGCGGCTCTAAAGTTTTTTGCTGCGCAACAATTGGTTCCGGTTCTTGAATAGGTTCTTCTTCTATTTTTTTAGGAGCTTCCTCCTCTGAGTTTTTCTCTACTGAAGCTGCAACTGGTTCCGATACTTTTCTTCCTACAACCAACCTACGGCGTCTTTCTTTTACTTTAGGCGTTTTTGAAGTCTCCTCAGGAGTATTATCTTGAGGAACTGACGGTTGATTATTATCCTGTGCAAAATTTTGATTTTGAGAGGATTGTGTATCTTGAGGCTTAGAATTATCGTTTTCTTTGCGCCTTGTAGAGGCACTTGCATTTTTAATTGCCTGTTGATCTAAAATTTTGTAAATTAATTCCTGTTTTTTATAATTTTCTACTTTTGCTACCTCCAATTCTTTAGCAATTTCGCGCAATTCAGAAACCAATTTTTTGTTCAATTCAAGTATATCGTACATTTTGATAAGATTGGTTTTACAAGGAGAATATCCTTATTCTTAAAGAAGACTTTCTAATTTTTTCGAGCGCAAAGGTACAAATTAAGTTGAAATCAACAAATTTTTTTCGTATATTTTTTCTCGGCTAATAAAATTTTAATGTTTTTTTTATTCACTTTTATGACATTTTTTTGTATTAACTATCACCAACTTATATTATCCCTACCGCAGAGCAGCTACAAGGCAAACCACCAAAAGAATACTATTTCGATTACCGCTAAAGAAAACGCAATTTTTTCCTAAGACAAGTTGCTAAAATCTATCACAACAAAAATTTTGTTAAATCATTAAAAATTATTACCTTTGCGCAGTTTTTTTATTAGCAAAAATTATAAAAATGGAAATTCCAGCAAAATACGAGGCTGCTACCAGTGAAGAAAAATGGTATCAGTATTGGAACGATAACGGCTTTTTTCATTCAGAGCCGGACAACAGAACACCTTACACTATTGTTATCCCACCGCCTAACGTTACCGGCGTTTTGCACATGGGACACATGCTCAATAATACCATTCAGGATATATTGACACGCCGTGCAAGAATGAAGGGCTTCAACGCTCTTTGGGTGCCCGGAACAGACCACGCTTCTATCGCAACTGAGGCAAAAGTTGTTCAAAAACTTGCTAAACAAGGCATCAAAAAACGCGACCTTACCCGCGAAGAGTTCTTAAAACACGCTTGGCAGTGGAAAGAAGAACACGGCGGCGTTATCCTCGAACAACTTAAAAAACTCGGAGCATCTTGCGATTGGCAGCGCACCGCTTTCACCATGGACGAAAAACGCAGCGAATCGGTTTTGAAAGTTTTTGTTGACCTTTACAAAAAAGGCCTCATATACCGCGGACTTCGTATGGTAAACTGGGATCCAAAAGCCCAAACCGTACTTTCTACCGAAGAGGTTATCTACCGCGAAGAAAAGAGCAAACTTTTCTATCTTAAATATTATGTTGCCGAGGGCGAGACAGTTACCCCGACCGGCAACGATGGAGAAATCCTCCACAAAGACGAAAAGGGTTATTACGCCGTAGTTGCAACAACTCGTCCCGAAACCATCATGGGCGATACTGCAATGTGTATCAACCCCAAAGACCCCAAAAACCAGTGGCTCAGAGGCCATAAGGTTGTAGTGCCTTTGGTAAACCGCGTAATTCCCGTAATTGAAGACCGCTATGTTGACATAGAGTTCGGTACGGGCTGTCTGAAAGTAACACCCGCACACGATGCCAACGACTACGCTCTCGGTCAGACCCACAATCTTGAAACCATCGACATTTTCAATCCTGACGGCACGATTGCACCCGCAGGCAAACTTTATGTCGGAATGGACAGAATGGAAGTCCGCGAAAAAATCGCCGTTGACCTCAAAAACGCCGGTCTTTTGGAAAAAATAGAAGATTACGACAACAAAGTCGGATATTCGGAGCGCAACGCCGACACAGCCGTTGAGCCGAGACTCTGCAAACAGTGGTTCCTGAAAATGAAACATTTTGCGGACATCGCTCTGCCGCCCGTTTTGGAAGGCAAAATCAAGTTCCACCCCGAAAAATACGTCAACACATATCGCAACTGGCTTGAAAACATTCAGGACTGGTGTATCAGCCGCCAACTTTGGTGGGGACACAGGATTCCGGCTTATTTCTTACCGACAGCGGAAGGCGAAGAAGAAAAATTTGTTGTGGCTCTTTCGGCAGAAGAAGCGTTGGAAGAGGCTCGCAAAATTAAGGGTTACGAAAATATTACAATCAACGACCTTAAACACGATGAAGATGCTCTCGACACATGGTTTTCGTCATGGCTCTGGCCAATTTCGCTTTTTGACGGTATCAACAAACCGGGCAACAAAGAAATCAGTTATTATTATCCGACCTGCGACCTTGTAACCGGTCCGGACATTATTTTCTTCTGGGTTGCCAGAATGATTATGGCGGGTGAGGAATACATGAAAGACGTTCCTTTCCGCAACGTTTACTTTACAGGAATCGTCCGCGACAAACTCGGCAGAAAAATGTCGAAATCGCTCGGCAATTCGCCCGACCCGATTGAATTGATGAAGAAATTTTCTACCGACGGCGTTCGTATCGGAATGTTGTTATGTTCTCCTGCGGGCGGTGATTTGCTCTACGACGACGAACTTTGTTTGCAAGGAAGAAACTTTACCAACAAGATTTGGAACGCTTTCCGTTTGGTAAAAGGTTGGAGTGTTGACAACAATATTCCTCAACCCGAAGCCGCTAAAAAGGCTGTTGAATGGTTTAACAACCGTCTCAACAAAACTATTAGCGAGGTTGACAAGATGTTTGAAGATTTCCGTTTGTCGGATTCGTTGATGACGGTTTACAAACTTTTCTGGGACGAATTTTCGTCGTGGTATTTGGAGAGCATAAAACCTGCATATCAGCAGCCTATCGACGGCAAAACATACGCTGCAACTATCGAGTTTTTCGATAAATTGTTAAAAATTCTTCACCCGTACATACCTTTTATTACGGAGGAGATTTGGCAGTTGTTGGAAGATAGAAAACCTGGCGAAAGCATTATGGTTTCACGCATGCCGGAGGCAGAGGGTTTCGACGAGAAATTGATTGAAAAATTTGAGACCGTAAAAGATGTTGTTGCAAAAATCCGTCAAATCCGTCAAGACAATCAAATTGCGCAGAAAGATTCTTTGGAAGCGTTTGCGAAGTTGGTAGACGGCGAATACGACGGTTATTTCGACAGTGTGATTATCAAGCATTGCAACCTTTCAAAACTTGAATTAACAGCGGAGAAAGTGGATGGTGCAAAAACTTTCGTTGCTAAAAACGTAGAATATTACATTCCGCTTGGCGATAGAATCAACAAGGAAGAAGAGTTGAAAAAACTTCAAGCCGAACTTGATTATACACGCGGATTTTTGGCATCGGTGGAGAAGAAACTCTCAAACGAAAGATTTGTTTCAGGCGCACCCGCAGCAGTGGTTGAACGCGAAAAGCAAAAACTTTCAGACGCTAAAATGAAAATCGAAGCGTTGGAAAAACAAATTGCAAGTTTGTAAGATTTCATAATTCAAAAAACATCATTCATAATTATCTTCCATTGGAAGTCAATTATGAATGATGTTTTTTTATGCCTTAATAACAAGTGGACTTGAAACCAATTTGACGTTCAATGTTGCAAGTTTTGCCATCTTGTTTCTGTTCCTAACGTCAATGCCCGATGTCGCCACCCAATAAAATGGCAGATGTTTGATTTCATCGAGGTTTTGGGCGGAGATTTTGAGCCAACGTTTCAACCAATCGGCTTTTTTCGTTACCTCGTCGATGTTTTTGGTATCGGCGGAATGGATTTCTACAAAATAAGATTGATTGTTGCTGCCTATCGCATAGTCCCAACGGCATTGATTTTTGCCGACGGTTTTGTCTTTTAAACAGAAATCAATGTCCACACTACCCTGACAATCCGCGACTTCCACCTTACGTTTGTATTGGTTGCTCAACGCGCCTTTGCCTTCATTGTACACGAGGTCGGGCGTTGCCAAAACTGCTGTTTTAAATTTGTTTTCTGCCATAATCAATCATTTTTGTATTTTGCAACAGCGTCGCAAATCCGTGCGTTAAAACTTGTAAGTTCGCCCATCTGAGCCACATCAGGGTCGTCGCTCCAAGCGTCAAGCGTGGAAATATCCTTGCTGATTCCGTCGTTGAAAAAGTAGGTCTTGATGTTTTTGCGCGATTTATAAAGGATGTCAATGGCTTGATTGTCAGTAATTCCCGCCTCGGATATTACATTTTTGAAATTGTCTTCCGTGGAATCTTGCATTGTCTTTATTGCCCACGCAAATTCAAGGAACACTGACGAATGTGTGGAGATAACGATTTTGAATCCTTGCGCCATCAGTTGTGCCACCTCGCCAATAAATCCAATGATTGCCCTCGGATGCAACCCCATTTCGGGTTCTTCGATGACAATGTATTGGAATTGGGATGTCTGGTCTTTTGAGATAAAATAATTTGCCATACTAAGCGGCATATATTCTTTTTGACCCGCACTCCACGCAACAAACGGCAACGATGTCTCGCCGACGCGAAGGCGCATTTTTTGCGGCCCCATACTCGAATCTATTTCTATTTTACCATTATGGTAAATACTTGAAGGGCTGGCAATTGCAGATGCCATTTTCTCAGCATCGGGCGCAAAATTTTGCCGCAAATATTCGCTAAATTCGCGCACAACGTATGGCGTTTCATAGTCAAATTCCATAAAACGTTTTGGTCTGCCGTCGGCAATGCAAAGCACACGCTGCGCCGGAATGTAGAATATTTTTTCGGTTTTATTCGATTGGGATGCGCCATCAATCTGTTGCATCTTCAAATTGTTGATACCAAAATAATGTTTCAGGATATTGTCGCCATCGGTGTTGTATGAATAATTATTGAGGTTGTTTTTGATGCTAAGATAATCCTCACGCAGTTTCCAAGCCTGCAAAAAGATACTTTTGCCGCTCGCCTGTGGTCCCACGATAAAAGTCATATCGCCAAACTCTACGTCGGCAGCCTTTATCGGTCCAAAATTATGTAGTGTGAATGAGGTGTTCATATTGTTTTGTTAATGTTTCCATCCGCAAAAGTAATGAAAATGTTTGCTAATTGCAAAAAAAATATTTTGACACCGCCATCGCCGTGTCCGCCGCCGTGCGCTCACGCACACGGCTTGGAAATACCGCCCCGTTGGGGCTCTTTTTGGTGCGCGTTTTTCTTCGGGCGGCGGCTAACGCCGCTTTTCCCCGAAAAAACTTGTTTCTCAACGCAAAAAAAGTTTTTTTTTACGAATGTTTTGAACTGAGGGAGAGGCGAAAGCCGACCTCGTAACCGCAGTCGCCAGGGTTGCCCCTGCAGAGGTTTGAAACACGGCAGTCCTGCGCGTCGTAGTCCCACGCCCCCCCACGCAAACAGCGGTCGCCACCCGAAGAATCCAAACACCATTCCCAAACGTTTCCCGACATACCATGGATGCCAAGTCCATTAGGCTTTTTTTCAGGTGAAATTACAGGATGGGTATGATTATCGTCATACCACGCTACTTCTTCGATTTTATCGCTTCCACTGAATTCAAATCTCTCTTGTTTACTACCCGCATGAGCAGCATATTCCCATTCGTCTTCCGTAGGCAAATTGAATCTAAAATGCCTTAATCTCTTATCATCATTCAGCTTAATAATAAAATTCATACAATCATACCATGAAACAGATTCTACTGGATATAGCGAAGTATCTGTTCTTAATTCTTTTTCATTAAAACGACTTGGATTATTCCCCATTATCTTAGTCCACAATTCCTGTGTAACTTGAGTTTCAGCGATGTAATAATCAGGAGATACCTTTATCATTTTGAATTTCACGTCTTCAAAATCAAAAGGAATAAACGTTGTTCCATTTTCTGTTTGCTCTGGCGGCAAGGGTCGGTCGTATTCCTCTCTGGTTTCGAGCCAATTGTAATATAAAACATGCGAAGAAACATCTTTATACTCGCCATAGACCTTGTTGTATATTTCTTCACCCGAATTGTTGTAAAGTCCTTTCAGCAAATATGCCTTGTACCAAAGTTCAAACACTTCGGCATCATCCTTCCACCGAGCCAAGCTCCTTAAAAAATCCAAATCTTCATACACGGAATAATCTTTGGTAGAGCCAATTCCGAAAATCGACAATGGAGTATTGCGGATACACGGGCGAGTGATATAGTCGATTTCCTCGCCTGATGAGAGGAGAGATTTTACGTTGGCGATGTAGTTGGAGTAATCGAAATCAAGAGATTGCTCTCGGATTTCATTTTTCAAATTGTCGGCTAATAATCCGTGAATACGATAAGTTAGCCCTTCTTTTTTGACATACTGCCACCACCTAACATCTTTAGCTCCTTGCTTAAATTCTACGGATGATAGAATCACTCTATCTGTCAAATAATTTAACTCGCGTTTAAAGTTTGATTTTCCTTCCTTTTTTAGCAATTGATTAATAGTATCTAAGCCAATATAATCATACTGCCACAATATAAAATGTTGCAAAACGTATTTTATATCTTCTCGTTTCTCAAATTGTCTAAAAGTAATTAGTTGTTTCAAATAAAGACACACATCAATTGTGTTTTCTTTATCCAAAAAACATGTACTATACTTACAATAGTCAGGATTTTTGGTCATTTCATTTTCGATACGGCTTTTGGAGACAACCTCGCATAATTCTTCATACGTACTGTCGCCATCCTTACCATATACCGCCAACTGTTCTATCAATAGTGGATGATAAAATACCAACTCGAAAAGATTGTTCAGTTTTGATACATCTTCTTCTTTTTCTTCATCAAACCAATCCGGCTTGTAAACACTACAAAAGAGTTCACGCGCGGCAATAAGATCATTTTCAAAATTGGGCAATTCAAATCCATCACTCAATGTGCCATTAATTCTTTTCCTCGAAAGATACAATATATGCCATTTCGTTTCTGCATTGCTGAGTTTCAAAGCCTCCAATCCTTCTCTATCAATATTCACATCAATAATAAGCAAACAGGCATTATTGGCTTTACCCAAAATCAAATCAATTTGACTCGTTATAAATGGAACATCATTTTCGTTTTTCTGAAATATTATGTCATTATCAGGAACCTGTCTTTTGATACATCTCCGAAGTTCTCGATTAAAATCTTGACAAATATCATCATTGGAGGTAACGAATTGGATTTTCTTATATGCACCTCCATAAACTTCAATATATCGATGTGCAACAGAAGTTTTTCCCATACCGCCTGTTGCAACAACATTCAAAGAATTTTCCCCTTTCAAAAAACATTCACGCAATTTTTCGATAAAATTATCACGACCATAAATTTTTTTGTTTTTTGGTTTGTTGTAATTGAAATCTATGGAATCGAAAGATATGTCGTCGATAGAGGTCGGGACGGTGTGGGCTTTTACTTGAACATCCATCTGAGGATTATCATGTACATACTTTTTGATTGTTGGTACATTATATGACTGAATCTGTGCAATATTATCTTTGAAAATCGGATAATTTAAATCAAAAAGGTGTTTGCACTCATTGTCAATCCGCATTAGAAACGATGACAATGCAGATTCCTCATCAGTAGATTTAATTTCGTTATCTTTGATAGGAGATTTCGTACTTGACGTATTTGCACCAGGAAGTTTTAAGGAGAAAATGTCTTCATGAGATATTTGCCCTAACACCTCCTTCATATAAAAAGCACCGTATTCTGCGTTCACCCAACCCGAATCCAACGCCGCATCTGTCAACAAGATAAACAAATATTTGCTTTGTCCAAAAGCATCTTTTATATGTTCGCGCCATTGCCCACTCGGAATATCTCGCGAAAAAAAGATATTCTTCTTGTGGTCAAATATATGATTCAAAAACAATTTTAGCTCTTCGCCGCATCGCCTGACTTTTCCCTTGTCGTCGTGCCACGAAATAAAGATGTCCCAATCCTTTTCAGGAATGTTTTTATAATTTTCTTCTGCCATAATTATCTAATATTTGCACCGTCAAAATTAACATATTTCCTCAAATTGCACAAAATATTTTTTTGTGGGACAGCGAAGTATTTTTTGTCATTTTTGAAAATTATCCCTATTTTTGCAAAAAAGAAAAATATTACGATTATGTTACCCATCAACACTCCTGCGCCTGAATTTTCCCTGCCGGATCAGGACGGAAAAATCCGTAATCTGAGCGATTACAAAGGCAAAAAAATTATACTTTATTTTTATCCGAAAGACAACACTTCCGGCTGCACAAAACAGGCGTGCAACTTCGCCGAACTTTTTCCGCATTTCAGAGAAAAAGGCGTTAAACTTCGGTTGAGAAGAAACTTTCAAACGAGAGATTTATTTCAGGCGCACCCGCAGCAGTGGTTGAACGCGAAAAGCAAAAACTTTCTGATACGAAAATGAAAATCGAAGCGTTAGAAAAACAAATTGCAAGTTTGTAAAAAAACGCTAAAAAATAGAAAAATAAGAGCCGTAAAAAAAAGAATTTACGGCTCTTATTTTTTTTATAGTTCGTATTTTTTTAAGCCCATGGATCATCGGCTTTAGGTATTCTAATATCGGGAAGTAAGAAATTTTCCCACAAAAACCATTGATTTCCTTTTTTACGAAGTTTTATCTGACGGGGAGAATCAGCACCCGAAGAAACAAGCCACAACGTTACATATCCTTCCGATTGATAAGAATACGGATTATCAAAAACCTCTACCGTATATTCTGTCGGCTGATAATTGTTTTCGGGTGAAGTCCCTTTGAAATAACTTCTCGGTTTATAAAATTTACCCGTCAATCTGTCCCTTAAAAATTGTTTATCGTATGCTGACATAGGCTGAGGACCTTTAAGGAAATTCAGCATATCAATACAATCATTAACGCTCGTTTCGTAACGGCACAAAACCGCTACCACCAAAGCGCAGACTTCAAAAGGATTTTCCAAAGTAGCCTCTTTCAATGCCTGCAATTCGCTAACATTCTGCGGAAGCGAGGCAAAAGTAATTGTCTGGCGTTTTTCCATAATTTATTCAAGTATATTTAAGGTTTAATAAAAAAATTAATGCTCTTTTTTTTCTTAAAGGCTGACCTCGTTATGAAATTCAACAAGCCTTTGGATAGGACGCTGAATTATCGACGAAATTGTAATGCCGTGGAAACGGGCAGCATCTCTTAAAATATCTCCAAAATACGAGGCAATCGAGCCTACAAAACCCGCACTGTAATTTTTCGGACGGTCGAGCCTGATAATATTATGATTGAAAAACAAATCAAACTCGCAAAACACCAAATTCCTGAAAATCGGGTCATTAATATGCTCGTGGATAAAAGGCACAAGACTCGCCAAAAATACAGCCGGAGTATCAGAACGGTATACACCGTAAATTACATCGTCATAACTCATCATGCACTCTTTTTCAAAAAGGTTACGGTAAGTATCCGGCAATTCCTTTTTGTAAATGGCATTAACAAGTCTTTTTCCGATACTTGCTCCGGAGCCTTCATCACCGATAATATAACCCATCGGATAAATATGATCTCCGATTTCAAAATTACTATAAACTCCTGAATTACAACCCGTTCCCAAAATACAGGCAATTCCCGGATCGGTCTTAAAAATAGCCCGTCCAGCACCCGTCAAATCGTCAAAAGTATAAATTTCGGAGTTTTGAAAAAAGTATTTGAGCGTATAAGAAACCTTCTCCGCTCCTATTCCTTCAATGCAGCCCGCACCGTAAAAATATATTTTATCTATTGACTTTGTGTCTATTCCGTTAGAGGATATGGCATTCTTGATAGCCAACAAAATAACCTCATCCTTGGAGTGAATGGCATTAAAACCCACCCCAGAAAAGAATTTTACATCCTCATCACCGTTTGAAACCGCCCAATCGCATTTGGTAGAACCGCAATCTGCTATCAAAAACATAATTTTATCCTTTTTTTTTAAGTTTATGCTAAATTAGTAATTGTTTCCTAAATTTACAATTTTTTTCAGAGAATCCTCAAGCCCATAACGGAAATATCGTCCCTTTGGTCTACGCCGGACATAAAATCGTCCAACTCTTTTTCAAGATTTGCCTTTATAACAGACATTTCTTCGTTACGATTTGCCGTCAGCGTTCTCAAAAATCTGGCACTTGAAAAACGCTTACGTTCTCTGTTATTTTGATCTATAATGCCGTCAGAGGTCATAAAAAACATATCGCCTTTATGAACCTCAAAAACTTTGCTCGTAAATTGTTTGTCGATTTCGCTATTATAACCACCGATAGAAATTCTGTCAGCGCCTATGGATTTGAATTCGTCAATTTCTTTGTTATAATAATAAAGAGCGTTTTTAGCACCCGAATACGAAACCGATTTTATTTCTCCGTTTTCGCCCAAATCAAAAGCACAAATCGCCATATCAAGACCGTCATTATTTTCGGAATTCTGCTGATTAAGGGCAAGAACAATTTCCTTGTCCAAAAGTTTCAAAATCCTATCCGTTTCATAATGTCCGCCTCGAATTACAATATCATCGAGTAACGTATTACTAATCAATGACATGAATGCACCTGGAACACCGTGTCCCGTA
>Ga0256407_10011380_pt1 | contig 12309 bp, 9 predicted proteins | sample RumenRJG_04DNA_FD_193489 | JGI IMG/M metagenome (GOLD analysis project Ga0256407, IMG submission 193489) | Bovine rumen microbial communities from Lethbridge, Alberta, Canada - RJG_04 | ecosystem: Host-associated > Mammals > Digestive system > Stomach > Rumen | place: Canada: Alberta | collected... | reverse complement strand
TTTATTATAATTATTAAAAAAAAAATAAAAAAAAAAAAAATAAAAAAAAATAAAAAAAAAAAAAAAAAAAAAAAAATAAATTTATTAAAAATTTTTGATTTGTTTCAACTATTTTCTTCCATTTATAAGTATGTGATAAAAAAGAATAAATAGGAAAAAAATGTCTTCATCAATCAAAAATATTCCTCCATTATTATCAGAGCAAAACTATAACTTATCTAAAGTACATTATTTATCAAAAAATATAATATATATTTCTCATTTTCCTGAATCATTATTTTCAAAAGATATTTTATATCAAAAAAAATTTTTAGGACAATATGGACATATTAATCAAATGATATTATTAAATCATCATAAAAATGAAAGAAGTGTAATTGTTCAATTTGATACTGTAAATCAAGCAGCTTTGGCAATTTTATCTCTTCATAATTTTAAAATTGATGAAAATACTAAATTAAAAGCTATTTATTTTATTTCGAAATATTGTTATTATTTTTTAAATAAAAAAAATTGTCCTAATCCAAATTGTTTATTTTTACATGAAAAAAATATTAATAATTATCTTCTTTTAGAAATTAAAAATAATAAACAAATTGATAGTTATAAATTTGCTTTAGAAGTTTTAAATTTATCAAAACCTATTTTTGATGTTATTTATATGAAATTAATAGGAGATAATTTTTATGAAAATCAAAAGAAATTTCCTAAAATGACTATGAAAAAATTAAAGAATGAAGAGTTTATTAATAGTATATTATCTTATATTAAGGAAAATCAAAAAAATAATAAAGGTAATAATAACATAAAAAAACCTCCAAAAAAAAAATTTGAAAATAAAAATACTCATAAAAAGTATAATAAAAATAAATATAAAAACTCAAAAAGAGATTCATTTCATTCATTTGATTCGAATAATGAAAAAATATCAACTTCAGAAGAAAGTGTAGAAAAAAATTATGAATTTATTTATAATAATAATATTATTTTCAAAAGAAAAAAAAATTCAAGATTTGATTTTGTAAAAAAAAATAATAATGATAATGAAATTATTATTCCAGAATTTATTCTGGATTTCATAGATAAGTATTTAGTTTTGATTTGTAATAATAAATTTAACGATAATAATGGAAATGATTATGGGTTTTTTTATCTTGATTTTAATAATTGGTTTAATATTATTGAAAAATTTAAACTTATCACTAATAATTAAATAAAATTTTATAGTGATAATCTTTTTTTTTAAAAAAAAAAAAAAAATTAAATTTAATCAATTTTTTATTAATGATAATGTAAATTGAAATTAATTCATTTAGTTTTATTTTTTTAATTAAAAAACATATGTAATTAATTCATCAATAATTAAATTAAATATGAAACAATAACTATATAACTTTTAAAATATTATAATATAATTTAATATCTAAACTTTGATTTAAACTTTTTTTATTATTTTATAATTTTTTTTTCAATAAATCAAATTTATAATTCTTTATTTCAAATAATTATAATCTAATATATTAAAAATAAAATTATAAATAGAAAATAAATTATAATGAAACAAAATATAAAAAATGATATGTATAATAAGGTTTATTCAATTGATCAATTATCAAATAATTCTCCAATTTTTAAAGAATATCTTCAAGAAATGAAAAAAGATAGAGGAAATACTTTAGAAACAATTGATGAAGATGATATAAATAATAATCAAAATTTTCAAAATTTTTTTGTAGAATTAACACAAAAAGACTTTTTTCCAAAGAATAAAATAAATAGAATAAATAAAAATTTATGTTTCAATAAAATTAAAATAAAGAAAAATATTCTTAGATTAAGAAAAAGTAGAAATTTAAATATTAATAATATTTCCCCATTAAATCCATTAAAAAAAGTAAAAACAACTGCATTTATAAATAAAAATAATATATTTCAAACTCAAAATTCAAATGAAAATTCATTAAATGATAGAAAAAAAATAACAGTTTCTGTCGATTCATTTACTTCAAAAAATTTTTTTCCAAATATTTCACCTATAAATAGTGTAAGAAATATATCTCAAAATTCAAATTTTAATTTATATAAAAGAAGTGAAAGTTTTAATCAAATTAATATTCCTGGAAAAATAAATTTACCTTTTAATAATAATTCAAAAAAAACAACAAAATCAGAATTTAATTTATCTCAAACTTATTTTAAATCTTTTGAAAAGAGTAATATTAATTTAAAATTAAATTCTTTTCGATTCAAAAATAAAAAAAATTATAAATTACCTCAAAATATTATTAAAAAAGAAAATAGATATTCTATGTTAGATAAAATAAGAGATAAAAATATAAGATTTCAAAAAGATTTTATTAAACAAAAAATAAATGATAATATTCTCAAAATGTTAGACCGTTCATTATATTTTTTATTCAATAAAAAAAAGAAAGAATAAAAAATAATATTTGTTATATATAATAAAATAAAAATCATAATTATGATTTATATATATTTTAAATAAAAAAAATATAAAAAATATTTTTCCTTTATAATAATTTTTAATATTTAATATTAAAAAAATTAGTAAATACAAATGCAAAAAAAGATATTCAAAAAACTTCAAAAATTCCAATGATAAGTACAAGAATGAGACCATTAAAAATAAATAAAATCGAAAATCAAACAAATAAAATCCCATTAAACATAAAAAAAGAAAATTTATCAAAAAATAAAACAATGGATTCAAATAATAATAAAAGAATAAAAAAAAGCATATTTAAAAGAAATAAAACAAAAAATAAATTATCTAATAGTATAAATAGTATTCAAATTCATCCTTTAAGTGGTAGTATGACAAGTTCAATTTCAATGAAAAAATCAATTAAAGATACTAGTACAAATTTTAAACAATTAAATTCTTTAAGAGAAAAAATTTTAAGTTCTGGAGAAGAAAATAAAAAAATTATTCCAACAAATTCTATATCAAAAATATATAAAATTAAATCAACTCAAAGAATTAAAGTTAAAAAAACAAAAAATAATATTTCATTAAAAAAAATAAATCAAAAATCAAACCAATTGTATATAAATTATAATAATCATATTAATATTTATCACAATGACATTAATCATATTTCTAATATAAAAATTAATAATAATATATATAATAATACAAAATATAATAATATAAATAATAATATTAATAGTAATAATAATAATAATTTAACTCCATCTAATAATAAACAAACAAATTATTCAAGTTTTGAAATATCAGAAAAAAAAATTCAAAATAAAATTCATCCAATAAATTTAGAAAAAAAATTTAATAATATTCAATATGAATATAATGAAGAAGAAAGTAATTTTTTAAATTATGAATTAGGTAATACTAAAAATTTTTCAATATTAAATGATTATTCAATTAATTTCACTAATTTTTCTATTTTTTCTCCTCAAGAAAATAAATTTGACGAAAAAGAAATTAATATTGAAGATTTATATAATAATTATCAAAATAATCTTATTGATAATAATCAAGAAGAAAGTATTTATTATGTTGATACAAAAGAAATGAAAGAAGGTGAAAATATTCATAAAGTTTATTCAATGGCATTTAGTTCAAAAAATTTTGTAAATCTGGAAAAATAGAATTTGAATTTAATGATATTATTGAATAAAAAATTAAAACAAGATATAAATAAAAAAATAATAAATTAATTATTAGAAGACAAATTAAATCATTTAAAAAAATTTCAATCATAAAATAAAATAACTTATAATAATGAAAAAAAATTAAATAAAAAAGATATTTAGTAATATATTGTAAGTTATATATTAAATTTTTTTTGTTTTTTTATTAATAATTAACTTATCTAAAATATAACAATCACAAAATAAAAAAAATAAAATAAAAAAAATATTATAATAAATAATATTAAAAAAATCCTATGTTTCAATTAAAGGACCTGAAATTGAAAAATCTTTTTCTTGTTTATTGATAAACCAAACAATAATATTAACAATCAATAAACAAATAGTTAAAATTCCTAAAAAAATAATAAGAATTATAGAAATCAAATTATTCTCTTCATTTTCATTATTTTCCTTATTTTTTTTTTCTTGATCAAACATACAATATTTTGCAATTTGATCAGAATTTTTTAATTTTTCCATAATTTTTTTTTTAAAAAATTCATAATTAAATCCACCAATAAATTTATCATCAAAATAATAATTAACAACATAATCATTTTCATTAAATCCATTACCAAATTTAACTAATTCCAAATTTGCAAAAGAAGCAAAATATGCATAATTTACACTAGTATTAAAAACAGCATACATAAATTCTTCAAATGCTCCAACTGTACTATCATGTGCAGAATACATTATTAATTTTGGTAAATCATATCCTAAATAATTTTTTTTTCCTTCTTTATCTTTTTTTATTTTTAAATCCATCCAATTTATTATTTTTTCAAATGTTGGTGACATTGAATAAATTCCAATATTAATATCATGTTCTGAATTATTTCCTAGGAAATCATAATAAAAAAATTCATAACTTGTTTTAATTAATTCTTCTATTTCACTTTTATTACCAAATTTATCCATATTTCTCCCATCTGAATAAATACAAATTAATGTATCTAAAACATTATAAACTTTATTATAAGTATAAAATTTTTTTAAATCTTTTTCTTCTATTTTATCTCTCATTCTTTCTATTAAAAATTTACCATATTTATTAATAAATTTATCAATAAAATCTTTTATTTCTTTTCTTTCTTCATTTTCAGCATAACTTTTATTATGTCCATAACAATTTCTTTGATCTTGTAATTGCATAGTATGATCTTTAACAAAAAATTGATGTATTGGTACAATTTCTATTTTATTTGGTAAAGTATAATTACCCAAATTATTTTTTTCTTTAATAAAATTAATTTCTTCATTAGGAGGATTTGAATAATTAATTTGTTTATTATTTAATTCAATTCCATTTTCTAAATATAAAGCTTGTATTTGACATTGAGCAGACATTATAGTTCTATTTGAATCTGTTGATATTACATAAATTTCTCTTGGGTCATAATTTTTTTTTATTAATTTATATTCATTTATATATCTTTCTCTATGTCGATTTCCTAATTGGAAATGCTGTCTTTGTCCTATTGCAGTTAGTTCTTTTTTACCTTCCCATGTATAATTAAATAAATCTTTGAAATCTGAAGTCATTTCATCATATGGAGAACGTGCTCCGTGACGATATATTATAAAGGAAAAACGAATATCTTCTTTTTCATTTTTTATTTTTTTAAATGTTAATATTAGGAAAATAAGGTTTAAAAACATTTTTTTTTTTTTCAATTTTAAATAAATAATTTATAATTAAAAAAATATAAAATAATAAAGTAAAATAATTAAAAAAATATTATTTAGATAAACTTTGAATATATTTATCAGTAGTCATAATTTCAACTTGAATTGGAGATAAACCTAATAAAATATTAATACAAGATTTTTCATTATTATCATCAATACCAGAAATCGCATCACTTAAATAAATAACTTTAATTCCTAAATCAATAGCTTCAAAACAAGTACTTAAAACACAACATTCTGCAACGACTCCAGTAATAATTAATCTCTTATTTTTTAATGCTAATTCTTTTATTTCTGGAATTGATAATGAACTATATTTTGATTTAATATAAATTGGATATTTTTCACATTCTTTTTTTAATTCATCTATTATTTCATTTAAATATTCATTTTTATTTATTGATTCATTTATTTTATTATATTCTTTCCATGTTCCTTTTGGATTTTCTGATGCTATGAATTTTGTAAATATTATATTTTTTTTTAAAGTGTTTATTAATTTTAATATATTTGGTATTATGTTATCTATATTTTTACATCCCCAAATTTGATCTTTTTTATATACATTTTGCATATCTGTAATTAAAAGTATATCATCCATTTTTTTTATTTATTAATTTCAAATAAAAAAAATATTATTATAATTAAATATTTTTTCTTTAAATAAATAAATTTAATAAAAACCCATGTTTTAAATGAATAAATTTTAATAATAAATTAATTTTTATAAAATTTTGTTTTTTAAACAATCATATTAATTTTTGGCTTATTAGTATTTACTCCAGAATATTTAGAAGATAAAAAATTATCTCCTCCATTAATAATCCCAATATTTTTTTTTTGAGTTGATTTTGAATATTTAGGATTAAAAAAAGGATCATTTACGTCTTCTTTAGTAATAGTTTTAAATTTTTTTGACTTAGTACCGAATAATAAATTTTTAAAATTCTCTAATTCACCTTTAAAATAATTTTTATCAAATTGATTATTTCTTTTCTTAATTTCATTTTTATTATTTAAAGATGAATTCCTAATAGCATTAATGGCAATTGGTTTAAAAAAATCATAATAATTTTTTTTATTACTATTTTTTTTCTCAGAAGAAATTGTAGAAAAACCAAAACTTTTACTAAAATTAACATTATTTAAATCATTACTTTTTTTCAAAGGAGAATGTTTAAAACTTAAATTATTATAAATATTATTATTACTATTATTATTATTTTTATTAATATTATATTTTTTATTAGAATATAAAGTTTGAGTTCTATTTTTATATTCACTAATACTTGGATTAATTGTATTATTAAATTTAATTGGTGGTTTATTATTCATTAAACTTATTTTTCCATTATTTTTTCCTGTTCTTCCAATCATAATAAATAATTCTTTTAATTTATTTCTTGCGTTTGAATTATCATTTAATCTATTTATATTTAAATTTCCTGTTGCTGAATATGAATTTATTGTATTATTTGTTATTTTTAAATTTCCTGTTCGATTTTGATTTATTTTCTCTTTTAATTCTTGTATTTTATTTTCAAATTCTTCAATTGATGTTGTTAAATTAAAATTAAAATCAGATTTTGTATTTATATAATTTGCATTATATGTTTCTGTTTCATTTCTTTTTTCATCATTTATTCCTTTTTTAATTTCATTTTCATTTATTTGATTTATATCATTTTCTTTTTTATCATTTATATTTTTAACTTCATTTTCTTTTTTTTCTTCATTTATATTATTTTCATCAGATTTTTTTTCCTCATTTATTTTCTCATCAGAATCCATTTTATAATATAAAAAAAAATAAATGAAAAAATTTAACAAATGGATTTAATAAATGCATATTTTTATGCAAAAGATATTATTTCAAAACCTTCTTTAACTTTACTTAATAATAATCCAAAAGAAAGAGCAATTAAGGCAATGAATAATTTATTAAGTGAAGGAAATAGAATTGATATTGAAAAAACTAGAATAAATAAATTAATTATGCCAATTTTTGATGATTTAGATTTATTTTCTTTACATATTACTAAATTGTTTTTGAGAATTAAAGAACATCAAAAAGAAATTAATAATTCTCCTTTAATTGATGAAATAAGTAGTAATCTTATTGAAAAAAAATTAAAAGATAATTATAAAGAAATTACTACTTATGGTTCTCAATTTGAAAATGAGTTTAATGATTTTAAAAATGAATTAAATAAACTTTTTGAAAAGAAAAAAAAGAGAATTAAAAAAATAACAAGATTAGAAGAAACAATAAAAAAAACTAAAGAAAAATTTAATATAAAATTAACAAAAATAGATAATTTATATAATTTTTGGAATGATAGAATAAAATTAATGGCTGATATTGTTAATCCAATTGAATATAAAATACAAAATGAAGATGAAATAAGAGAAAAAATAATTTTAAGATTAAAACAAAGAAGAATTGAAAATTTAAAAATGAAATATGATGATATTGAAATTTTCAGTGAAGTAAATAGAAAAGTTCCAATTAGAATTATTAGTAAAATTGGTCATTATAAAAAAAATGATTTAAATTCAAGATTTATGTATCCTCCTAAATTAGAAACTTATATTGGACCTTCTAATGATTTTAATATTAATGATAATTTTAATGATGATGAAAGTGAGTTTAAAGAATTTGAAAATGAAAATATAAATAATGAAAAAAATAAAAGTAGAAATAGTATTAAAAATAAAGAAAGAAAAAGTATTTTAAATGAAAAAAAAAATTATTTGGAAGATATTAAAGATAAAAGTATTATTACTACTACTAATTTTAAAGAAGAAAATAATGAAAATGAAAATATTTATAGGAAAAAAAATAAAAAAAATAAGAAGAAAAAAAAGGAAAAAGAAGAATAAAAAAATTTTAAATAAAGTTTTTTTGATGTCTTTTTTTTTTACTCAACAAAAATATTTTAAAATTATTATATATATTAATAAATAAATAAGTAAATCAAAGGAATTAATATTTTTGATAATAAATTTTATCCCTATATGTATTTGTATATGAATGTCTATTATTTTCTAAATAATTTAAACTTGAACTTAAATTATTTTTATTTTTATTCAAAAAATCACTATTATAATCATTTTTATTAGAATTATAATCAGTACTTAAATAAATAGGACTACTTTTAATATAATTATTTCTATAAGAATAATTTGAAGTTATATTAATTCCTTTTATAATATTCTTATTATTTATATAATCATAATTATTAATTTTTATACCTTCAACACTTTTAATATTTGAATTATTTTGATTTGAATTTAAATATTTATTAATAGTAGTTGAATAATGTTTATTTGAAGAAGAAGAATATCTTGGTGAATTCACAGTTGTTAAATAAACATAATTATTTGTTGGAGATAAATTAGATTTATATGAATCACTTTTTTTTATATTTGATGTTAAATTATTTAATCTTGCTGAAGTGTTAAATCTATTTACATTTTTATGATAATTTTCTATTGAATTATTTGTACTACTTAAACTAAAATTTGATTGAGAATTAAAGTTAAGTTTATATAAATCATAATTTTTATTTGAATTCTTCATATATTTTCCAATATCATTACTTTTTTGAATAAAATGACTATTATTAAATGATATTGGTTGATTATTATTTGAACTTTTATATATTAAATGGGAATAATCATAATTTGGTTGATAATTTTTTGTATAATTTGTATAATATATTTTTTTATTATCAATGCTTGAACTATTACTAAATGATTTTGCATTTTTTTCTTTTGTTGTTTGATAATAAATATTATTATTATCATTATTAATATTTTTAATATTTTTGTCATTTTTATTATTATTTTCATTATTATTTGTAATAAAATTATTATTATTATTTTTATTTTGATTATCATTAATATTTATAATATTATTTTTTTTCTTTTGTTGGGAATCATTTTGACTCATTGAAAATCTTTTTAATGTCTCATAATCTTTATTTAATATTTCTTCTTCAGTTGAAATTTGAATTTTTTGGTGTTTTAATATTTGATTATTATTATTTTTATTATCATTATGTTTTTTTATATTTGTTGAATTAACTGTGTTTGGTCTTTTTTTCTGAATTTCTTTTTCTTTATTAATATTATTTTTATTATTTTTATTATTTCTTAATAAATTATTTTTTTGATTTAATTCTTCAATATTCTTTTTTAATTCTATTATTTTTTTTTGAGTTGATATATGAGGTGATGTATTTAATTGTTTTTTATTTGTATTATTATTATTTTCTAAATTATTAATAGTATTATTATTAATTTTTGTATTGATTAAAAGCATTTTATCATTATTTTTTTTATATATATTTTTTATATTATTATTTCTTAATGTATCATTTGATGATGCTTTTGTTGATTTTGATGGTGAATTTTTCACTTTTTTCATTATACTTTCATGATTTTTATATTTAATTTCAATATTTAAAAATTTAAATGGAGGTTGTTTTTTATCTTTTTCATTTTCAATTTTATGAATATTATTATTATCTTTTTTATCTGGACTTTTAATAATTTTTTTATTTGGACTTTCCTTTCTATTTGAATCAATAGTGTAATTAATATTTTTATTTTCAGAATTATAATCATTAATATTAATATTATTTATAATATTATTATTTACATTTTCTAAAGTATTATTTTTATTTTTAATATTATTTTTCTCATTTTCAATAGTATTAATATTATTTTTTATATTAATAAATTCATTTTCATTACTATTTAAATTATTTTTTATATCATTATTATTATCCTCAATTAAACTATTTTTTTTAATTTTATAAGTAGAAAGAGTATTAAAATTTGTATTCCCATTTCTATCAGAATCAATATTAAAATTATCAACATTACTATTAGAAATAGTATAAATAACATTATTTCTAATAATATTATCATTAATATTAAAATTAACATTATCTTCAACAAACAATTCAGGATGTTTATCTTTAAAAACATTTTTTCCTAATAAATAAAAAGGTTCTTTTTTAATATCTTCAATTTTAATTCTTTTATCAGGATCAGAGACAATAATTTTTTTTAATAAACTTTTAACTTTTCCAGAAATAAATTTAGGATAATCAATTTTACATTTTGAAATTTTTTTAAATAAAACATCATTATCTTTATCTTCAAAAGGTAAATATCCACAAATCATAGCATATAAAATAATACCAGTACTCCAAATATCAATATTAAATCCATTATATTTTTTCCCAGAAACCATTTCTGGAGAAGCATAACAAGGACTTCCACAAGGAGTATTTAATAATTTTTTTCCATTAAAATAATTAGATAAACCAAAATCAACTATTTTTAAAATATTACCTTTACTTAATAATAAATTTTCTGGTTTTAAATCTCTATGAACAACTTTTTTTGAATGAATATATTCTAAACCATTTATTAATTGATAATAAAAATAAGATGATTCTTTATCATTTAATCTTTGTTTTTTTACTATGTGATTAAATAATTCACCATTTTCACAATATTCCATTATGAAGTAATGTTTATCTTTTGTTTGATAAATTTCATTTATTTTTACTATGTTTATGTTATTTAAATTTTTTAATATTTCTATTTCTCTTTCTACTCTTTCTAAATCATCTTTGTTTAATATTTTTTTCTTTTCTAATATTTTTATTGCTACTTTTTCTTTTGTTTTTCTGTTTATTCCTAGTTTTACTGTACTAAATGTCCCTTTTCCTATTGTTTCTTTTGTTTCGTATTTTGAAAAAAAATCTTCTGTTTTTTCTTTCATTTTTTTTATTAGAAATTGAAAAATTATATAAGAATGAATTAGAGTAAAAATATAATTTTCAAAAAATTAATATTAAAATTAAATTTAAAAATCAATTGTAAAGAATAAAAAAAAAAATATATTTTAAAATTAAAAAATTTTTTTTATGAAAAAAATAAAAAAAAATCAATGAAAAAAATTTTTTTTCCCCTCAAAACAAAATTGACAAAATTAAAATATTCATTATTTTATATTAAATAAAAAAATAACCCAAAAACAAAAAGAAGAATAATACCAATAAAAATAAATTTCCATTTTTTATTTTCCCAAATAGCCTTTAAACTTAATTCTTTACTTTTAGTTCTAAAAATTTCAGAAGAACTTCTTATTTCTGCAGATTTCGCTTCAATATTATTCATTTCATCAACATTATGAATCATATTTTGAATATTATTTTGCATAATATTTTTAGTTTCTTTTAATTCATTTCCAATTGAATCTAATTTACTTATATTACTTTTTGGATTTTTATTAAATTCTTCATAATTTTTTTTTAATTGCTCTTCTCCAATTTTATTTAATTTTTTACTTTTTTCATCTATCATTAAATAAATTTTTGCAGTTTCTAATTCTTCAATAAATGATAAAATTATTCCTTCTTCTGTATTTTTTTCTGATATTATTATATAAAGGATTGATTTATTTTTTTGAATATTAAATATTTTATTCTTTTCATCTTCTTCATTTAATAATTTATTTTCTGAAAAATTTCCTGAATTTAATATTGATTTTACTTTTTCATTATATATTTTTATATCTTTTCCTTTTGGAAAATTTCCTATTATTTCTTTTTTTTCTATATCACAAATGTAAATTATTTTTATTGGTTCCATTTTTTATTTTTTTTAATTTTTTAAATAATTATTTTTATTAAATGATTATAAAAAAAAATTTATATTATTAAATAATATAATAAGACAAAAAAAAAATTAATTTTCATTATTTTCTTCTTAATTTATTCCTAAATCATTAAAAGCAGTTAATAGATTTTTTAAATTATCATATTTATTCCAGTAATATATATCTTTTCTTATATCTTTATATTTTATTTTTTTTTCTTTTTGAAAATTTTCTTTTTTTTTTTTTTATTTTTTTTT
>Ga0256407_10011379_pt1 | contig 12310 bp, 7 predicted proteins | sample RumenRJG_04DNA_FD_193489 | JGI IMG/M metagenome (GOLD analysis project Ga0256407, IMG submission 193489) | Bovine rumen microbial communities from Lethbridge, Alberta, Canada - RJG_04 | ecosystem: Host-associated > Mammals > Digestive system > Stomach > Rumen | place: Canada: Alberta | collected... | reverse complement strand
TAAATAAAAAAAAAAAAAATAAAAAATAATAAAAAAAGTGTCTCATAAAAATTCTGATCAGAAATTACTTCAAACTATTTAAATAACTAAAATAATTTTAACAAACAAAAAAAAAATAAATAAAAAAATGTTATCAAACAAACAATTATTTGTCAATGGAAAGAAGAAAAAAATAAAAATGAAAAGAAATGCCTTAGACCCAGTAGATTTTGAAGAAGAAAAAAGAAAAGATCCAAAATACAAAACAGAATTATGTAAAAGTTGGATGGAAACTCATTTTTGTGTTTATGGAAATAGATGTAGATTTGCTCATGGGAAAAATGAATTAAATATAAAATTACAAAGTTCTAATTATAAAAAAAAACCTTGTTCTTCTTTTTTAAATTATGGTTTTTGTCCTTATGGAAGTAGATGTAATTTTATTCATGTTGAAAAAAAATTAAATGATATTATTATTCCTTATTTTTATATTCAAACTTTTGTAAATAATAAAATTCATTTTGGGAAAAGATTAAAAGTTTTTGAAGATATTACTTTTGATTGTAATTCTGATAGTAGTAGTGATTTTGAAAATTCGAATTCTAATAATTCTAATGATGGATTTTGTAATTTTTTTGATAAAAAATTATTACAATTTAAACAAAATAATAAATTTGATTTAATGATTTTTAATAAAAATTTTTTTGAAGATACTCTTCCTACGTATGTTGGTAAAATATTTTAATCTTTGTGTGTTATTTTTTTATAGTTTGATTATTGTATATATTATTTATTTTTTGTTTAAACCTTTTTAATTTTTTACATTTAATATTATATAAAACTATTTATATTTTTTCAGTGAAATTTATTTAAGTATAATAAATAATTTAAATTTTTTTTTTCAAATAATATTATTAAATGTAAAATAATGATATAATATAATTTGAAAAATAAATGATAATAAAAATTTAATATAATTGTCTATTGAATTTTCCAAATTTATATTTAATATTTAATAAATTAAATAATAAAATTAAATAATAAGTTAAATATATTAATATTCTTCACTAGGAAAATATTCAAAATAATCATCATTAATAATTGGTTTATCAAAATATTCTCTTAATATTTCATAACAAATTCCTCTTATATCTTTACTATATGAATTTAATTGAAGGTTACTAATTAATTCATCAAATCCAATTTTTTTTAAATCAAATTTTATATTATTTATTTCTGATATTTTATTTGAAAAATATAAAATATTTTGTATTATTTCAAGAATATAATAAGTAAAATCATTATCATTAATATTTTGTGGTAATGTTCTTCCAATAAAACTATGTATTTCTATATTATTTGATATCAAAAATTTTTTTATTAAAATATTTTCATTATCATAATTTTTAAATATAACTTGAAAAAAGTTTAAAATTGATTTAGTTAATGAATAAAGCTTTTTTTGTTCTATTGATAATGAATAACATGCTTTGATTATTTCAATAAATGAAATATTATCATTATCATTAGATATCAAAATTGTTTTCAATCTTTCATTTATATTAGGATAATATGAAGATATCAAATAAAAAATAGATATTATTTTTATTGAACAAATCAATATATTGATATTTTCTTCAAATTCTTTTTTTCTTTTTGAAAATTCATTAAAATATTTGATAAAAATTTTTGAAACAAAACATAATATTTCTTCTTTTAATAAAAAGATATTTTCAAATTCAATATCTATTTCACAATCTATTTCATTATCTCCGCTATCATTTGTATTATTATCATTTATATATTCTTCATTTTTGTTTAAACATGATTTAAGTTCTCTATAAACTGTAAAAAGAGTAACAAATAAAATTCCTAAATTACAATTATTAAAATTATTACTACTTTTTTCTAAAATATTTTGAAAAATTAAATTAATTTCATTATCATTAATATAATCATTAATTTTACATAATCTAAAAAGATTTATTGTTTCATATATCATGTAAATTTGATTAGGATGTTTTTTAATTAAAGTTTTTAATATATAACAAATTTTTTGACACATATCAAAATACTTTTCTGATTCATTTTCTTGCATATTAAATAAATAATTTCTTATTAAAAGAACTAATACAATAAACATTTTTTCAGTTGGATTAAAATTTGAAGTAATTTCATGTTCATTAAAAGAAAATATTCTATTAATTGTAACATTAATCATAAACTCCACATTTATTGAATTTACAATTTTTCTATATGAATATTTGTCATATTGTAATAAGTTAACAATTAAAAAATTACATAATGTAATTAATATTAAAGATAATTCTTTTTGAAGATATATTCTATTAATAAATTGATTTAATTGTGATAAGAAATGATTATCTAAATATAAATTAATTATTTTTAGTGAAATATCTTGATGAATAAATAATATATAAAGATATAAAATCTTAGTTTTTATTTCTGTTGAATATTTATTTGACTTATCAAATAATATAATTGGAAAGTCTTTTTCAAGATTTTGATTAATAAAATCAGAATATGATTCATAAAAATGAATATCAATTTTTTCATGTAAAACATAAGTTATATATTCTTGAAATAAAATAATTCTATTTATAATATCATTTTGTTTTATTATATCATCAAAATTAAAAACTTTTATTTCAAATTCAGAATTTGAATCAATTTTATTTATTTGATTATTATTTGAATTAAACTGAAATATATTATTTAGTTCTACTTTTTTAATTTTTCTTTTTGACATTATTAAATCATTAATTTTTTGCTTTCTTAGACTTAGTGAAAATTGGTTCAATGAATCTTTGAATGATTCAGTTGTTATTTTAGTATATAAATTTGACTTATTCTTTCTTAATGTTAAATAATTTTCTTCCATTAATTTAAATTTTTTTTTAATTTTAAAAAATAATTTATATATAAAAAAACTAAATATATAAAAATAATATTTTTACCTAATTATAACTAATTTTATATAAAAAAACAAAATTAACGTTTGAAATAAGAAAGGTCTAATTTCCAATTTGTTTTACTTTTTATAATTTGATTATATTTTTTATTTTTAATAAAATCATACATGTCTTTTTCAATATATTGTGAATAATTACTAATAATATTTTCATCAGTAAATTTTTCTACAACTTTAAAAACAAATTCTGGAATAATTAAATTATTACTAGTATCCCTTTCTAAAACATTTTTAAAATATTCTTTATCCTTTTCTTTCATTTCTTCACTTATATTATTAAATGAATAAATTTTAGGGAAAAAAGTACTTTTATTAGGAATAAATAATGAAAAATAGGAAATATAAATATTATTATTTATAATTTCATTATTTGAACTATTTGAAATTGTTGAATTATTCAATAAAATTTTTCTTTTTTTAATTTCTTCAATTGAGCAATCTTTAACATGTTTTTTAGGAGTATAATTATTATTAGAAATGAAAATTAACTTATTAAAAAGTATATATTGAATATCATTAAATGAATAATAATCTCCTCCAATATCATAATAAATATTATTAAAAAATTGTTTCCATTCATTTTCATTTTCTAATCTAATTTTTTTATAAAAAATAGAAAATAAAATTAATGAATTAAAAATATTAACCCAAAACACAGCTCTTTCTTTACTAGTCTTTAATTTAACAGGATTAAATAATCTTAATTCAGAAATAAATTCAATAATTCCAGTATTTTGCATTTTTAAATTTGTTTCTTCAATTAAATCATTCATATTTTTTGAAATAATATCTTGAATTGAAGGCATTGACATAAAGATTAAAAGAGGTAAATTTGTAATATAAATATCAAAACTAGGATAACCATGAATTTCAAATATTTTATTTTTATATGAATTAATAATTATTTCTTTTTTCATAAAATCAATATTTTCATCTTTAATAGATGAAGTTAATGGTGTTGTTGTTTTTGATGTTTGAATAATATTATTTTGATTATTCATATTATTATAACTTATTGCTCTTTCTTCTTTATCATTTGTTATTGAAAATAATTTTCTTGAATTTGCATTTTCATGATCATAATTTGTTAAAGTTAAAGAACGTTGTGATGGATTTAAAATTGATATTTTTTTTAATAATATTTTATTTTTTTCATTTATAACATAATTATATATTTCATATAAATCTTTATATTTTTCTTTTATTATTGAAATATTTTCTAAGTCTTCATATTCTAAATTATTTAAAAATGAATAATATACAAAATATGGATAATCTTTATGATCTCCTAATTCATATGATTTTATATATAATTTTAATATTAGATTTATTAAAGTTGAATTAGAATATTTTATCAATATATTTTTATCATTTTCTTTATTTATTTTAAATAGTTCTAGAAAAAATGCAATATAAAGATAATATTGTAATTTATTATTAAAATTTTCATTTTCATTATTCAAAGGACTAAAATTTATAATAAATTGTTCTTCATTATTTAAATTTGTTTTATCTAACAATATTTTATCAGATGATATAGCATCATATTGTTCTTCTTTATTCATAAAAGAAATATCACCAAAATTTGAAGTATTAATAATAATATTATCATTTTCTTTTTCTTTTAAACTACTTCTTTCAGATTTTTCATCATCTTTTTCAAAAATTGGATAACAAGTTTTATTATTATTTTTATTTGTATTTATTATATTATTATCATTTTCACTAAAATCAATTAAATCTAAGATCATATTATTATCATTTTCTGAAATTAATTTTTCATCTTGTAATATTTTAATCATTTGTTCTTCTAATTTTTTATTAATTATCATCGAATTTAAATTAATATTATTTTTATAACAAAAATTATGAATTTCTTTTAAAAAAGATAAAAAACCATTTTCTTGATAAAATAAAAATGGTTCTTTTTCATTTATTATTATATCAATTGTATGATTAAATCCAGTTTTTTCTAAAACACTTGATTGATTTTTCACATGTTTCTTTTTATTTTCATTTTTTACAACATTTTTTGAATTATTATTATCTAAACATTTATTTTGTAATGAATTATTATCATTTAATATAATTTTACTATTTGACAAATCATTTTCATTTTTTTTTATTTTAATATAATTCTCAAATATATTAATTAATTGTTTATTTGAATTATTATTGTGAAATTTTAATAACTCAATAAATTCTTTTGCTGGAAAATTTTTTATTGAATAATTAACAATAAATGAATTATTATAAGATCTTGGATTTTGTTTTGTTTCTTCAATATTATCTAAAATTATTTTTCCATGTTCATTTTCAAATTTTTTAATTTCGTTATATGATAAATATAAATTAGTTTTTATAAATTCTTCATAAAATAATTGTTTTTTATCATTCATTAATTTCTTTATAAATATAAGAAAAATATTTTGAATATTATATGATAAAGGTCTATTTATATTAATTGGATTTTCTTCTTCATCATTTTCTTTTTTATTTTTATTTATTTTTAAATTATCAATATCAAAAATTTCAGGATTTTTAATAATTTGACAATTTTTTCTTAACCATTTAAAGTATTTTCTATCAATTAAATTAATTTCATTATCTTCCATAATTTGACTATTTTTACAATCAATATTTAAATTATTAACTTTCCAATCAATTCTAATTTTCCTATGATTTTTTTCATCATATCTAAATATTTTACTATTATTATCTAAAAAAATAGTATTTAATCCATAAATTAATTCTTTTCCTTTATTAAAATTATAAGGTTTAAAATTATTATCACCAAAAATTTCATTTATATCACAATCAACAACAACTTTTCCAGGAAATTTTTCCATCATTTGATTAAAAGAAATTGAATCAGATAAAACACCAAAAATATATGGTCCAGGTTTATCTAATAATTCAATACATGAAAAAGGTAAAACTGGAATATATGAATGAAGCCATTTAAAAGGGAAAATTAATTTTAATATTGCTGGCATAATTAAATGTAGTAAATTTGAATGAGATGATCTTATTATTATTTGTCTTTCCATTAATATTGATATTAATAATTTTACTATTACTGATTGATCTAATGTGTAAAATAATATACTTATATCTTTATCATTTTCATTACAAGGAATTTCACAATTTGATGAATAATAAAAATTTATTTCATTATCTTTTTTATTTAAAAAATCACTTTTAATTGAAAATTTTATATTTGTATGTGGGGCAGGTTTTAATAAAGAAAAACAATAATAAAATAAATTTAATAATTCAATTTTTTTACAATTATTTCTACATTCATAATCAAATAAATTTTGTTTTTTATCACTCATAATTATTTGTAAAATTATATATAATAAATTTTTAAAAGCATCATAATCATATTTATATGATTTAATACAAATTACTAAAGGAACATAAATTTCATCATTATTAATAGGAAATATTTCAGAATATTTTAAACAATATAAATAAGACAAATTACCATATTCATCAGTTAATGTTAAAGAAAAAAATTTTGGAAAATCAATAATATATTTTATATCATTATTTTGTTCAGGAAAAATCAAATCAAAAATTAATTCATTATTCATTGATTCAGTTTCTTTTTCAGGAAAACAAAATAAACATGACAAAAAACCCTTTGAATAAATATCTTTTCCATATTTTAAAATATCATTTTCATTAAAACCAATAAATGATATATTAGATATAATGTTTCTATCATTAATTTTTTTTGAATAGAACATTTATTATTGATTTACTTTAAAATATAATTTTAAACAATAATAAAATAATATAAATGAATCTTAATAATCCTAATTTTAACCAAATGAATCAAACTCAACCTGTTTTTAAACAATATGCAGTTGGTCAAGGAATTGATCAAATGGAATATAATTCAATAATCAATGCAGCAATGTTTGCATATAAAAATAAAATGATGCCTTTATCTACAAATACTACTAATTTAATTAAAAGTTATATTCAAGGTGAATGGTTTGTTTTTATATGTGAATTAGGTTCTAAACATTTTGATTTTTGTTTAACATTAGTTCAAGGTTCTGATTATATGACATTTAGTATTGATAATGTATTATTTCAAATATGTAGATTAAGGGATTAAAATATATAATTATATAAATAAAATGTATAAATTTAAATAAAGAAATATTCTAATTTTATTATTTTATTTTTTTTTCTAATTATAAAAAATATTGATTATTAATTAGACTTTTATTCTTGGAAGTTGAATTGGATACATTTGATGCATATAAACACAAATCCACATTAACCACATGCAAAAAGTACCCATAAAAGTAAAAATAAATGACATCCATTTATAATCTTTTCTTTTTTGTGGATCTTGTTCATCTTTTGTAGTAAAAAATGATAATATTATTGAAACTATTATCCATAATATAATATATATTAATGTCCCAATTTTCATTACTTTATGAAAATCATCCATTTTTTATTTTTTAAATATAATCATTATTTTATTTTATAAATTATAATTTTAAATATATAATATACAATTATTTATTATAATAAAGAGTCTTTTAGTAATTTTTTGATATGATTTATATTATGTAAAAATTCATCTAATCCATTTATCCAATTTTTAAAATCATTTCTAGATTCAAAAATTATTTCTATTTTTGTATCTTCATCAGGTTTTAAATAAATAGAAATCATATATTTTTTATTTGTTAATAATGCTTCTCTATAATCTTTATTATATATTTTATCATCAAAAAAAGTATTATTTTCATTATTAATATATAATTCCATAATATTTCTTTTATTATTATTAAAATAAAAATCTATATCATCAATTGTTGATATATTACATTTTTTATTTAAATTCTTATATATTTTTTGTAAAAATACTAAACTTTTTGTAAATTGAGGAATTTCAAATCTTGAAATTGAAGATGAAAATAATGAAACTGTATTTTCTGATTTTGAAACTTTTTCAAAAATAATTTTTAAATTATTACAATCAATATATAAATTAAATTTTTTAAAACCAAAATCTTCTGGTTCAGAAGGTTTATTTCTTATAACAGGAGAAAAATTTTCAAATATTTTTTGTTGAATATTTATAATTTGTCTTTTATATATATTCGTTTTTGAAAATAAAGGTTTTATTTTTTCTAATAAAATAACATCTTTTTCTGGTAAAGAAGGAGAATAATTTAAATTAAATTTAATTGATGTATTATCAAATTTTGAATTAATATTATTCTTTTTTCCTGAACTATAATTTGTTGTTAGATTAGAAAAACATAAAACATTATTATTATTATTTATTGCTGATATTTGTAAATTTGTTTTTTTATCAATTAATGAATTTTTTATTTTTGATAAATTATTAATTTCATTTTGATATATATTTGAATTTTTGTCAAGTTTTAATTTTTTTTCTTCTATTTTATTCTTTATGATTTTATTTTCTTGTTTTAATATATTAATTGAGTTTAAAATATTTTTTTGCATATTACAAAATTTAATTTCAATATCTTTTATTTCTTCACTTATATTTTCCTTATATAAAATCATTGTTTTTAAATCATTTTCCATATCTTTTATATATTTATCATTTTCTTCTTTATTTTTATTTATAAAATTCAATTTCTTTTCTTTTTCATTTAATTTTAATTTAGTTTCTTCAATTATCTTTTCATCTTTTTTAATAATTAACTCAATATTTTTTTCCTTTTTTTGACTATCAGAAACTTCTTTTTCATTATTACCAAAAGTTTGTAAATTATAAGTAGAAGATTCAGTTTCAGAATTATTATTCATAAATTTCATTCTTATATCAAGTACTTTTTCATAAGTCATTATTCTACAAATTGCAATTAATAAATATTCACATAAATTATAAGGTAATTGATATTTACTAACATTAATTAAATGATTTATAACACTTTTAAAATCTTCTTTTTCTTTAATTGTATTTATAAATGTATTTTTATCTTCTGTAAATTCAAAATATTCATTACAAAAATTATATAAATTTTCTCCTAATTTTTCTTCATCTACAATATTAATTTCATTATTATTTTCATTAAATTGAGGTTCAATTTGATTTAATTTTTCTAATGATGAAGTTAAAATATTTTTTGTTTTACATAAATTTTTAATAAATTCTGTATGACTTTCTATTTTAGATGTTAATATTATTAATATTTTTTTACAATTAATAAATTCTTCTTCCAACATATTATTTCTTTCTACTTTTTCTAAATGACGTAATTTAATTATTTTTTCTCTTTTTTTTAGTGATTTTAATTTTGTATTTAAATTTAAATTTTTCTTTTTATATTCTTCAATTTCACTTGAAATATGATTTATTTGTTGTTGATTAATTTCATTATTTTTTCCTGTTATTATTTTTAATTGTTCTTGAAGAATTGATATATTTTTTATTAAAGTATTTAATTTTTTTTCTTTTTTAATTTTAATTTTACTAATCTTATTTTCTTCATTTTCAATTTCTAATAATAAATTTTCTATTTTTTTTTCATTTTCAACTAATTTATTTGATAATTCTTCAATTGATATTTTTTTTTTATTTTCATAATTATTTTTATTTAAAGAATATTGTTTTATTTGATTATTTATCAATAATAAATTACCTGAAATTTGTCTATAACACATATTTGTTTAAATTTAATTTTATAAATTATTAATTTTTAGTTTTAAATTTTTTAAAATTTTTTATCCATATATGATAAATAATATTCAAATTAAATTCGTTTTTTATAAAAATAAATAATAAATAAAAAATATAATTTAAAATAAAAAATGTTAACCAAAGAAGACATTTTGTCAAAATATAAAGTTAATTCTATAGAAGATATAAAAAATATAAATTTATGGGGAAGTGATTTAACAAATGTTGATATTATTTCTGAAATGAAAAATGTTGAAGTTGTTAGTTTATCTTTAAATCAAATTACTTCTTTAAAACCATTTCAAAATTTACACAATTTAAAAGAATTATATTTAAGAAAAAATAATATTAGTAATATTAAAGAAATTGACTATTTAAAACAATGTGAAAATCTTAAAATTTTATGGATTGAAGAAAATCCTTTATGTGAAAAAAATCCAAATTATCAAAAAGAAATAATTAAAGAATTACCCCAAATAATAAAATTAGATAATAAACCTGTAAAAGATATTCTAAATGAAGAAGATAAAAAAATAGAAGAAAAGAAAGAAGAAGAAAAGAAAGAAAAAGAAGAAAAAAAAGAAGAAGAAAAAAAGGAAGAAATAAAAAAAGAAGAAGAAAAAAAAGAAGAAGATAAAAAAATAGAAGAAAAAAAAGAAGAAAATGATTTATTAAATGAAATGAATAATGATTTAGTAAATTTAAAAATAACAAATGTGAATAAAGAAGTACCAGTAGATAAAAGTATAGATAGTAATTTAATCCAACAAATATTAAATCAAGAGAATATAGATTCAACAATGGTTCCAAATATAAACCCAAATCACAATCCAAATTTAAATGGAAATATAAATCCAAACATAAATCAATATCCAGATAACACATTAGTAAATAACATATTAAAAGACATTGACACAAGTTCAACATTTATAAATAAAAATAAAGATAATACAATAGTAAATAACATATTAAAAGATGTTGATACAAGTTCAACATTTATAAATAAAAATAAAGATAATACAATAGTAAATAACATATTAAAAGATGTTGATACAAGTTCAACTATAATAAATAAAAAAGATGGTAAAGATAAAGAAGTAGAAAATATATTAAAAGATATAGACACAAGTACAATTTTTAATAAACAATTACCATCAATAATAAAAGTTGAAGAACAATATCCTAAAAATTTAGATACAATTGAACAAATTAGAAATTATTTTAATGCACCTATTCATCAACCTCCAAAAAACAAATATGATATGAATATGAGTAATACTTTATTTACTTCAAATAATAAACCACCTACACCTTTTAATGGAAGAAATATTTATAGGAGACCTCCTAGTGAAGAACAATATTATAATAATTTTATTGATTATAGAGATCAGAATAGAAATAAAAGGAATTATGATAATAGGAATTATCATTATGAAAATACTCATAAAATTAAAGCTGTTTTGAATTTAATTGAAATTTTAGGTCCTGCTGATTTAATTCATTTAAGGAATGATATTATAAAAAGATTGAAAAATCAAGATTATTAATATATATTTTTGTGGTTTTTAATTTATTTTTTAATTTTTATTTCTTATTTATATTTATAAAGTAAATTAAATTATTATTTATTAATTGAGTTTGCTGTTTTTTATTATGTAGTTTTATAAAAATGAAATAAAAGAGAAATAATAAATAAAAAAGTTAAATCTTCCAAATAATATTATAAATAAAAGATAATATATATTTAATTTTACATTACATTTTTAAATAAAAATTTATTCAATATTTAATTAAAAAATATAATGATAAAAATTATTTTATTTTATTTTCAAAAAAAAATTTTTTATCATTATAAATTTTTTAATCAATGTTTAAAAATGAAGGCATTGGGGATATCGAATTTTAAATAATTTTCAATTTTTAATAAAATTATGATTTATTTAATTTAAAAATAAAATAATATTCAATTTACAAAAAAAATTGATATAAATCTTTAATATATTAAAATATTTTAATTTTCTTTATTACCAACTTTATTGCATTTGAAAGGAGCAAAAATTTTATCCCAAAATGAATCAACATTATATAATTTAGCTTTTTTATTATCCTTAGGAATTTGAGTTTGATTAACTTTTTCAGCACTCTCTAAAATATTTACAGTATTTAATAAAACATTATTATCTAATTCTTGATAACCAAATGGAGATAAATTAAAATTTGTATTAGGCTTTTTATTATCTGTATTATTTTCCATTTTATCTCCATCATTTACATCTTTTATAATTGATTTTGTTTTATTAAATTCATTTTCAGATACTTTAGTTTTTTTACTTTCATTATTTGAAATATCATTAATTGATTGTTCATTATTTAGTTGTTCAATATTTGATTTTTCATTAATTGATTGTTCATTATTTAATTGTTCTTTATTTGATTGTACATCATTTAAATTTGAGAAATTATTCTTTTTTTCAGTTGTATCATTTGGTTTGTTTTTTTTAGATTTATTTTTATTTTTTTTAGATTTATTTTTATTTTGTTTTGGATTATTTTTATTTTTAACAAAATTTAATATATCATCAAAATGTTCATCATTATCTTTCTCCTCATTTTGTTCTTGTGAAATAATTTGACTATCAATTTCTTTT
>Ga0256407_10011378_pt1 | contig 12310 bp, 12 predicted proteins | sample RumenRJG_04DNA_FD_193489 | JGI IMG/M metagenome (GOLD analysis project Ga0256407, IMG submission 193489) | Bovine rumen microbial communities from Lethbridge, Alberta, Canada - RJG_04 | ecosystem: Host-associated > Mammals > Digestive system > Stomach > Rumen | place: Canada: Alberta... | reverse complement strand
CCGCCACCACGACGGCCAAACAGTAAGGAGTCCCCATGAAGAAATTCGTCACCTGGAACGTCAACGGCATCCGCGCCTGCGTGAAGAAAGGCTTTGAAGAGAGCTTCGCGGCCCTCGACGCCGACATCTTCGCCCTGCAGGAGACCAAGATGCAGGAGGGCCAGCTGGACCTCGACCTTCCCGGCTACCACCAGTACTGGAACTACGCCGAAAAGAAGGGTTATTCCGGCACGGCGGTCTTCGCGAAAGAGGAGCCGCTCCGTGTCACCCTCGGCATCGGCAGTCCGGAGCACGACTGTGAAGGCCGTGCCATCACCCTCGAGTACCCTGACTACTACTTTGTCACCGCCTATGTCCCGAACGCGCAGGACGGGCTCAAACGCCTCGACTACCGCATGGACTGGGAGGACAAACTGCGGGACTACCTCGCGGACCTCGACAAACAGAAACCGGTCTTCTATTGTGGCGATCTGAATGTCGCCCACGAGGAGATCGACCTCAAAAACCCGAAGACGAACCGGGGCAACGCCGGCTTCTCCGACGAGGAGCGGGCGAAGTTCACGGAGCTGCTCGGAGCGGGATTCACCGACTCCTTCCGCTACCTGTACCCCGACGTCACCGGCGTCTACTCCTGGTGGTCCTACCGCTTCAACGCCCGGGCCAACAACGCGGGGTGGCGCATCGACTACTTCGTCGTCTCCGACCGCGTGAAGGAGAACATCGAAGATGTGAAGATCCACAATGACATCTACGGGTCCGACCACTGTCCGGTCGAGCTCGACATCAATTTATAAACCTGCAAACGGAGGTTTCCCCTATGAACGAGAACATCCAGTTTACGACCGAACTCTCTCTGGACATCCCGGAGGAGATCCGAAAAGCCAGAAACATCGCCACCGTCGGACTCCAGGTCCACCTCGAGGACAAGGAGTACAAGGACGGAGCACTCTCGAACCAGGAAGTCTATGACATCTTCCAGACCCGCAAGGCGCTCCCCAGCACCTCGGCCGTCTCCGTCGGAGACTATCAGGACCTGTTCCGTCCCTTCCTGGAAGCCGGCAAGACCGTCATCCACGTGTCCATTTCCTCCGGCATTTCGTCCACCTACCAGAATGCGTGCATCGCCGCAGAAGACCTTGAGGACCTCGGCAAAGTCTACGTCATCGACAGCCTTTCGCTGTCTCAGGCCGCGTCCATCCTTGTCTACAAAGGCCACGACATGGCACAGCAGGACAAGTCCGCGGAGGAGATCGTCGCCGCCATGAAGGCCCTCGTGCCGAAGCTCGACAGCTCCTTCATGATCACGAACCTCGACTTCCTGAGACACGGCGGCCGCTGCTCGACCCTCGCCGCCCTCGGCGCGAACCTTCTGAAGCTGAAACCCATGATCAACATGGACGGCGGCTCTATGAGCACCGACAAGAAGTACCGCGGCAAGGATGAGGACGCCTACTTCCAGTACCTCGACGACCGGTTCGCGAACGGCCTCGAGTATGACGACGAGTACGTCTGCATCTCCCACGGCATGGTCGACAAGGCCATCCTTGACAAGGCGGTCTCGGTCCTCAAAAAGAAGTACAAATTCAAGAACGTCATCGTCAACGATGTCGGCACCGTTATCTTTTCACACGGAGGAAAAGGCTGCTTCGGCGTCTTCTTCCTGCACCAATAAAAGGAGTTTTTCGAATCATGAAACAGAAATTACTGGCAGTCCTCGTTGCTCTCGTCATGGCGCTCAGTCTTTCGGTCCCCGCTTTCGCGGCACCGGAGGATGAGACGACAGAGGCGGCAACGACCACGACCCGTGTCACCACTTCCAAAGACACCTCGGACGAAGCCATTGCCCGCGCCACCGCGGAGAACGGCGACGAGGACGGGGAAGAAGAGGAGACCCGCACCGTCGATGAGATCATCACGAGCTACAACAACAATAACGGCCGTGTCCTGAGCGCAGCCAGAGCAGGCTATCCCCGCCTCTACCCGGAGGACTCCCTCACGGGTCTCCGCTACTGTGTGGACAACGGCGTGGACATCATCTCCGTCACGGTCCAGCAGACCAAGGACAAGGGTCTTGTCCTTCTGGAAGACACCACCATCGACCGCATGCTGGTCGACCGCTCGACCGGCGAGTCCGGCGAGGGCAAGGTCTCTTCCTACACCCTCGAAGAACTGCAGAACAACTTTTACCTGCGGGAAGGCCACGGCGGCAGCGGCAAGAAGGCGACCAAGGAAACGGTCCCCGGCCTCCACGACGCCCTCGAACTCACCCGCAACTCGGTCATGCTGTACATCACCAACGGCTTCCAGTATGCCGAGACCATCAACGATGTCGCGAAGGGCCTGAACGCCTGTGACGTCGTCATTCTGGGCGGTGCCACCTCTGCCGACGACATCAAGATCTTTGTCGACCACACCGGCACTCCCATCTGCCACATCACTTCCAATTTCGTGGACGGCACCACGGAAGGCGCCCCGCGGAACTTCATCAAGGAGACTCTGGACGCCGGTGCCGACGCCGTCAACCTGGCCACCGACAAAGACTACTCCGCCATCTTCAAGAGTTCCACGACCAAACGGTTCGAAGATGCCGGCCGCGGCATGGTGAGCGCCACCACGTTTGCCACGTCCGGTGAGCATGTGGACCGCATCGAAGGCTGGCAGGAACTCATCGAGTCCGGCTACAGCATCATCGAGACGGACTATCCGAAAGAACTGTCCTCCTACATCAAGGACATCGAGGCTTACCGTACCGAGCTCTCTTCGCTCATCACCCAGGCCCAGACCCTGAATACGGACAAGTTCTCGAAAGAGACCGGCAAGACCCTCAAGAAGACGCTCGCAGATGCGGAGACCATCTCTTCGAAAGGCGCGGTGTCTCTGCGTCAGATGGACGAGACCCGCTACAACCTCCAGGAGAGCATCGACGCTCTGGAAATCGGCGCGGAAGTCGACCAGGCCCACACGCCCATCTGGCAGATCCTTCTGATCGTCGCCATCGTGCTGCTGGCCATCGCGGGCATCATCCTCGTGGCACTGCGCGTGTTCAACAAGCACAAGAAGGACATCCGCAAGCAGAGAAAGGTCCGTAAAAAATACAAGGCCATGTCCGAGAAGAACCTGGCCGAGGCGGAGACCGTCATCGATGAGACCACCCCGACCATCTCCCAGGACACCGCGAGCCTGAACATCTATGAGAGCTTCACCGGTGAGACCCTCGAGCGTGCGCCGAAGGCCGAACCCGAAGCCCCCGCTGCACCGGAAGCTCCGGTCGAGTCGGACGTCAGCGCCGACAGCATCAAGGACGACTTCCAGCAGATGCTGAAAGACCTCGAAGACGCCCGCAAAGACTAACGCTTAAAAGACTAAAACAAACGATCCCTGCAAGGAGGTGTGACCGTGAAAAAATGGAATAGAGAAGCTCTGGCGGAACCGCTGTTCTTCTTCGCTTACGTGGTCTTCATGGTCGCGACCGTCCTGCAGACGACGATGTACACGGAGATGCGCTACTTCCCGCAGCTGTTCATCGCCATGCGGTACTTCGCCTTCATCGTGGCGGCCGTCAAGGTCCTCCTCGACCTCTATGGCGATCTACGCAAGGTGAACGGACAGCGTGAGAAGATGATGGACTGGGTCTCCGTCGTCATCAAGTACGTGTTGATGTCGGCCCTCGTTGTGGCCGTCTCCGTCACCGCCGATGAGCGGTCCCTCGCGTTCCTGCTGGTCATCCTGCTGGCCGCAAGAGGCGTCATGGCGAACAAGATCTTCCGCGTCACCCTGTGGATGCAGGTGTTCCTCGCGGCCTTCGTGTTCCTGTCCGCCGCCGTCGGGTTCATCATCGACCTGCGCTTTGAACGGGGCGGCATCTTCAACCGTCACGCCCTCGGGTACTGGTTCCCGAGCTACATCATGTCCTACTACTTCTTCGTCCTCCTCTTACTGTTCTGGACGCGGAAGAAACCCATGAAGCCGACCTCCGTCGCGCTGCTCGAGGGGCTCAACCTGCTCCTCTACCTGCTGACCGACGCCCGCCTCGGCCTCATGGTCAACACGTTCCTCATTGCGGTGGAATTCATCCGCAGCGTCGAGAAATGGCGCGCGCCGCTCCACCGCCTCGCCGACAAAGTCATGGCGGTCCCGGTCCTCGGGAAGGTCATCCAGTGGGGATGGGCGCTGCTGCCGGAACTGCTCTGTGCGTACATCGCCCTTCTGTTCAAGTTCCCCATCTCGGGCATTGCCCAGAAGACCGACTACCTCTTGTCGAACCGCATCTACTACGCCTATGTGGGCATCCAGAAGTACGGCATCCACCTGCTCGGCAACAACATCGAGTGGATCGGCTACGGTGCCCGGACGGACATGTCCGAGATCGAGAAGACCTACAACTTCGTCGACTGTGCGTACGTGTACATCCTTCTGTACTTCGGCGTGCTCGTCTTCCTCGGCATGCTCTTCGCCATGTTCTGGGTCAGCGCACGGCTCGGCCGCAAAGGGGAGTACCACAAGTGCTTCCTCTACGGCATCATCTTCGTGTACTGCTTCGTCGAGCCCCGGCTCCTCGAGCTCAACATGAACACGTTCCTGTTCCTGACCGTCCCGCTGCTCACCCGGCCGTCCTTCCTGCGGCGGTACCTTTCCGCCAGAAGCCGGAACAGAACGCTGTCTCCGTCTCCGTCATAATAAGAAAAGGCTTCCCGTTTGGGAAGCCTTTTTTTGTGTTCTATTCTATCGGCGATCTACGGGAGCCGCGCAAAATCGGTTTCGAGATATTCTGCCGAGACCCGGATGCAGGACTGGAGCAGTTTGATGAGCGTGTCCGGCGGGACGCGCTTCGGGTCGTTCAGCCAGCGGACGAGGGCCGCGAGGATGGCGTCGCTTTGGAAGTTGATGTGGAATTCCATCGCCGTCGAGTCCTTGTGGTAGTCCCGCAGCATCTCCTGCAGCAGGGGCGCGAGGAGCTCCCGGAAGTGGTCGAGGAACGAGTTCTGCCCGGTGAACGAGACGATGTTCTGGTAGAACGCGGCGTTCTGGTAGAAGTACTCCGCCGTGGAACGGATGAGGTCCCAGATGGTAACTCCCTTCGGGACGCCTTTCGGCTCGAGGGACTCGACCGAGAATGCCTCTTTGAGGAACGCTTCGTACTCGGTATCGAAGATCCAGTTGACGAGGTCGTACTTGTCGAGGAAGTGGTAGTAGAAGCTGGTCCGCTTCATATTTGCCTGCTCGCAGATGCTGCTGACGGTCACCTTCTCGAACGGCTGGGTTTTCAAAAGTTCTTTCAGTGCATCGCCAAAGGCCTTTTTGGTCTGGTTCGCTTCCGGCATAGGAACACCTCCTGTTACTGGAACAGTGTAACATAAAAACAGACAGACTTTCAATATTAGTAATGGTAACTTGATAAAATCCTGTTGACAGCGGCAGGGGACGCTCCTATAATGAAGTTGAACGAATGAACGGTTGCTCATATGTTCGAACGACATTTACCTATCTGACTGGGGCGATGCACCCCTGGAAAGCGAGACCACTCATGAAAACCTACAAGATCTACGTCGACTGCGCCAACTGCGCCGCCAAAATGGAAGAAGCCATCAAAAAGACCGAAGGCATTGCCGATGCCACCGTCAACTTCATGGCGCTCAAGATGAACGTCGAGTTCGAAGAGGGCGCGGACGAGAAGAAAGTCCTGAAGAAGGCGCTGAAGAACGCCCGGAAGGTCGACGACGACATCGAGATCGAATTCTGAGGAGCATACCCATGCGTCGTAAACAGAAAAAGGCCCTCATCCGCATCCTCATCGCGGCTGTCCTCATGGTCGTGCTGGGCCTCGTTTCGCATTTTACCAACATCAATGAATACGTCCTCTTCGCCCTTTACATGGTCCCGTACCTCGTAGTGGGTTATGACGTTTTATGGAAGGCCGTCAAGGGCATCGGCAGAGGCCAGGTCTTTGACGAGAACTTCCTCATGGCCATCGCCACCGTCGGCGCCATCGTCCTGCAGGAGTACACCGAGGGCGTCGCCGTCATGCTGTTCTACCAGGTCGGTGAGCTGTTCCAGTCCATCGCCGTCGGGAAGAGCCGCAAGAATATCGCGGAACTCATGGACATCCGCCCGGACTACGCGAACGTGGAAGAGGACGGCAAACTCGTGCAGGTGGACCCGGACACTCTCGAACCCGGTTCGGTCATCGTGGTCGAGCCCGGGGAACGTATCCCCATCGACGGCGTGGTCATCGAGGGCGAGTCGAGCCTCAACAACAGCGCCCTCACCGGCGAGAGCCTGCCGGTGGACGTCGGCCCGGACAGCCCCGTTAACTCCGGCGGCATCAACCTCTCCGGGGTCCTGAAGGTCCGCACGACGAAGGCCTTCGGCGAGTCCACCGCGTCCAAGATCCTCGAACTGGTGGAGAACGCCGGGTCCCGCAAGGCGAAGGCGGAGAACTTCATCACGAAGTTCGCGAAGTACTATACGCCTGCCGTCGTGTTCTCGGCCGTCCTGCTCGCGGTCCTGCCGCCCGTGGTTCGTCTGGCGATGAGCGCCGACCCGCTCTGGACCCAGTGGATCTACCGGGCGTTCACCTTCCTCGTCATCAGCTGCCCCTGCGCCATCGTCGTCTCCGTGCCCCTGAGTTTCTTCGGCGGCATCGGCGGCGCCTCGAACGCGGGCATCCTCATCAAGGGCTCCAACTACATGGAGACCCTCGCCAACATCAAAACGGTCGTCTTTGACAAGACCGGCACCCTGACCCGGGGCAACTTCGCCGTCACCGGCGTCCACCACAGCGAACTCGAAGACGAGGAACTGCTGCGGCTGGCCGCCCACGCGGAGAGCCACTCTCCGCACCCCATCGCGAAGAGCATCCTCGCGGCTTACGGAAAAGACATCGAGCCCTCGCTCGTGTCGGACGTGAAAGACATCAGCGGCTACGGTGTCACCGCCACGGTGGACGGCCACGCGGTCGCCGCCGGCAACAGCCGCCTCATGACGAGCCTCGGCATCCCCTTCGTGGACTGCCACAGCATCGGGACCATCGTCCACATGGCGGTGGACGGGGCCTATGCCGGCCACATCGTCATCTCGGACGAGCTGAAGGAGCATGCGAAAGAAGCCATCAATGGTCTGAACGCCGCCGGCGTGAAGAAGACCGTCATGCTGACCGGCGATAATGAAGCCACCGCGCGGCAAATCGCCAACGACCTCCGTGTAAACGAAGTTCACGCTGGACTTCTCCCTGCAGATAAGGTTACAATAGTAGAAAGGCTTCTATCCGAACAGAAGAAGAACGAGACGCTGGCCTTCGTGGGTGATGGTATGAATGATGCGCCGGTCCTGTCTCGTGCAGACCTCGGCATCGCCATGGGCGCCCTCGGCTCCGACGCCGCCATCGAAGCGGCTGACGTGGTCCTCATGGATGATGACCCTCTGAAGATCACGAAAGCGGTCCGCATCGCCCGCAAGTGCATGCGCATCGTGAAGACCAACATCTGGTTTGCCATCGGCGTGAAATTCGCGTGCCTCATCCTTGGCGCGTTCGGCATCGCGAACATGTGGATCGCCATCTTCGCCGACGTCGGCGTCATGGTCCTCTGCGTGCTCAACGCCATCCGCTGTCTGTTCGTGAAGAACCTGTGAGTACAGTAAGAACAGTCAAAAGGGAGAATGACTCATGGATGAAAGAACCGTCTACGACCTTGCGGACCTCTTCAAGGTGTTCGGGGACTCCACCCGCCTGCGCATCCTCTGCGTCCTGATGGAACAGGAGATCTGCGTCGCGGACCTCGCCGACACGCTGGAGATGACCCAGTCCGCCATTTCCCACCAGCTGCGCACCCTGAAACAGTCAAAACTGGTCAAGGCCCGCCGCCGCGGAAAGATGGTCTACTACTCCCTCGATGACGACCATGTCCGTTCCATCATCGAAACGGGCCGGGAGCATCTGGAGGAGGAGAGATAAATGGATAAAATGACGCTGGTCGGCGGCATCTGCTGGCTGATCAACATCGTACTGGCGGCGCTGTTCGCCTACGACACCCGAAAAACGATGACCAAACACGGCATCCTGCTGAAGGGCCTCAGCTCGTTCGGCATCATCGCCTATGCGGTCGCGCTCATCGTCATGTGGGGTACGACGTCGGAAGGTGCCCGCCTGTTCGTGATCGGTATGGTCCTCGCTGCAGTGGGCGATATACTGGTGGCATTGCTCCAGCAAACGCAGGGCGACGAGAGCGGGTTCTTACAGGGTACCCTGTCCAGTGAATTCAATATAGCCCGGTTCGGCATCGGCGTAGCAGGTGTTTTGTTCATCGTGGGCTATTTCTTCGAAATGGTCGCCTTCATCAAGGGCCTCGGAAAGATCGCATCTCCCAGCGATTATGTGATCCCGTTTATTTTGTTTTTTGTGCTACCGCCTGCGGTCACCGTGGCCGGAGCGCCCCTTACCAAGATCCGCATTCCCAATGTTTCGATGAACTCGTTCATCATCGGTCTGTTTTACGGGCTTCTGGCCACCGCGTTGTATTCTTCCGCGACGACCTACGCGCTTGCGCTGTCCCGGTTCGACATCAACCATGCGGTGTTCGTTTTCGTGGGAGCCACCTTCTTCTATACTTCCATCGTTTTCATCCTGGTGCGGTACATGTCGCCGAAGCATTTTGAAAACGTGAAAATACGTTATGCGAGCCGACTCGTCACCTTCCTTGGGAAAATGACGCTGGCCGGCTGCGCCTTCCTCTTCTGAATCTATGAAAGACTTCAACTTCAAAGAATACTGGAAAGAACACTGGCAGGACATTTTACGCATCATCATCGTGGTGCTCCTGCTGACGTTCATCGCCCTGAACTTTGACACGCTCCGCCACCTCGACGTCGAACAGATGGTCCGCCGGGCCGGGTCCCCCTGGAGAGGGTTCCTGGTCGTCATGGCACTGTTCGCCATCAAGTCGATCGTCCTCGTGGTCCCGGCGTTCCTCGTCAACGTCGGTGTCGGCGTGGCCTTCACGCCGGTCATCGGCCTGCTCGTCAACATCGCGGGCGTGGTCGTGGAGCTGACGACGTCCTACTTCATGGGCTTCTTCCTCGGTGGCGAGTTCGTCTCCCGTCAACTCGACAAGATGAAACGGGGCAGAGAGTACCTCGAAGACGACACGAAAGACAGTATGGTCGTCATGTTCTTCCTGCGGTTCATCCCGTTCTTCTCGGTCAACGCCATCTCCATGTTCTACGGGAGCGCGCACTACAACTACCCAAAATACCTCGGCATCTCCATGGCAGGCATGATGCCCCGCGTCGTGCTCCTGTCTCTGTTCGGCAACGCGCTCTACAAGTACCTGCCGTCGTTCCTGGGCTGAGGGCGTACATCGCGAATACATTTTTTCATATTTCGTTTTTTGATACAAGATTACAAATTAGTATTGATAATAATACTACAAAAAGGTACAATTGATATTGGTGAAATTTCCTTTCAGGCAAAGGAATTTTTCGTATCAACCGCACTATTTTGTAAGGAGTTGTAGTAATCATGCCTAGAGTTTTTTGTCCCTGGGACATCATCACCCCGTTCGTAACTGACGCTTTCATCGGCTACGGCATCCCCGAAGAAGATGCAAAGATCTGCACCGACGTCCTTCTTGAGTCCGACAAGCGCGGAATCGAGAGCCACGGCTGCAACCGCTTCAAACCCATCTATCTCGACAGAATCAAGGCTGGCATCCAGCAGCCCGTCACCAACTTCGAGATCGTCAAAGAGACTGAGACCACCGCTGTTGTCGACGGACACGACGGAATGGGTCAGGTCATCGGTTACAAGTCCATGCAGATGGCCATCGACAAGGCCAAGAAGTATGGTATGGGCATGGTCGTTGTCCGCAACTCCTGCCACTATGGTATCGCCGGTTACTATGCATCCCAGGCTGCAAAGCAGGGCTGCATCGGCATCACCGGTACCAACGCTCGTCCGTCCGTTGCTCCGACCTGGGGCGTTGACGGCATGTTCGGTACCAACCCGCTGACCATCGGCATCCCCACCGATGAAGACTTCGACTTCGTCATCGACTGCGCCACCTCCATCACCCAGAACGGTAAGATCGAGTACTACGAGCGCATCGGCGAGAACGTCCACAAAGGCACCGTCATCACCAGAGACGGCGAAGAGTTCTGCGGCGACGCAGGCGAAGGCCTCAAGATGATCCGCCAGGGCACCGCTGCCCTCACCACCCTCGGTGGCGCCGGCGAAGATCTCGATGGCTACAAGGGCTACGGCTACGCCATGGTCGTTGAACTTCTTTCCGCGATCCTTCAGGATGGTAACTATGGTAAGATGCTCGACGGTAAAGACGAGAACGGCAACCTGGTTCCCTATCATCTTGGTCACTTCTTCATCGCCATCGACACCGACCACTTCCTTGGCGAAGAACTTGCCAGAAAGAAAGCCGGCGAAATCATTCGCTCCGTCCGTAACTCCACCAAGGCTCCGGGTGCCGAGCGCATCTACACCGCCAACGAAAAAGAGTGGGACGTCTGGCTTTACAGAAAAGACAAGGGTGTTCCGATCACCGAGCCCGTTCAGAAAGAGATCGTCGCTGTCCGTGACGAGCTTGGCCTGACTCAGTACAAGTTCCCCTGGGAGGACTAAGTCTGTTTCATAACGGCATTCTGGGAGCCGTCTCCATTCCGGAGACCGGCTCCCTTTTTTAAAACTTAAAAGTCAAGTACTTTTTAACGAAAGGAAGGAGTTCCCATGGATTACGCAAAAGAATCCCTCAGACTGCACGGAGAGTGGAAAGGTAAAATCGAAGTCGTTTCGACCGTCCCGACGGAAAACGAGGACGACCTTTCGCTGGCGTACACCCCCGGCGTCGCGCAGCCCTGCCTTGAGATCCAGAAGGACGTTGAGAAGAGCTACGAACTGACCCGTCGTCATAACATGTGCCTCGTCGTCACCGACGGCACCGCCGTTCTCGGCCTTGGCGACATCGGACCGGAAGCAGGCATGCCGGTCATGGAAGGCAAGTGTGTTCTCTTCAAGAACTTTGGCGATGTAGACGCGTTCCCGCTTTGCATCAAGTCCAAAGATGTCGACACCATCGTCGAGACCATCTACATGATCTCCGGTTCCTTCGGCGGCGTCAACCTCGAAGACATCGCGGCTCCCCGCTGCTTCGAGATCGAGCGCAAGCTGAAAGAGAAATGTGACATCCCGATCTTCCACGACGACCAGCACGGCACGGCGGTCATCACTCTGGCCGGCCTCATCAACGCGCTGAAGCTCGTTGGAAAGAACATCGAGGACATCAAGATCGTTACGTCCGGTGCCGGCGCCGCCGCCATCGCTATCGTCAAACTGCTCATGTCCTATGGTGCGAAGAATGTCATCATGTGCGACCGCAAGGGCGCCATCTACAAAGGCCGCGACGGCCTCAACTGGATCAAGGAAGAAATGGCAGAAGTCACGAACCTCGAGCACAAGGAAGGTTCCCTGGCCGACATGCTCGTCGGCGCAGACGTCTTCATCGGCGTTTCCGGCCCCGGCACTGTCACTCAGGACATGGTCAAGACCATGAACAAGGACGCCATCGTCTTCGCATGCGCCAACCCGACTCCGGAAATCTTCCCGGACGAGGCGAAAGCCGCCGGCGCACGCGTCATCTCGACCGGCCGTTCCGACTTCCCGAACCAGATCAACAACGTTCTGGCATTCCCCGGCATCTTCCGCGGTACCTTCGATGTCCGCGCTTCCGACATCAACGAAGAGATGAAGATGGCTGCCGCCCTTGCGCTGGCCGGCCTCATCTCCGACGACGAGCTGACGGAAGACTACATCATCCCGAAGGCATTCGACCCGCGCGTCGGCCCGACCGTCGCCAAGGCAGTTGCCGAAGCCGCCCGGAAGTCCGGCGTCGCCCGCATCTGAGCAATCACCACGCCTCCCTCTGAGGCATTCCGCTGAGACCCGGCACAACCAAAGACCCGCGAACCTCCTCGAGGCCCGCGGGTCTTTTTCATGCCTTCGCACATTCAAATCTCCACAACTCCGAATTTGCCGAGGCACTGAAGCCGACAGAAACTGTCGGCTTTACCTACTTTTCATGGTTGAGACTGATGTCCTCCGGGGAAGGGGAAGCCAAAGAGCGTGGGAGAAAGCCACCTTCCCCTGTCCCCGGACCCCTACCCCTTCCGGCTTTCTCGCTAGGCAGAAAAATCAAAGGCATATGTTGATTGTTGTGATTGCCTTTGATAGGAATTAGTGGTTTCAGGGCGGTTTACTCCGCATCGTCAAAGGCAGGTGAAGACATCTACAGTTGCCTTTGACAAATAC
>Ga0256407_10011375_pt1 | contig 12316 bp, 10 predicted proteins | sample RumenRJG_04DNA_FD_193489 | JGI IMG/M metagenome (GOLD analysis project Ga0256407, IMG submission 193489) | Bovine rumen microbial communities from Lethbridge, Alberta, Canada - RJG_04 | ecosystem: Host-associated > Mammals > Digestive system > Stomach > Rumen | place: Canada: Alberta... | reverse complement strand
TGTATATTTTTTTAATAAATAATTTAATATTAAGTTAAAAATTTGGAATTATTAAATGTCTAAAAAATTATTTACTTTTTTAGGAAGTGGTCATTCAAATGATAAAAATAAAAATGTTGATATTGATGTTAAATTAAAAAAATTTAATAATCATGTTGAAGAATTAATTAAAGATTCTAAAAATTTACAATCATTAAATAATGCAATTCATAAAAAGAAATTAGAAAAAATTAAAAAAAATGTTGAAAATCTTTATAAATATTTTTTTGATAAAAAAAATTTTAATGATGATTTATTTGACTCAGTAATAGGAAAAAAATTTATAAAATCACTTTCTGATTATATTACTTTTAATATAATAGAATTATCAGAAATACTTTTTCCAATTATAATGAAAATTTTATTTAAAAATAAAGATAATTTAAATTCAATAGGATTAAATGATGAATTTTTATTAATGAATACTCAAATAATAAATTGTGTTAAAATAATGATAAAATCATTTATTGAATTAATTAAAACAAATAAAACATGTTTTTTTATTGAAGACCAAGTTATATCTTTTGTTTATTATTTAATGGATAGATTAACATATTATCCTAATTTTTATTTTTCAATTTCAGCTTCTACAAATCAAGATGGTGATTATACAGTAAGTTTTGATTCTAATTTATTTGAATTAATTATTTCTTTATTTAGTATTGAACATTCTTTTAAAAATAGAGAAAATAAAACTATTATTAGAAAAAGTTTATTAAAATGTTTAAATTTAGAAAATTTTTATACTGTTAATATTTCTTTAATTGAAAGATTACTTGATAATTTAGTATCAAATTTAATTGCTTATTATGAAAGTTTTGTATTATTTAATATTGACAAATATTTATTAACTGAAAAAAATTTACCTAAGAATATAACTCAAGATGAAATAATAAAAATTTTAAGTGATGATACAATTTCTTATTTATTATTTTTTAGTATGATTACTCATTGTTTTTCAATAGGTGATTTAAAAGATTATTTAAGTAATATTTTATTCAATACTTTTTTTTGTAAATATATTCAAAGAGATATAATTTCATTATCAAATGAAATTACTAAAAAATCAAAATCACATAGAATATTAGAATTTATTTATTTTATTTCAAAATATATTAATAATTTTGAAATATGTGAAATGTTATTTTATTTCCTTTTTGGTTTTAATTATTATGATTTAAATGAAGAAATGAAACAAATAAAAAATAATGAAGATGATGAAAATTTAATAAAAGACTTCATGGGTGATATTGATAAAGATGAATTAAATGAAATATTAAATTCAGGTCCTTTTAAAAAAGAAAAAGAAGAAGAAAATGAAATAATATCATCTCAAAGATTACATACTCAAATAAATAAAATATTAAAACCAAATATAGGAACATTTAGTTCAAATGTTCATTTAAATATAGAAAAAGGAAATCATAATTTTGAAAGTATAATTGCATTTTTTTCTACAATATTAGAAGATCATGATATAAAAAGTATTTCATTTTTAATGAATATTTTATGTAATATTTCAAAAAATGTTCCTTATGTTTTTATGACTGAAATGCTTATTCCTTATTATTTACATTATTTATGTAATCATTATCCAAAAGAATATGATATATTATGTGATAATATGAAAGTAAATAGATATAAAATTGATATTGTTGAAATATTAAAAACAATTCATCCAAAATATTTTTCAATTAATTCAAAAGATTGGATGAGTTATTTTGAAAAAAATATAGAATTGAATTATTTAAGAAATATAAATATGTTAAATAGATTAGAAAATTCATCTTTAAATTTAACAAATAATAATATAAATCCAATAACAGATTCTTTATTTGGAAAAATGGATTTATCATTAAATTTTAATAATATTTCAGTAACAGATATGTCAATTACTACAAGAAGATTTAATGATGATTTTTTCACTGAAAATCCTTATACAGGGAATAATTCTCTTAATTATTTATTTACTAATTATACAGTTACAATGAGGATAAAATTTTTTGATTTAATAATTCAAAATTTTAAAAAATTTACTTCTAATAAATACGTTGAAAATTTATATTATTCTCAATTTTTTTTGGAAATTTCATCATTACCTTATTCAATTGATAAAGGAGAAAAAGGAGATAAATTTTATAATATTTATTCTGATGTAACATTTGCAGGAAAAAAAAATAAAAGTTTATTTTCAACTTCAATTGTTGGTTTATTATATAAAATTAGGAAAGATATTGATAAAAAAATAATGTCAAATTTTTCAACTGAAGAAATTGATAAATTTACTAATTTTAAAAATATAGATGATACTGAAGAAGTTGATCCAAGAAGTATAAATAAAAAATTAAATAAAGATTTCTTTAAAAATATTATTTTATATAATGAAATTTTTAAAGAATTTCTTAGTAATATTTTTGCAAAAGCATGTATTGATCAAGTTAAATTTTCTTCAGTTAAACAAACAGAAGATGAAAAAGTATAATTTAAATATAGAATCATTAAATTAATAAAAATAAAAATTTATATAAAAATAAAAAAAATATATAATTAATTAATCATTTTCTTCAAAAGATGAAGCATGTTTATCATCTTCTCTTGAACCAAGATCATAATTTTGAATAATAGGTGCTTTTTTTCTTTTTTTTGATTTTGATTTTTTTTGACTTGAATTTAAAATTTTCATTTTTGCCTTTTTTTCTTTATTTAAATTAAATTTCCAAACATCATCATTTAATTCATTTGAAGGATATAAATTTTCTAAATCATGTTGATTATAATCATCTTTATATTCTTTAAATCCATTAAATTCTTTTTTTTCCATATCAAAAGAATTTTTTCTTTTTTTAAATGATTGAAAATGACTTTCATTTTTAATATTATTATTAATATTTAAATTTTGTAAAATATTATCTTCTTTTCCTTTTTCTTTACTTTCATTATCAGTTTTTTTTATTTTTTCATTTGCACTATTTGTTCTATCAAAATTTAAACTTTTATCAGAATTTGATTTATTAAGCATTTGTTTATAATTATTTCTCATTTCACTTAATTTTAATTCTTTCATTTCTTCAAAATAAATATTAATTTCTGGACAAAAAGTTCCTCCTGATAAATTATTTAAAAGATATAAAAGTCCTTTTTTTGCTTGTGTTCTTTTTACTTTATCAAAATTTATATTTTCATTCATTACACTATTTAATCCTGCATATTTTTTGTCTAATACTTGTTCTATATTTATATAATTTCTTTTATTATTGTTATTTAATGCTTTATCTCTTTCATTTTGTACTCGAGTAATATATGTTAATAATTCTGGATTTATTAAATTGTTTGATGGATTTAATAATCTATTTAAATTATGTGAATGTTTTATTCTTGACATTTTTTTTTTTTAGTAAATTTTAATATTTATTTAATAAATTATTTTTTAATCAAAATGATTTTTAAAATTTTATTATATGTCCATTTTATATTCTTAATATTTCATATTGAATGCAAAGAAGAAAAAATACAAAAATGGACACCAGAATTACTATATAAATATATGAATACACATGGAAAAAAGAATTTACCAAATATAATAGATCCAGATACTTTATTAGATTCTAAAATGTTAAATAATACTAAAAAAGTTCTCAATGAAATATATACAAAACATAAAGTAATAACTCATCTAATAATAGTAAATTATATTAATGATGAATATAATGGAGAAGAAATCGGAATATATAACTTTACAAAAAAATATATTGATTACATAAAATTCAATCAAGATTACATAATATGTTTATTTGCAATACAAAATAGAACAATGACAATGATAGTATCAAAAACATTAGAAAAAAAATTCTCAGCTGAAGACAGATATCAAATATTAAGAAAAACAAATGAATACTTATTATTTGAAGACTATACAAATGGAATGGAAGTATTAAGTAATGAAATAATTTTTTTCATAGAACATCAAAATTTCTTTAGACGATATTGGCGAAATATAATTCCTCCAATTTTAACATTAATAATCTTTATAATAATATTTATAATAATTCCATATTATTCAGGAAAAAATAGAATTCAAAGATTAACAATGTCAGATGAGGAAAAATTAAATAAAATAAGAGATTTTTTAAAAAAATGTAAAGCAAGAAAAGAAATAATAAGTGAAACATGTATAATTTGTTTAGAACCATTAAATGATAATATTCAAGATGATGACTTTAAAACAAATTGTTTACCTTGTGGTCATAAATATCATTTTAAATGTATTAGTGAATGGATGTTAAAACATAAAAATTGTCCTATGTGTAGAGAGAGAATTGATATTGATTTACCTTCTGAAAATGGAGATGAAGAATTACAAAATGATATTATTAGAATTCAAACTGAATTACATCCTGCTTTTGCTATTTTAGCTTTTGATATTATTAATGATGAATTAACTTGGGCTATTGCAGGTAATGCACCTCTCTTTGGTGCTTTGGCACATGATTTTTTGATTTGATTAGTTTTATTTTATTTTTTTTTTTTGATTTAATTTATTATTTTTTTATTTAAATTTTTTTTATTTTCTATTTGGAAAAAGAAAATATTCAAATAAATATAAAAAAATAAAATAAAAATTAATCCACATAAATTTAATTAAAAAAAAAAAAAATATTAAATGAATTCGACACCAAATGACAAATCAAAATCCAAAAATGAGAAAAGTTCCATATTCAAAGTAAAAATAAAATTAAAATAACTATAATTATAAAAAAAAGAATTTAGAAATAGAATATGAAAAGCAACTAAAAGACAAATTTACAGAAATAAAAAACGAAATATCAAAGCTTCCAGCAGAACCAGAAAAATTTAAAGATCACGCATTACCATTAGCAAGAATAAAAAAAATAATGAAATTAGATGACGAAGTTCAAATGGTAAGTGGAGAATCTCCAATATTATTTTCAAAAGCATGTGAATTATTTATTATTGAATTAGCATATAGAAGTTGGGTTCATACTTTAGAAAATAATAGAAGAACTTTACAAAGAAATGATATTTCTCAAGCTATTTCAAATACTGATTTTTATGATTTTTTATTAGATATTGTTCATGAAAGTTGTAAAAAAAAATTGTTAAATTGTGCTCAGAATTATGGTCCTAATCCTAATTTTCAAATACAAAATATTTTACAAAAAACACAGTTAAATAGTTTTCAAAATGATACTATTGGACAAAATGGAAATTGTGTAAATAATAATAATTTTAATAATCAAAATATAAATAATAATAATAAGGATTTAAATGATAATAATAAGTGAGATTTAGTTATGTTATTTTCTTATTTTTTGTGAAAAAAAAATTTTTTTTTTTTGAATTTTTTTTTTTTTTTTGGAAAAAAATTTTTTAATAATTTATAGTTTATTTGAAATAATAAATTAAGTCTTCTAAATCTGCTAATTCATGTTCATATTTTATTTTTATTTTATCACAAAAATTATTCATTTGTTTACAAATTAATTCTCTATCTTTTTGTATATTACAAATTCTTTCTGCTTTATCATAAAAATCTTCAGATTCTTCTAAAACCTTATTTTGAAAAGTTAAATTTTCATTTGATGAAATATCATATATTTCATTTAATGAAGGATTTCTATTTTCAAAACATCTTTTAATTGATTTATTAAAAACTTTAAATAAATCTCTTTTCTTATCATTTAAAATTTCTTTTATTTCTATAAATTCACTTAAAGTTTTTTCTAAATAATTTATTTGAGATTCTTTATCTTTAATATTATTTAATTTTTTTTCAAAATTTCTATCTAATTTTTCTATTAAAATTTTTGATTCAGTTTGAATTAAAGTATTACTGAAAAAATGTCCCATTGAAGATATCATATCATTAAAAAATGATTCCTCTTCACTTTCATTATTATCTTCATTATTATTTTCATGATTTGATGAGTTATTATTTATTTGAATAAATAATTTATTTTTTTCTTTCTTTTTCATATTATCTTTTTCTTTATTTTCTTCATTTTTTTCATCTGATTCTTTTCTTTCTTTAATATTCTTTTTTAAATATTCAATTATGTTTTCTATATTAATTATTGATTCATTAACTACTTTTTTATTTTGATCAAATACATTTTTTAATTCAGTACAAATACTTAAATTATAATATTTTTCTTTATTTATTTCATTATTAATTTTCACAGGAGTACTCTCAACTTTAATATTTTCTAATATATTACACCAACTCCAATTAATTTCATTCATACATTTTGTAGCATTAAAAAAGCAATTTGAATTATCTTTTATTTTTCTTATTATTTCACTTTTTTTATTTTCTAATTGAGTAATTATATCACTTTTATATTTTTTATCTTTTTCATATATATTATTATATATTTGTTGTAAATCATTTAATTCGACTTGTTGTGTTTGGTTAATCGATAAGAATAAATATATAATAAAATACATTAAAAAATTTGAATTCATTTTGTACGTTTATTAATTATTTTTTAATAAATAATTAAATAATGTATAATCTATATGTTGATGAAAAGAAAAAGAAAGAAGAAAAAGAAAAGAAAAAACTTGAATTAAAAAAGCAAAAATTAGAAGAAAAACATAAATGTAAAACAAAAAATATAATTAAATTTAGTAGAAATGATTAAATTAGTAACAAACTATCAAGATAGAGTTAAACATTTCTTAATAGATGTAAAATATTTTTAATTACATATAATAAAAAATTTTTTAGATGGCAGAAGAGAATCCAAAAATAGAAATAAATGATTTCAATTCACCAATTGAAGATACTAGATTACAATATTTAGATGAAAATGATAAATTAATTAAAGGAAGAAAAGGTTTTTTATTTGCAGGTTTTAAAAATGAAAAAGAAAGAATAAAAGATCAAATAAAAAAAAATGATATTTATAATAATAGTATAGGAAATACAACATTATTAAAACCTGAAAAAAAAAATCTAAATAAATCATCAAGTCTTCCAGTTTTATTAAATGAAAAATATAAAATTATACCAACTGCAAAATACGTTCAACCATTTATGAGATTTAAACCTAGAACTGATTTAGAAAGAATTTATGATTCTGTTAATTTAAATTATTATGGTAGTATAAATAGAAAAATAGTAGATAGACAATTAAAATATTTAGATTTAAATATTCCAAATAAAAATTTAAATATTAAAAGTACTAAAAATATAGATGAAAAAGAACATGCAACAAAAGAAAAAAATAATATATTTGATAAATATAATAATGAAGAAAATGATAATAATGAAAATAAAAATAGTAATAAGAGAATATTAAATTATTTACCAAAAAAATTTATAAATATGGATTCTAAAAAAATTATGCAGTATTTTCATTATAAAACTCATTTTAAAGCTATTCAATCTCTTGCTTTATCAAGAGATAAATTAATGCAAAATTATTTAAAAAAAAAATATTTTAAACCTGAATATTTAGAAAAAATATCTGATGATGAAGAATTAGAAAAAGAAAATAATGAAATTCAAAAATATATTAATAGTCAAAAATATAATCATTTAATTAATAATCGTTCATATTATTTAAATAATAATCAAAGATTACATAATATTAAAAAAAGTAATTCAACAGAAGATATACAAAAATTAAAAGATTTAGAAAAAATTGCTTTTCAAAAAGATGACTTATTACCAATTGATTTAAAAAATAAAACAATAAGAGATAATGATGAAGATTTTAAATCATATGATAATAGAATTAAAATTGGAAATAGAATATATTATTTAAATGAAGAAATGGATAAAGCAGCAAATGCAATTTTAAATAAATGTAATGTAAATCATAGAAAAAATAAAAGTAGTCAAGGACATTTAATAAATGGAAATGGAAAATTAATGATGACAAATGGATTAACAATAAATCAATTTTTAACAAAATATAATTTATAAATATATAATTTAGAATATTTAATATAATAATCTTTTTTAATTACTAGATTGAATAAAAAATAAATTTTTAATTAACTTCTTTTATGAAAAATCAAATATAATCCAAAAAAACAAATTACTCCAATTACAATACCTAAAATAATTTTTTCTTTTATTTGATGGAATTTTATTTTACCAAACATTTGTTCAATTATTGGAATTTTTTGTAATATTTTAATTACTTGTTGAGTACTATTTTCTAATTTTTTTTCTTGATCATTTAAATCTGAATTTGCATTCATAATTGCATTATTAACTTCATTTGATAAATTAATTGAATTTTTTAATGATTGATGCTCATCACTTAATAAATCTAAATTTGTTCTATCTTCTATTTCTGTTTTATCTTTAAATAAACTTTGAAATTTTTCTTTTTCTGTTTTTTGAATTTTTCTTTTTTTTACTATTATATATCTTTTATTTAATTGTTCTTTTAATTCTTCATATGACCCTAAAATAAATTTATCTTCTTCTTTTGTTACTACACTTTTTACTAATTTTAAATTATTTTCTATTGTTTTTTTTATTGAATCTATTCCTTTTATTGTCTTCTCTGTTGGCGATGATTCACCAATTTTTAATAAATTTTCATATTTATTTAAATTTCCTTTAACTTCTTTTAACATTGATTCAACTGTAAAATTATCATCCATTTTTGGAATTTTTTCAAAAAAAAATATTTTATTATTTAATATATTAAATTTAAATGATATTTATTATTTTTTTATATATAGTTAATAAAAAAATGTTATTTGTTAAGAATGCAATTAACTTAATGGGAAATAAAATATTGATTTTCAATATAAAAATGAATGAATTTCATAAAAAAAATTTATTGACACAAGAAGATTTTGAAAAATTATATACTATTATTAATGAAAATGAAGATATTAATGAATTTGACCCAGAATCAAAAAAAAGTTTATTATTTTGTTCATTATATTTTATTATGAATTCAAATAAAAAAGCTCAAAAAACATATCAAGATGAATATTTAAAATTTAATGAAAATGATAATTTACAAAATTTATATTTATTATTTAATATTATTGAATTAGAATTAAAATATAGAAAAAGAGATTCAAATGAATTAAAAAAATTATATAATGTATTGGGTGGGTATATGAATTCAAGTAAATATGTTGAAGATTATTTTTTAATGAAATATTATTTAGCATTACTTAAAAACCTTATTGAAGATTATCAAAATTCAAATACATTATGTTCAGATATTATTGCATGTTTTAGTGATAATTCAAAAAAACTACCCAATTATTTTTCTACATATCTTCATTCAAGAATTGTATATTTAAAAATACAAAATTATGAAAAAATGGAAAAAAAACAAGATTCAATAAATATAAGTAATGAAATTACCGATCATTTAGAATCTTTATTTGAAACAGTAAAAAAAAATGATGATAATTTATCAGTTAAAATAGGATTAAAAATGAGTTTTTATTTAAAAATAACAAATAAACCTGAAGATTATATTAAATTATTAGAATTAATAATGAATATAATTCATAAACAAATGATAAGTGGAAAACTTCATCCTAATTTAATAAATCAATTTTTATATTTTAGTTCATTATTAGCTTATAATAATACATTATTATCAAATTTAAGTGAATTAAAAAGATATACAAAAAAATTAAATAATAATATTAAAATTTTTGAAACATTCAAATCAAATAATGATTTGTTTGATAATAGTAATATAAATTATTTTCCAATATATAAATTTCTTTTTGTTTTATTTTCTGAAATAACAAGAGATAATACATTACCTGAAGAAACTAAAAATAAATATATTAAAGAATACACAGATTATTTAGGTGATTCTATTAAAGTACATAATGAAATTATATTGAATATGTGGATTTTAACTAAAAATAATTTACCATTTTATTCAAATTTATTTGAAGAAAAAATTAATAATTATTATAATGATTTAAAAGCAAAAAAGAAATTTAAAAATGATGACTATTTAAATTTTTTCTTTTATATTTATAATAAAATTTCACTATTAACTAGACAATATAATAAAAATCCACAAGAAGAAACATTAAAAAAAGCACAAGCTTATTCAAAATCATTTATTGATTATATTTTTGAAAATATTTCAAAAGAATCTCATTTAAAATATTTATTTCAATTAAATTATTGTAAAGATATGTTTAATAGAATATATTTTGTTTACATTTATACATTTTTTCTAATGAAAAATTATAAAGAAACATTAAAATTAATTGATAACTTTTTTAATGTAGTAAAATTTCAATTAGAATTAAATATAAGTAAAGGAATTGGTTATTTAAAAATACAAAAAATGAAAGGTGATTTTTTATTTATGACTGAAAAATATGAAGATGCAATTAAAGAATATAAAAACATTTTATCAATATATAATAAATATGATGGTTTAATTTTATGTAATTTAGGACTTTGTTATGCATTTATAGGACAAAAAAGTCTTGCTTTAAAAAATTTAGAAAATTCCAAAAAACATTTAAGCCAAATAAATTCAACAGAAAAAATAAAAGAAATAGATAAAATAATTCAATCAATAAAATAAGATATTTAAAAAAAATATAATTTATAAAAAATACATAAAATTTAAATATAATATTTTAAAAATATATTTTAATTAATCATCATTATCTATTTGATTAAAATCAATTTTAAAGAAAGTTTTTTCTCTCTCAGACAATTTTACTTTTTTAGGTACAGTTTTCAAAGTAATAGAATCAATTTTAGTTCCAATAGCATCTTCTTGAATATCATCTAAATTTTTAGTATAAAACTCCATAACTTTATTCATATTTCCATTACTATTTAATTGACTCATAATTTCATTCATATTATTATCTAAAAAATTTTGACTATTTAACAAATTCATATTTATTTTTTTATTAAAACTTTTTTTAGGATAAAATGAAGAATATTCAGTTAAAAATCCACTATTAGGATAATTATTCATTTTTAAAGATTTATCAGTTGTATTATATAAAGATTCTCTATCAAATTTTCTAATCATATAACTTGGAAGTGGTCCTTTTTCATTAGGTCGACTTACTATTTTTGAAAAATCAGGTGCAGTTGGTCTTTTATTATTATTAATATTATAGTAAAATTTATCTGGATCAAAAACTAAATTTGATTCAACACCTTTTGGTCTTTTTTGTACTATTGTTTTCTTTTTTGATGTTTCATATGATACCATTGTTATTACTTTTGGTTCTACTATTTTATAATTTGGATTAAAAAATGGTCTTACACCTTCACGTTCTCTATTTATAAAATTTAATTGTTCTCTACTTATTTTCTTAGAAAAATCTGGTGCTTTAATATCATCAAATTTTTTTTTTGTTTTTCTTAAATTTATTTTATTTGGTGAATTAGATAAATTATTACTACTATTACTATTTAAAATATTATTACTATTTTCATTAGTTGAAATATTAGAAAATGTATTATTAGTTTTATTTTTCGTTTTTTCATTAGAATAAAAAGGTTTATCATATCTAATTCTAACATCATAATCAGTTGGAATTATTCCTCTTTGAGTTTGTTTATTCATATTAATAAAAATATGACCTAAAGGTTTTAATTCTTGATGAGCTAAATAAAATCTATTTTCATTTTTATCACTTTTTATATTTTTTTCATTTCTTCCACTCATGTAATTCCATGATGGTCCAGTTATTGTTTTATTCCATATAAATTCCATTTTTGGATTATATCTAGTTGAACTTGGTGCATATTTTGTTGCTTTTATTAATTTGAAATAATCATCAAATTCTTTATGATGATGTTTATGATATTTATATTTCTCATTCATATTTACTAAATCCATTGGTTCACATACTTTTTTTTTTTTTAATTGTTTTTGTAATGCTTTTTTATCACTTTCCATTGTTGGAGGTAAGGAAAAAATGTCTATTTGGTTATCATTATTTTTTCTTATGTCGATTGGTTCGTCTTCTTTTGAAAAAAAATCGTGGACTTTTATTTTTGGGGTTTTACCTTCTAATATTTTGTCTTTTTGCATTATTATATGATATTTTTCTACAGAATTTCTACCTGCTTCTGAATAACTTCCATATGTTCCTTTTGTTTCATTTTCAAACATTTTTTTTTTGTTTTTTTTTTTAATTATTTTATAAGTTATAATTTTATTAATATTTAATTAAAATTTTTATCTGTTTTTAGTTATTTCTTTTTTTCAAATTTTAAAAATTAATACTTTTTCTACACCAACAAAAAGTCAATTTGATATGAATA